>Ga0181569_10000840_pt1 | contig 23814 bp, 13 predicted proteins | sample 101ome_19_FD_132452 | JGI IMG/M metagenome (GOLD analysis project Ga0181569, IMG submission 132452) | Coastal salt marsh microbial communities from the Groves Creek Marsh, Skidaway Island, Georgia - 101405AT metaG (megahit assembly) | ecosystem: Environmental > Aquatic > Marine > Intertidal...
CTGGATGCCGTGACCGGCCGCTTCGCTTACAATGAACGCGTGGTTGTCGTAGACCTTGACGTCGCGCCACAAGCTCTGCACCGTCGCCGTGGGGACGTCCGCGAGGTAGAGCGGGTTCACCGGGTCGGTGACGTCGACGATGGACAGGCCGTTCGACCGGCCAAACAACACAAACTCCCGGCCCGAGTTGGGATCCACCCAGCCCCAGCAATCGTTGCCGTTTTGGCCTCCCCCCAACTCCTCCACGGTGCGCACCGAAAGAAGGTCCAAACCAAAGCACGGGTACCCTCCTGCGCTTCCGTCTTCGCACGGGATTTGGGCGTGGGCAGACAGCGCGGTCGAAGCGGTCAAGGCGAGGGCAAAAAATCGGTTCATGAGGTGGATGTTGCAGGTCGTGATGTGCAAAGGAACAACAAAGAGCCCCACCGCGAAGTTGCACGGCAGGGCTCAATTCTGGTCACGGACGCCAAGGCCCCAATTCCGGAATCAATTCACGTCGGGCAGGAAGCTGAATTGCTCGCTGTAGCGAAGCATTTGACCCGAGAAATCGTCGGGGTACTTCACCTCCACCGAAGTGATGTTGCCGTCGGCGTCGCGGGTCGCGTTCATTTCAGGGTTGATGAACCCGCCGTACGGAGCCACCCCCAACACCGCCACGCGGTCGAGGATCTCCTTGTGCTCGGCCTGATTCACCTTGACGCCGTAGCCTTCCACGAGGGCCTTGGCCGCGTCGTAGTCGCCCTGCGACTTGATGCGCTGCACCTCTCCGAGCAACTCCCCAAACATCTCACGCAGGCGCTCGTAATTCTTGATGTCGATGTACGTCTTGCCGTCGCGCACGACTTTTTGAATCACGCCGTTGTCGGCGCTCTTTTCAAAACACCAGTTGCTCACCCAAGCGCGGTTGCGCATGTGCGCCTCTTCAATGTCCGCGCCCAACTCAAGGCGTTGGAGCTGCGTCAGCATGCCGTTGCGGAGGTAACTGTCGTATTCGGCCTTGCCCACGTCCAGCGTGGGCATCAAACCGAGCTCAACCATCTTGGGGTCGAGCAAGAAGTAGAGGGCGACGAGGTCTGCACGACCTTCTTCCAAGGTCGAACTGTACTCTTGGATGGTCTCCTTAGGCGTGCCCACACCTTCCTCCAGTTGTCCAGAAGCGTGGCCGATGACTTCGTGCATGGCCGTGTGCAGCTTGCCAGCAAGCTCCCCGTGCCTCTGAACGCGGCCCAGTTCTGCCGCGTCGTGCACGAACTCTTCCAAGACGCCTGCGCCTGCGGCTTTGTCGTAGGCGTTGACGATGTTGCCGAGCGACACGGACTTGGACCCGTGCACTTGGCGTATCCAGTTGCTGTTGGGAAGGTTCACGCCAATGGGCGTGCTGGGAGAAGCATCGCCGGCCTCCCCGGCGACGTTGACCACGTTGTACGTGATGCCCACCACTTCTTTTTTCTTGTGCGCGTCCATGAACGGCATGTGGTCCTCGAACCACTGCGCGTTCTCCATGAGCGTGGCCATCCGGGAGCTGGCATCAAAGTCTTTGATCTCGACGATGGTCTCGTAGCTGCCAGTGTACCCCAGCGGGTCGTTGTAGACCTCCACAAACCCGTTGATGTAGTCCACGTCGCCTTCCGTGTCCTGAACCCAGTTGATGTTGTACAGGCTCCACTTTTCCAGGTCTCCGGTTTCGTAGTAGGCCACCAGGTTGCGGAGTGCCGCGGCCTGCTTGTCGTTTTCTGCATACTTGATCGCTTCGTTCAACCACGTGACGATCTCCGCGATGCTCTCGCCGTACAAGCCGTCAAGCTTGTAGACGTTCTCAAACACCTTGCCGTCGGCGTCCTTTTCGAGGCGGCTGTTCAAGCCGTATTCCACCGGACTCCGGCTGCCTTTGTCCACAATGGATTCGAAGTAAGCCTTGGCTTCTTCGGTGGACACGTCGGGCGCATAAAAGTTCACCGCCGAACTCTCGACCAGCCCTTTGGACCCGTCCTGTTCCACCTTTTTCGCCTCCACCTCGGGGTCGAAGATCACCGAACGCACTTCCGAGTCCACCTTGTTGCCCGTGGCCTTCAACACGTGGTCGAAATACGCTTCGCTGAACCCCGGTTGGTGCTTGGTGTTGGCGTAGTGGTGGTGGATGCCGTTGGAAAACCAAATCCGCTTGAGGTACACCTCAAACGCCTGCCACCCCACTGTGTTGCGGTCGCCCTCGAAGTTGACGTAGATGTCCTCAAGGAGTCGGCGAATGCGGAGGTTGTAGCGGTTGTTTTGGTCGTACATGATGTCGCGGCCACTCAGGCCCGCCATGTTGAGGCAGTACACGAGGGCCTGCTGACGGTCGGAAAGCTTCTCCCATCCTGGGATTTGGTACCGGATCATTTTCAAGTCGGCGAATTGCTCCGTTTTCCAGACAAAACCGTCCTCGTCAGGTTCGCTCGCTTGCGCGTCCACGGCCGGAGCAGGTTGGAAATCGGGACCTTTTTCAGTGCAGCCTGAGAAGAGCATTCCGGCGACCAAGGCCGCGGTACCCAAGGCTTGCGTTGTTGCTTGTGCGAATCGCATGGGGTTGAATTTTAGGGGACCAAGGTACACGAGATTGAAGGAGTATCTTCGCCGTGTGAGGATTCGTCGACTGATGTTGCGGGCCTTTTTGGGGCCTTTTGCCGTGACCTTGCCGGTGGCGCTGTTCATCTTGGACATGCAATTCCTGTGGGTCTACGCCGACGACCTCATTGGAAAGGGACTCGACTTGTGGGTCGTGTTCAAATTGATGGTGTTCGCTTCTGCACGGCTCGTGAACCTGGCACTTCCCCTGGCCGTCCTCGTTGCGTCCATCATGGCCCTCGGAAACCTTGCCGAACGCAGCGAACTCACTGCCATGAAAGCCTCCGGCATGTCGTTTCTGCGCATCCTCCGCCCGCTTGTGCTGTGCATGGGGGTCATTTGCGCGGGGGCGTTTTGGTTCAGCGATGCCGGATGGCCGGCGGCCAACATGCGCTTTCGAGCCCTTCTGTATTCCGTGACCAAACAAAAACCTGCCCTCAACGTTCGGGAAGGCGTGTTTTACAACGGCATCGACGGATTCTCGATTCGGGTCGGAAAAAAGCACCCCGACGGTGCCCTCGAGCACATCCTCATTCACGACCACCGGGACCCCAAAGGCCAAAGCGTGCTCGTCGTTCGCGCCGAGCGTGGCAACATGGCCCAAGAGGCCGGAGCCTTGGTCCTGCAACTGGAAAACGGGGTCAGCTACGAGGAACATCAGGAAACGCTGTCCCGAACCAAGGAACGGGTTCACCCGCACATCCAGAGCCGATTCGAGCGTCAGGTGCTGCGGATTCCGTTGCAGAGTTTGGACTTTTCCATGGCCAACGAGGACCTTTTCCGGCGGTCCTACGAACGGATGAACCTGTCGCAGTTGTCGCACGCCAGCGATTCGCTCGCCGACGGCATTGTCCAAGAACGGGGAGACCTCGTGAACTACGGCAGAAGAAACGTGGCCCATTTGGCCGACACGTCGGGATGGTACGCCTCGGCCGGATCGCACCGGCAAGCCTCCCCCACTTCCCCCTGGTACAGCGCGATGTCGTCCGTGTCGCGAGGCCGAACGTTTGACAAAGCCCGCGAAGCTTCTCGAAACCACATCCGAAGCCTCGAGAACGCCCTTTCCAACATGGAGGGAAAACAACTCCGCCAGCACCGCCACGACATCGAATGGCACCGCAAGTACATCTTGTCTCTTGGCTGCATGGTGCTGTTTCTGGTGGGCAGTTCCCTCGGCGCACTGGTCGGACGCGGAGGCCTCGGGGTCCCCACCCTGCTTGCGCTTGGCGTGTTCTTGCTGTACTACGCCCTTTCCATGTTGGGGGAACAGATGGTGAAAACCGGCACGTTGACGCCCTGGTCCGGCATGTGGCTGGGCACGTTGACGTTGGCGCCCCTGGCCGCTTGGCTCCTTTGGAACACGACGCGAGAAGGCCAATGGCTCAGCCTGAAAAGAACGACCTAATTTCGCGCTGCAACCCTCTTCCATGTCCCTTCGAATTCTGCAACTCTGCCACAAGCCTCCGCGTCCTGCGGTCGACGGCGGGTGCATCGCCATGGACAGCCTGACAACGGGGTTGATGCTTGAAGGCCACCGCGTGAAAGTGCTCACGCTCCACACCTACAAACACCCCTTCGACCCCGATGCACTGAGCGCGGACTACCAAGAGTCGACGCGGATTGAAGCGGTGTACGCGGACACGGAACTCAACCTCCGCGACGCGGCCAGCCACATCGTCACGGGAGAGAGCTACCACCTCAGCCGCTTTCACGTGCCTGAAATGGACCGTGCGGTGGAACGCGTGCTTCGCGAAGAAATGTTCGACGTGGTTCTGCTTGAGTCGATCTTCACGAGCTCGTACATCCCGGCCATTCGAAGGCTCAGCGACGCGGAGGTGGTGTTGCGCGCGCACAACGTCGAACACCTGTTGTGGGAGGAAGTCACCTCGAACATGCCGAAAGGCCCCAAGAAATGGCTGCTCAGCCTCTTTCAGGCCAAACTTCGCGACGAAGAAATTCGCTTGCTCGGGGTCGTGGACGCCGTCGCCGCCATCACCGACCGCGACGCCAGCTGGTTTCGCGAAACGGCCGCAAGGCACTTCAAAAGGAAGTCCGTTCCGGTGGTCTCCTTGCCGTTTGGGCTGGACGTCGAAAACACGCCGCACAGCGCGATGAATCACGGACCTGAGCGTGTCTTGCACCTCGGCTCCATGGACTGGACGCCCAACGTTCAGGGCGTGAGTTGGTTGCGAGATGAAGTTTGGCCTTTGGTGCGAAGCGCCATGCCCCACGCGGAATTGGACCTGGCCGGAAGGCACATGCCGGATGACTGGGTGTCCACGCCGGAAACCGGAGTGCGCGTGTTGGGCGAAGTCGAGGACGCACGAGCCACGTACGACGCCCCGTACATCGTGGTGGTGCCGCTGCACGCCGGTTCGGGAATGCGCATCAAATTGGCGGAGGCGCTCGCTGCGGGCCGACCGGTGGTCACCACGTCCAAAGGCATGGAAGGCATGGCGTTGGTGAACGAAGAACACGTGTTGGTCGCCAACACGGCGGACGAGGTGGCTTCGGCCCTGACCAGGCTGCTGAACGACGCGGCCTTCGCGGTTGAACTCGGGGCCCGGGGGCGGGCGTGGGCCTTGGAGAATTTGGGCCACCGTGCGCGGGCGAAGTCCTTGACCAACCACCTCTCCCAATGGGTTCAGGCATGAAAATCGTGGTCCTCGCTTCCCGCATCCCTTTCCCGCTCGAAAAGGGGGACAAACTCCGGCTGCACCACCAGCTTCGCCACCTCAGCAAAAAGCACGAAGTGGTGCTGTGCTGCTTGAGTTCCAAGCCCGCCACACCCGAACAGCTCGACGCGCTGGAACCCTTGGTCCACGAAGTTCATGTGCTTCAACTTTCGCTCCTCAAGCGCCTGTGGCGCATGGCGTGGGCCTGGACCTCCGCACTGCCTTTTCAGGTGGTTTGGTTCACAGAACGCGCAGCGAAAAAACGCATTCGGGCGTTGGTCCAATCACATCAACCCGACGTGATTTACTGCCAATTGGTGCGTTGCGCAGAATACGTCAAGGACCTCCACGACGTACCCAAAGTCATCGACTTCATGGACGCGCTGAGCGCAGGAATGCACCGCAGGTCGCATTCGGAGCAGCGCCGCTGGAGCTGGCTGCTTCGTGGCCTGATGCGCACGGAAGGCACGCGCCTCGCCCGGTACGAGTCGCGCATCTTCGACTACTTCGACGCCAGCACGATCATCTCGCGCAACGACCGGCTGCTCATCCCGCACCGGGATCGAGACCACATTCGAATCGTGCCCAACGGCGTGGACTTCAGCGAATTTTCGCCCGCTGAAGTTCGACCTCAACGTCCGCCGGTCCTGCTTTTTACGGGCAACATGTCGTACGCCCCCAACGTCGACGCTGCCCATTTTTTGGTGGAAGAAATCCTGCCCTTGGTCACGCACCCCGAGGTGCGCGTCGTGTTGGCCGGAGCCGAACCCAAGCCCAGCGTTCAAGCCCTGGCCTCCACGCGGGTCGAAGTCACGGGCTGGGTCGACGACATTGCCGAGGAGTACCGCAAAGCCACGCTCTTCGTCGCCCCCCTTCGCATGGGGACTGGACTCCAAAACAAGGTGCTCGAGGCGATGAGCGCCGAATTGCCCTGCGTGTTGTCTCCGCATGCGTTCGCGCCACTTGGGCTTCCTTCGGAGGGTCACGCCCGGGTGTGTCAGGACGCGGCCTCGTTTGCCCGCGCCATCGACGACCTCCTCGCCCATCCCGACCAAGCCACCCAGCTTGGGAAGCAAGCCCAGGCCCAAGTCACCGCCAATTTCTCTTGGCAAACCCACGCCGCGGAACTTGAAGGCCTTTTGGTTGACGTTGCTCAACCCAAGTGAGGGCGCTTTTTGCGAAATTGCCCCTGCATTCGATTTCCAGCTCCATGAAAAACCCTCCTGCTTCCGTAGCTCACCTCGACTTTGTCGCAGGCATCCCCACATTGAACCTCAGCCACTTTACGGACGGCACTCCCGAGCAACGCCAGGCGTTTGTGGACGACCTCGGTGCTGCCTACCGCGAAATTGGTTTTGCCGCCATCTCCGGCCACGGCGTCAACCCCACGGTCATCGACGACATGTACGCCGAGGCCAAGGAGTTTTTCGCGTTGTCGACCGAGGTGAAGATGACACACGAGCACCCCGAACACAACCGCCAGCGCGGCTACGTGAGTTTTGGGACCGAGCACGCCAAAGACAGCAACGCCGCCGACTTGAAGGAGTTTTGGCAAGTCGGCCAAACCCACATTCCCGAAGGCGCCGATCTCAAGGACTACCCCCCCAACGCGTCCGTCGCGGAGCGCCCCAACCTCGAGGGAAAGGCGGACGATTTGTACCGCAACCTGGAAAACGTGGGACGCCAAATGCTCAAGGCCATCGCGCTTCACCTCGGCTTGGAAGAGAATTACTTCGAGCAATTCGTGCCCGGAGGCAACAGCATCCTGCGCCTGATACACTACCCGCCCATCACCTCGGAACCTAAATCAAGCGTGCGAGCGGGCCAGCACGAGGACATCAACTTGATCACGCTGCTGGTCGGAGCCTCTGCAGAAGGGCTCGAAGTCATGGACAAGGAAGGCGAATGGACCGGAGTGACCGCCCTGCCAGAGCATCTGGTTGTCAACGTCGGCGACATGCTCCAGCGGCTCACCAACCAACAACTGAAGTCCACCACGCACCGGGTGGTGAATCCTCCTCGTGAGAAGTGGGGTCAGCCTCGATTCAGCATGCCGTTCTTCTGCCACCCCGTCCCCACCATGAATTTGGCCGCCCTCCCTCAGTGCGTGCCCGCGGGGACAGACCCACTTGAACCCGCCACGACCGCCGGCGAGTACCTGGAACAACGCCTTCGCGAGATCGGTTTGATCCAAGAAAAGTAAACGCCACCGGCCTTTCAGGTTTCTTGACATTTTTCATCCACGCTTGTGCGAGGAGCTTGCGTTGATTTGTGGTGATTCCAACCCCAATCTGCGACATGAACCTCCCTGCCCTTCGTTGGAGCCTCGCCGGCGCACTGACTGCCCTGACCGCTGCTGTACTTCTTGAGACGTTGCTGGCGCACGAGGCCCAAACCGTCGAAAACCGACCCGAATGGGTCCACTCTGCGGCCGCCACTCACCCTCGCCCCAATTGGCCCTTGCCCGTCACGGCCAGCCCGTCCTCCTCGGGCGAAGACGGATTTGTGCACGCCGCAGAGGCCTCCGTGGATGCCGTCGTGCACATCCAAACCGCGTCTCTCGTCGCTGACCCCAACAACCCTTGGTTGAGCATGCTTGGGATGGCGACCGGCCGCATCGCGCAAGGCTCCGGGAGCGGGGTGATTTTGGACAGCGAGGGACTGATTGTCACCAACCACCACGTCGTTGAAGGTGCACGCGAAGTGCGGGTCAACACGTCGGACGGCACCTCGTACCCGGCAAAGGTGCTGGGAAGCGACCCGAGCACGGATTTGGCCATCCTCGAAATCAAGCCCGACCGCAAGCTCACCTCACTCCCGCTTGGGAACAGCGACGACGTCCGCGTGGGCGAGTGGGTGCTTGCCGTCGGAAACCCCCTCAATTTGACGTCCACGGTGACGGCTGGCATCGTCAGCGCCAAAGGCCGGAACATCCGGCTCTTGCAACCGGACGCCACGCGAGACGTGTTTCCCGTCGAGAGCTTTCTCCAAACCGACGCGGCCGTGAATCCCGGCAACAGCGGCGGAGCACTCGTCAACTTGAATGGCGAACTGATTGGAATCAACACCGCGATTGCTTCCCAGACCGGTTCTTACGCGGGGTATTCCTTCGCCATCCCGTCGTCCATTGTGGCGAAAGTGGCGCGAGACCTGAAGGAGTTTGGGCGGGTGCAACGTGCCTACCTCGGCGTGGCGATCGATCCGACGAGCCAAGGGGTTCGGGTGGCGTCCACAAGCGACGGCGGAGGTGCCGAAGAGGCCGGGATTCGAGCGGGAGACCGCATCCTGGCCATCAACGACTTCGAGGTGAATTCGTTCCCGTCCCTGCAGGAGCAGTTGTCCAAACACCGTCCCGGCGACGACGTTTCCGTACGCACCCAGCGCGGGGACGTGACGCGCACCGTCAACGTCACGCTGACCAACCGGCACGGAGACACGAACTTGCTCCCCTCCCAGCCCCCCCATGCCTCGGCCGCGCAGCCCAATCCTTCGTCTGTCGCCTCGCGTGCAACAGGCGCCGAATTGCCCGCCCTGTCCGCACCGTGGCAGACCTCGTGGGGCGTCACCCTCCGCGAGGTGCCGACGGCCACACGTGAGAAGTTGGGCATTCGTGGCGGACTCGTGGCGTCGGAGGTTCGGCAGGGCGAATGGTCGCGGCAAGGATTGAAGCAGGGCTTTGTGTTGTTGCGGGTGGACGGCGCTCCCGTGAATTCGCTCGCGGACCTTCGGAAGGCACTGGAGCGCGCAGCCGCGGGCAACGAAGAAGGCGTCCTGCTCGAAGGGATGTACGCCAACGGACGACGTGCGTACGCCGGGGTTGCCGTCCCCAAAGAGATGCTTCAGCCCCGCAAGTGAGGGCTTTGTGACTTTCGGTAAGGGGGGCTCGCGCTTCTGTCGTACCCTCGTGGATGCCCTTGCCACTTTTCCCCTTGCGTCTTCTCCCTTTGCCGGGAGAGACTGTTGGGCTCCACGTCTTTGAACCCCGTTTTCAGGCGCTGTTCAACGAGCTGGAGTCGATGCAGGTGGAGGAGTTTGGCATCCCCTTTTGCCACGATTCCAAAATCTGGCGTGTCGGAGCCACGATGCGCTTGGTCACCGTCCAAAAACGCATGGACGGTGGCAAACGCGACGTCGCGGTGACGTCAACAGGGTTGTTCCGGCTCCAAAGCCTGGACGAAACTCCTGTGGCTGTGCCCTACCCCCAAGGAGATGTTCAGCCCATCGAGGACTGGGCACACTGGCCTTTAGGAGCGGCATGCGCCCGAGCCAGAGACGCCCTCATCGAAGAAATGAAGGAGCGAGACATGCACGTCGGACACCTCGAAAACCAAGGACTGCTCCGCATTGTACAGCACTTGGGGATCGACGCCATGCAACGCGCCGAAATCCTCAGCCAACCGACCGTGACTGAAATGCAATGGGCTTTGCTGGAACGGCTCGAGCTCACACGCAAACTTTTGACGCAACGACCGCTCGAGGGAGGGACGTTTTTCGTGAACTGACTTGGGTTCTGCCGCGTGTATCTTTGGGGCATGAGCTGGAAACGAGCGACTCCCCCATTTGCGATCCTTGGTGTGTGTTGCATGCTTGCGCTGGCGAGCTGCAAGGACCCGGCGCCCTTGGACTTGACTTCGTTGCCGATTGCGGTCTCGGAAGGCGCCCCGGAGCAAGCTGTGGCAGTTCCCGACCTGGAAATTCATCCGGAACTCGACCCCCTGAAAGTGACGGTCGACAACGTTGGTCTGACACGCTTCATGGGCGAGGACTCACTCAAGGTGGTGCTCGACGACTTGTACACCTACTTCCACTTGTCCAACGTGGGCGAATGGGACGCCATGTTTGAACATTTCCCAGGCCACCGCACCGCCGACACCGCGATGTTGACCGTCCAGAAGGAAATGATGGACAAGTGGTTCCACAAAGGCCTGCGAAACCGCGCAGGCGGAGCGCACATCCGGTACGTGAGCCCCTGGGTGGAGGAAGTCGACCAGCGCGTCGCGCTGTTGGGGTTGGATTTGAATTACTATTTGGACTTTTTCGAGAACTTCGAAGGCAACCCCGAAGGCATGCGGCTTACGCTGCAAGACCAATACGGAAAGGAGGCGGTCGAATATTACGAGTTTGACCAAATCGAAAACGGAGACACCGCGCACATTCGGCAGTTCGAAATCAACGCCGAGACGTCCATGTACGTGCTCACTTCCCTCGACAGCCTGCACTGCATGTACCTGCCTCCGCAGATCAGCAAATCGCCCCAGCTCGCGGCCGAAATGATGAAGCAGGAGACCATGCTCGAACTTCTCCGTCACAAGCGGGAACATTTCGACAAAAAGTAAGCCCGGCATGAAATTGCGCGCGGTCAACGAATGGGACGCCCTGGAAACGGTGGTGGTCGGCACGGCACAATCCATGGGAGGCATCCCCACCGTGGAGGAATCGTACGACCCCAAATCCAAGGAGCACATCCTTGCGGGAACGTTCCCGCATGAAACGGATTGCGCGCAGGAGTTGGAAGGCCTCGCTGCCCTGATTGAAGCGCACGAAGTGCGCGTGTTGCGGCCCCACAACATCCCGGACTTGAATCAAATCTTCGCCCGGGACGTGGGTGTGGTGGTGGACGACCGAATCGTCATTACACGCATGATCTCCGACCGCGCCGAAGAATGGGAAGGCATTGCTCCCCTGCTCGAAAGCGTGCCGGATTCTCAACAGCTGAACCCGCCAGCCGGCGTTCGGGTGGAAGGCGGCGACGTGATGCCGATGAACGGGGAGCTTTGGGTCGGGTACAGCGCGCCGGACGAGTTCAAGACCTTCACCACGTCCCGCACCAACGAAGCGGCCCTGGACTGGCTCGCGGACCAATATCCCGACTGGAACGTGCGCGGATTTCAATTGACGAAGTCCGACACGGATCCCCGCGCCAACGCCCTGCACCTCGATTGCTGCCTGAGCGTGCTTTCGGGAGGTCACGCGATTTTTCACCCGGACGGACTCCGGCTCGAAAAAGACCGGGCCTGGATTCGCGAACGCTTTGCGGGACGACTCCTGGAAGTCGATGCGGAGCAGATGTACGACATGCAGTGCAACTTGATCTCGATCACGCCTCAGGACGTGGTGTCGTGCCCGGCGTTTGGGCGGGTCAACGAACAACTCGCCGATTGGGGCTACAACGTGTTCACCACGCCGCTCCAAGAGACCGCCAAAATGGAGGGCCTCCTTCGCTGCGTCACCCTTCCTCTCCAACGGAAAGCTTGATTTCAACATGACTTCCACTCCGCAACAAAGCACCTCCAACATCCTGATGATTCGTCCTGCGACGTTTCGGAAGAACGAGGAAACCGCCGGCAACAACCACTACCAAAAGGACGCCGACGTCGACGACGTGCTGGAACACGCCTTGGAGGAATTCGACGGGATGGTGGACGACCTCACAGCGCGCGGCGTCAATGTCCTCGTCGTGGACGAAGATCCCAGCACCGACACGCCCGACGCGTTGTTCCCCAACAACTGGGTGAGTTTTCATGCGGACGGACGGGTTGGCCTCTACCCCATGTTTGCCCCCAACCGCCGCACCGAGCGACGGGAGGACATCCTTCACGACCTGGTCCACACGCACGGCTTCAGCCTCGACGAAATTGTCGACTTCACAGAATTCGAAGCGCACAACGCGTTCCTCGAAGGCACCGGAAGCATGGTCCTTGACCGAATTCACGGCAAAGCGTACGCGGCATTGAGTCCGCGCACCGACCGCAACGCCTTTGAGCAATGGTGCGAAGCCATGGACGTCGAAGGCGTCGTCTTCGAGGCGATGCAGTCGGTGGGCGACGCCCGCATGCCCATCTACCACACCAACGTGATGATGGCCGTGGGCACGGGCTGGGCGGCCGTTTGCCTTGACTGCGTGGACCACGAAGACGACCGTTCCCTGGTACGCGAGTCGCTCGAAGGCGACGGCCTCACCGTCGTGCCTCTCACCGAAGACCAAATCAACCGTTTCGCCGGAAACATGCTCGAGGTCGCAACCCGAGACGGCGAAAAGCTCATTGTGATGAGCCAACAAGCCTTCGACGCGTTGACCGAAGACCAACGTGCGACCTTGGGTCAATTTGGCACCTTGGTCCACAACTCCCTGAACACCATTGAAACGTGCGGCGGCGGTTCGGCCCGCTGCATGATGGCGGAAGTCCACTTGCCTTCCTCCGAAGAACCGAACACGACTGCATGATTCACGTCCTTGACACCCGCCTGCACCACGCCGTGCTGGACACCTTTGAAGCCACGTTTGGAAAACGTCCCGCCGACGCCCAAATCCAAATTCAGACCACCCGCGCCGAGTTCGAAGGCGACCGCACCGTTGTGGTGTTCCCGCTTGCCGGCCTTGCAGGAGCGCCGCCTCACGTCGCCGCAGAGAAACTCGGCGAGGCCCTCGTCGCGTCTCAAGACTGGATCTCAGGACACAGCGTGGTCAAGGGCTTTTTGAACCTGACCTTCACCGACGCAAGTTGGTCCGAGGCCCTGCGCGACGCCGTAGGAACCCCGAGCTGGGGGAGTGCGCCCGCCTCGTCTCGTCCTCAGGTCATGGTCGAGTACAGCTCGCCCAACACCAACAAGCCCCTTCACTTGGGGCACTTGCGGAACAACTTTTTGGGGTACAGCGTCTCGAAGATTTTGGAAGCCGCCGGCCACGACGTCGCCAAGGTCCAAATCATCAACGACCGAGGCATCCACATCTGCAAGTCGATGGTGGCATGGCAGAAGATGGGGAACGGCGAAACGCCTTCCTCCACTGGCGAAAAAGGCGACAAACTCGTGGGACGTTACTACGTGGCGTTCGACAAGGCCTTCAAAGCCGAAGTTGCCGAAGGCGTCGCGCGTGGACTTGACCCGAAAGAAGCCGAGACGGCCAGCCCAATCATGCAAGCAGCTCGAACCATGCTTCAGCGCTGGGAGGAAGGCGACCCCAAGGTGGTGGGACTTTGGAAAACCATGAACGGCTGGGTCTACGAAGGGTTTAACGCCACTTACCACGACATGGGCGTGACCTTCGACAAGCTTTACTACGAATCCGACACCTACCTCCTCGGCAAGAAGCACGTTGAGCAAGGACTTGAACAAGGCGTGTTTTTCCAAAAGGAAGACGGTTCGATTTGGGTGGACTTGACCGACGACGGCTTGGACGAGAAACTGCTGCTGCGAGGCGACGGCACGGCCGTGTACATGACCCAAGACATCGGCACAGCCATCCTTCGCTTCGAAGACCATCCAGGCCTCGACCGCCAAGTCTACACGGTAGGCAACGAGCAGGAATACCACTTCAAGGTGCTTTTCTTGATCCTCAAAAAGCTCGGTTTTGCCCAAGCTGACCGCAACCACCACCTGAGTTACGGCATGGTGGAGCTTCCCGAGGGCAAAATGAAGTCCCGCGAAGGCACCGTCGTCGACGCCGACGACCTGCTGCTCGAGATGCGCTCCACGGCTCGAGCGATTTCCGACGAACTTGGAAAAGTTGACGACTTCAGCGAGGAAGAAAAAGCCCTTCTCGCCCGGCAAGTTGGCCACGGTGCCCTTAAATACTTCTTGCTGAAAGTGTCGCCCGCCAAGTCCATGATGTTTGACCCCAAGTCGAGCATCGACTTTTTTGGAAACACCGCACCTTTCATTCAATTCAACGTCGTCCGGTGCAAGAGCATTCTGCGCGGCGCGGAGGTCGATCCTGGCTCGCTGACCTGGTCGTTGGACACGCCTTTGGACGCGGCAGAACGGACCTTGGCTGCCGGTGTCCTTGCGTTCCCCAATGTTGTTCAAGAAGCGGCCGAAGCGTACGACCCTTCCATGGTCGCCAACCACTGCTACGATTTGATCAAAGCCTTCTCAAGCTTCTACCAAGACCACCCCATTGCCAAGGAAGAGAATTCCGACAAGCGAAACATGCGCTTGGCCTTGTGCACGGCGGTCAGCACAACGGTTTCCAACGGCATGGGCCTTTTGGGAATCGACATGCCTGAACGCATGTGAGCCCCCCTTGGAGCGCAGGCAAGACGCGCTTCACATTGGACTTACCCAAGCCTGCGCTCGGAGCGGTGGCCTTCGCACTTCAGGTGAACCGTCCAGCCCTGTGGATTTGGAAGGACTGCCTCCCACGTGTGTACTCCTTCGTCCACGTTTCCGTCTGAAACCACGGTCTGCTGACCCGCCGGGTCTTCAAGCCAAACCGTCAACTCTCCTGCCCGCTTGACGCGCACGGAAATCACCAACGCGTCTCCTTTCGTTGCAACGGCCTCCCCCTCCCAGTCTGCAGAAACTGCGGGAGCCACTCCGTCCACAAACGACGCGCGCATGCGGTGCCAGAGCACGTACACCAACATGGCCAAAAGCCCGACCAGCAACGTCCACTGCAGCGTCTCCATGCTCACAGCGACAGAATGCCTGGGATGGACGATGCGGCCTCGTACCGTGCAAAAATGTCATCTGGTCCAGACACCTGCTCGTCCACGGTCACCGCGCGGTAATTGCCGTTTTTCGATTCACGGATTTGAAACGAGGCCTTCTGTCCAAAGATGGCCCTCAAAGCCGCCTCGTTTTCTGCCTTCGCTGGCACGATGAACTTGAATTTGAACACGCATGGCCACGTGTGCGTGTCGTTGAGTTGCTTGCGAAGTTGATCGCGTTTGGCTTCTTCCGAGGAGGTCATGCTGTGCGTGAATTCAGCCCAAAAATAAGAACGGGCCACCCGAAGGCGGCCCGCTCCCTTTTCAATCAGGCGAAGTCAAGTTTATTCGCAGACGTTGCCCCAGAGTTGGAAGAAGTCAAGCAAGTCGTTGACGTCCACCTCTCCGTCGTAGTTGAAGTCACCTTCGCAGTACTCACAATTTCCTGGGAAGTTGGCTCCGCTGTCGTAGTTGAGGGCGTTGGTGTCCATGCAACCCACGTAGAAGCAGTTTCCGTTGTCCACGGTCGCTGCCGCATCGTAGTTGTCGGCTGCTGGATCCGTGCAACCCGTCAACAGGCATGAGAAATCACACTGTCCGTCGTCCACGTTTGCGTCAGAGTCGTAGTTGCAGGCTGCGTCGTAGGTGCAACCCAACACTTCAAGCTCATCGCAAATGCCGTTGAGGTTCAAGTCGTTCAAGCAGTTGCCAGCGCAGTCGTAGAACTCGTCTGGGTAGGTGCAAGAACCGTCCTCAATGGTGGCCGTGTCGTCGTAGTTGCAGGCCGTGTCGTCGGTGCAACCGGCGCACGTCACGTATTCACATGAACCGTCTTCGTCCGTGGCAGTGAATTCGTAGTTGCATGCACCGCTGTCGGTACATCCACCAATTTCCAACTCATCGCACACGCCGTCGCCGTCCGCGTCGTTCAAGCACACCCCGTCGCAGTCGTAGACCACCGCAGAGCCGCCTCCTTCGCAAGACGCTGTGAATTCGTGGCTGCCGAGTCCCGTCCAGTCGTCGATGTCAAGAACAATCCACTCGCTGTTGTCGGCATCCGTTCCGGCCGAAGTCGTCCAATCACCGCCGTTTCCTGAAGTCACGTCCGACTTGCGGATCAAAGAGTGATTCTGGGTTCCTGCAGAAACGCCTGCAACATCCCAACCAGAACCTGGATCGCCGTTCCAGTCGCCGATGGCGTCGATCTGGATGAAGTCCGTCTCCGTGCCCATCACGAGCATGAAGCCGTCGTCGCCGTTCGAGAGGTACGTGAACGTCTGGTCCGCTTCAGCCAAAATGGCTGGGTCAGCAGAGCCGTGCGCAATCACATACACGTCACCGGCTGCGATGGTCGCTCCAGGCGTGAACGTGTTCCAGAATTCGTACTCCCCAGGAACACTTGGTGCGTTGCTCACGTTCGGGAACGCGTAGCCGTCCAAGCTGATCGCTTCTGAGGTCGGGTTGTAGATCTCCATGAACTTGTTGTTGCTGCTGCCTTCTGCGTATCCGCTGAAGAAGAGGCCACAAGCAGGTCCGTCACCTGGAAGCACGGTTGGGTCCACGTATTCGCAGTCTCCTGCGTCCGTAGCCGTTGGGTCGTAGTTGCAGGCGTCCTCTTCTTGACATCCCACGATTTCCGCATCGTTGCAGATGCCGTCACCGTCGTCGTCTCCTTCGCACGTGCCACCGCACACGCCAAGGGCGTCAAGTTGGTTGCCGTCGCAGTCGCAGTCACCCTCTGGGATGTCCGCACAACCGCACTCGTAGATTTCACCTGGACCGTTGCAGACTCCACAAGAGTCGTACTCGCCGACACAGTCGTCCACGTCGTCGCAAATGCCATCGGCGTCTGCGTCTTCCGTGCAGGTTCCGCCACACACACCAACCACGTCGAGTTGGTTGCCGTCGCAGTCGCAATCCCCTTCAGGAATGTCTGCACAACCGCACTCGTAGATCTCACCAGGTCCAGCACACACTCCGCACGAATCGTACGTTCCGAAGCAATCGTCCACTTCGTCGCAAATGCCGTCGCCGTCTGAATCGTTCAGGCAGTTGCCATCGCAATCGAAGTAAGACTGCGTTGGGTACGTGCAAGTGCCGTTTGCAGCAATCGTGTAGTCCGGGCTGTAGTTGCACGCGGCCTCGATCATACATCCAACGCACGAGTCGAAGTCACAAGAACCGTTTGACGTGTTGGCGTTGGCGTCGTAGTTGCAGGCAGAGGCTTGCAAACAGCCTTCCACAACCGCCTCACAAGAACCGTCGTCGTCCGTCGCATCCGCGTCGTAGTTAAACGCAGTCTCGTCGGTACAACCGGCCACTTCCAGCTCGTCGCAAATGCCATCGGCATCGGCGTCGTTCAAGCAGTTGCCGTCGCAGTCGAGGTAGTCCTCTGCAGGGTACGTGCAGGTGCCGTTGGCCGCCACCGTGTAGTCTGCGCTGTAGTTGCACGCAGTTACAATCATGCAACCCACGCACGAGTCGAAGTCACACGAACCGTCAGACGTGTTGGCCTCTGCGTTGTAGTTGCACGCTGAGTCGTTCAAGCAACCCGTCACAACAGCCACACAAGAACCGTCGTCGTCGGTGGCGTCAGCGTCGTAGTTGAACGCAGTCTCGTCGGTACAACCGGCCACTTCAAGCTCGTCGCAAATGCCGTCGGCATCAGCGTCGTTGAGGCAGTTGCCGTCGCAGTCGAGGTAGTCCTCGGCAGGGTACGTGCACGTGGAGTTGATTGCAATCGTCGCGTCTGCATCGTAGTTGCACGCATCTGCGAGCATACACCCAGCGCAAGAGTCGAATTCACAAGAACCGTCGCTCACGTTGGCCGCAGCATTGTAGTTGCAAGCCCCTGGGTTCAAGCAACCCAGAACCGTCGCAATGCACGATCCGTCGTCGTCCGTCGCATCGGCGTCGTAGTTCAACGCGGTGTCGTCCGTACATCCAGCAACTTCAAGCTCATCGCAAATGCCGTCGCCGTCCGCGTCGTTCAAGCAGTTTCCGTCGCAGTCGAGGTAGTCCTCAGCGGGGTACGTGCACGTCGTGTTGTTGTCGATCGTCGCCGTAGCATCGTAGTTGCAGGCCGCCTCCAACGTACATCCAGCGCACGAGTCAAATTCACAAGAACCGTCTGACACGTTGGCAGCAGCGTTGTAGTTGCAGGCCGTGAGGTTCAAACATCCAGCCACGGTCGCAATGCAGCTTCCGTCGTCGTCCGTTGCATCCGCGTCGTAGTTGAACGCCGTCTCGTCGGTACAACCGGCAACCTCAAGTTCATCGCAAATGCCGTCGCCGTCCGCGTCGTTCAAGCAATCGCCCGCGCAGTCCAAGTACGCTTCCGCAGGGTACGTGCAAAGAGAGTTGTTCGAAATCGTCGCAGTAGCGTCGTAGTTGCAAGCCGCCTCGAGGGTACAGCCGGCGCAAGACAAGTATTCGCAAGAACCGTCGTTCTGGCCGGCATTCGCGTCGTAGTTGCACGCATCGACAATTGTACAACCCGGCAAAATGCACGTGCCGTCGTCGATGGTCGCCGTTTCGTCGTAGTTGATGGCGTCCGCGTCGGTACATCCAGCGCAGCTCTCCGATTCGCACGTTCCGTTGTCTGTGGTCGCCGTCGCGTCGTAGTTGCATGCGGTGCTGTCCGTGCAACCCTGGCAGCTCAGGTACTCACATGAATCGTCCGCCACTTGAGCCGTGTCGTCGTAGTTGCAGGCCGTCAGGTCCATGCAACCAAACGTTGCGCACAAATCGCCGTTCTCGTCGAAGTACACACAAGGTCCAGCTTCTCCGAAGTTGCAGGCCAATTCGTCCGTGCAATCCTCGAAGACAACGATAGGCGGAGCGCAATCAAAGTCACATGCGCCCTCTTCGTACACCTCCGCGTTTGGATCGTAGTTGCAAGCGAAAGGCAACGTACAACCGCTGATGACGTAAATGCAGTTGTTCGTGCTGTTCGTCGCATTGGGGTTGTAGTTCACAGCCGTTTCGTCCGTGCAGCCGGGAATCTCAAGCTGGTTGCAGATTCCGTCTCCGTCAGAGTCCACGTTGCAGTTGCCGTCGCAGTCGTAGAACTGCTCTGGGAACACACAAGTCGTGTTTGCAGGCAACGTTGCCGTTGGATCGTAGTTGCAGGCCACAGGAACCGTGCAACCGGTGCACGAATCGAACTCACACTGCGAAGGATCGTTGTAGTCGAAGTCCGCAGCGGGGTCGTAGTTGCAGGCCACAGGAACCAAACATCCGCCGATCAAGACCACGCAGTTGCCGTTGTCCTCCGTTGCGTTGGCGTTGAAGTTCTGAGCGTCCGGGTTGGTGCAACCCAAAATCTCATCTTCGTCGCACACACCGTCGCCGTCGGCATCGTTGATGCACGAACCGTCGCAGTTCAAGTTGCTTTCAGCAGGGTATTCACACGTGCTGTTGTCTTGGATCGTCGCGGTCGGATCGTAGTTGCACGCCGCCTCGTTGAGACATCCTGCACATGAAGAGAATTCACATGTGCCGTTGCTCGTGTTCGCGTTGGCGTCGTAGTTGCACGCGCTCGCTTGCACACAACCCAAGATGACGGGAACACAAGATCCGTTGTCCTGAGTGGCGTTGGGGTTGTAGTTGAACGCCGTGGGGTCCATGCAACCCGTCACGTCGAGCTCGTCACAAACGCCGTTGCCGTCTTCGTCGTTCAAGCAGTTGCCATCGCAATCGAGGTAAGACTCCGAGGGGTACTCACACGTACCGTTCGCCGCAATGGTCGCGTCAGCGTCGTAGTTGCAGGCGTCGGTGAGAGTACATCCCACGCAGCTTTCGAACTCACAAGAGCCGTCGCTTACGTTGGCGTTGGCATCGTAGTTGCACGCACTTGGGTTCAAGCAACCAGGCTGCAACGCAATGCAAGAGCCGTCGTCGTCCGTGGCATCCGCGTCGTAGTTCAACGCGTCGGCGTCCGTACAACCGGCAACTTCAGCTTCGTCACAAACGCCGTCGCCGTCCGTATCGTTCAAGCAAGCGCCATCGCAATCCACGTAAGACGTGGCGGGGTAATCACAAGAACCGTTGTCCTCAATGGTTGCATCGGCGTCGTAGTTGCACGCCGCCTCGTCGGTACAACCCGCGCAGGACAGGTATTCACAAGAACCGTTTCCAACCGTAGCGTTAGGGTTGTAGTTGCACGCGATGGGGTTCAAGCAGCCTGGGATGTTGGCAATGCAATTGCCGTTGTCTTCGGTTGCGTTGGGGTTGTAGTTCAACGCTTGCGGATCCGTGCAGCCCAAGATTTCAGCCTCATCACACACGCCGTCACCGTCTGCATCGTTGAAGCAAACTCCGTCACAACCCACGTAGATCGTGGCAGGGAACGTGCAAGTCTCGTTTGCCTCTATGCTGGCTTCAGGGTCGTAGTTGCAGGCTTCTTCAATCAAACATCCTGAGCAGCTTGCGTATTCACACGTGCCGTTGCCCACCGTGGCATCGGGGTTGTAGTTGCACGCCACAGCGTTGGTACAACCTGGGATGTTTGGAATGCACGATCCGTCGTCGAACGTCGCACCAGCATAGTAGTTCAAGGCTTCTGGATCCGTACAACCGGTGATTTCGGTAGCATCGCACAAACCGTTGTCGTTGATGTCCGCTTCGCAGCCTCCGCCACAAACACCGAGAATGTCAAGCTGGTTGCCGTCGCAGTCGCAGTCCTCTGCAGGAATGTCCGTACAACCGCACTCGTAAATCTCACCTGGACCGTTGCACACGCCACACGCGTCGTACGCGCCAATGCACTCGTCCACGTTGTCGCAAATGCCGTCTTCGTCGAGGTCAATCAAACAGGTTCCGTCACACTCGTTGTACTCGTCGGCATACAAGCAAGAGCCGTCGTCGTACGAAGCGCTGTCGTTGTAGTTGCAAGCAGATTCGTCGGTGCAACCGCAAGAGCTGCTTCCGAAGGTGAGCGTGAGGTACTCAGCGTCGGCGCCCACCCCTTGAGGGAAGACTTGGACGTAGAGTTGACCGGTCAGCGAGCCGTCCGTAGTCAGCTGCGCCACCAACACCTTCTTGTCGTCGCCAGCAACGCCGTTGCTGCTGAGGTTCGTGGTGAACCACGATCCACCGAAGAAGGAGTTCAATTCGAGGTTTTGGCCTGCTTCAAAGTCGGCAGCCCACGTGTCACCCGCAGCTTGAGCCAAGGTCACAGCAGCCGTTCCATCTCCAGGGGTTGGAGCTGAATCGATGCCAATCGTCAACCAGCTGTCGAACTCCAGCTCTGGGAACGAACCGAAGAACAAGGGGTTGATTGCATCTGCCGTCAAGCCGCCGAGCGCATTCTGGTAGAAGCTGCTGCTCGTGCGGAGGAACGAAGGATTGATTTCGTCACCCGCGATTGCACTCACAAAGTCGTTGGCGTTGGGCGTGGTCACGTAAATGCGGTACGTGGTCAATCCGAAGATGCCATTCTCCGCGTGCGTCTCCACGGCCAAACCGAATCCATTCTGTCCGCCCTGACCTTCGCCAGCGCATGAGCAGTAGTCGCAAGAACCGTCGTTTTGTGTTGCCGTCTCGTCGTAGTTGCAAGCCGTTGCGTCCGTGCAACCCAAGCAGCTTTCGTAATCACAAGAACCGGCATCCGTTGCAGCCGCGTCGTAGTTGCAAGCGGCAGAATCCTGACATCCCACAATTTCGTTCGCGTCGCACACGCCGTCGCCGTCGGCATCCCCGTCGCACGTTCCGTCACACAGGTAACCTGGATCGGGGTACACACATGGGACGAGGTCCGTGGCATTGGGATCGTAGTTGCAGGCCGTAGGCACAACGCAACCTTCAATTTCCAATTCGTCGCACACGCCGTCGCCGTCGGTGTCGTTCAAGCACGTTTCGCCGTCGCAGTCGTAAGGACCAGGCAATTCGCAAGAACCGTCGTCGTACTGAGCGTTGGCGTCGTAGTTGCACGCGCTTTCGTCCGTGCAACCGCAAGAGAAGCTCTCGAAGCTCAACGTGAGGTATTCCGCATCTGCACCCACACCAAGTGGGAAGACTTGCACGTACAACTGACCTGAAAGCGAACCGTCCGTGGTCAATTGGGCCAAAAGCACCTTCTTGTCGTCGCCAGCAACACCGTTGCTGCTGAGGTTCGTGGTGAACCAAGATCCTCCGAAGAAGGAGTTCAGCTCCAAGTTTTGGCCTGCTTCAAAGTCGGCAGCCCACGTGTCTCCTTCAGCTTGAGCCAAAGTCACTGCAGCTGTGCCGTCTCCAGGAGTCGGCGCAGAATCGATGCCAATGGTCAACCAGCTGTCGTACTCCAGATCTGGGAACGCACCGAAGAACAAAGGGTTGATTGCATCCGCAGTCAAGCCTCCAAGCGCGTTCTGGTAGAAGCTCGTCGTCGTGCGCAGGTAAGATGGGTTGATTTGGTCTCCGGCAACGGCACTCACAAAGTCGCTCGCGTTGGGAGTCGTCAAGTACACTCGGTACGTCGTCAAACCTGCGATTCCATCCTCAGCGTGGGTTTCCACCGTCAAGCCGAAGCCGTTTTGTCCACCCTCCCCTTCAGCAGAGCAAGAGCAGAAGTCACAAGAGCCGTCGTCCTGCGTTGCAGAAGCGTCGTAGTTGCACGCCAACTCGTCGGTGCAACCCAAGCAGCTGTCGAAGTCGCATTCGCCAGCATCGGTCGCCGTCTCGTCGTAGTTGCATGCTGAAGCATCTTGGCAACCTTCGATTTCATTTGCGTCGCACACGCCGTCGCCGTCTGCATCGCCGTCGCAAGAGCCGTCACACAAGTAGCCGGGCTCAGGGTACTGGCAAGGAACGAGGTCCGTGGCGTTGGGGTTGTAGTTGCAGGCCGTTGGCACAACGCAACCCTCAATTTCCAATTCGTCACACACGCCGTCGCCGTCCGTGTCGTTCAAGCACGTTTCGCCGTCGCACTCGTAATAATCGGGTGCATACGTACACGCACCTTCCAACGCGGTAACCACGATGTCGAAGCTGCCTGACGAACCGCTGTCCAACGAGTAGGTCACGGATTCACCGCTGCCCAAGTCGGTCACGGTCATCACGGCGCCGTTCCAGCCGTCGCCGTAGGTGTCCCCAGCTTCAATGGTGTACGTACCTGGTTCCAGAGCGATTTCACCGTTGAAAGGTGCTCCGTAAGACTCTCCATTGAGGCTCCAGAAAATTTCGCTCGGCCATGAGCCTGCCGTCAAATCAACAAGCACTCCCGTTGATCCGGTCACGTTGTCCGTGGCGTCAGGGTTGTAGTTGCAAGCGGTTTCGTCGGTACATCCGAACACGGGGTCCACGCAGGCTTCACAGCTGTTGTAGCACACCGTGTCTCCCGTCGTGGGTCCTTCGACCAAAATCACGCGGTTCACGTACTCACCTGGAGCCGTCGTGCATGATTCAGAACCGTCAAAGATTTCCGCAAAGGCCCAGTCGCCGTTGCCCAAGAACTTGTATTCCTGTGCACCCGCCGTCATCGAAACCGTGATCGTGTACGTTCCGTCGCCGTCGCTGTCGTCCATGAAGTTGGAACCGTTGTTCCAGCCGTTGAACGTGCCAGCCAAGGACATGGACGTGAAGTCCGTCTGGGAAGCGTCCACAGACAAGGTCACGTCGTACAAGCATGAGTTCTCAGGCTCGACCGTGGCGTCGGCGTTGTAGTTGTTCGCAGAAGAATCCATGCAGCCCAACACGTCGTCGATGTCGGGGCACACGTCGCAAGACTCCCAGCACACAGCCGCAAGAACAACGTCCTCGGTGACATCCAAGGTGCGGTTTGTGAAGCCGTCGATGGTGCTCGTGCAAGACTCGCCACCGGCAAATTCTTCCTGGTAGTTCCAACCGTCAAGGGTGAACTTGTATTCCACCGTGCCTGGCATCAGAGGAACCGTGATGGTCCAAATGCCGTCGCCGTCGCTGTCGTCCATCGGAGCGCAAGCGCCGCACCAGCCGGTGAAGCTTCCGTTCAAGAACACGCCACCGTAAGCATACGCTTCGCTGTACTGGTTCATGTCCACCTGGAACGTCACGTTCGCAGGCTCAACTTGGTCTGCGCACGTGGAGCAGCTTCCGTAAGTGTCTGAGGTTGAAGAACCCGCTGCAACGAGGCGGTTTGCGTAACCTGC
>Ga0181569_10000848_pt1 | contig 23733 bp, 22 predicted proteins | sample 101ome_19_FD_132452 | JGI IMG/M metagenome (GOLD analysis project Ga0181569, IMG submission 132452) | Coastal salt marsh microbial communities from the Groves Creek Marsh, Skidaway Island, Georgia - 101405AT metaG (megahit assembly) | ecosystem: Environmental > Aquatic > Marine > Intertidal...
ACGCGTAAAAACGTCTCCACCCCTCCTCTTTCAAGACTTCAAAAAGGAATCCATTGGTATAAATACGATGTTTTAAAGGAAGCGTGTGAACTCTAATAGAATCAGATTCATAAATAAGTGCAGCGTCTTTTTGATCCAATTCTATAAAATGTAACGGATAAGAGGTCCAAGAACTTGATGATTTAAGTACTGAAGTAAGTACCTCTTTAATCCCTTTAGGCCCATAGATATGCAAAGGGGCCGTTCTTCCTAGCGCTGCCATCGTGTTCACCAATCCTGGAAGACCGTAGAAATGATCCCCGTGCAAATGCGAAATGAATACACGGTCTATGCTATTCATTTTGACCTTCATACGACGCATCTCTTTTTGTGTACCCTCGCCACAATCAATCAAAAAGCTCTCCTTTCCAATTCTCAGCACTTGAGCGGTCGGATTCGTAATACTTCTAGGAGTTGAAGCATAGCATCCAATTATTCGAAGCTCAGCTTTCATATACCTAAATCACGCTGTATGGCCTCCATTTCAATGAGATCGTTCGCTTCTTCAAGCGTAGGGCACAAAAAAATAGACTCAGGCAAATCATTATAGGTCAACTGCTCTGAAACCAAAACAAAGGTCAGGCCTTTAGCTGACAAGGCCACTGAAAGTTGCTGAAACACCCCTATTTGAGCGTGATCTAAAGTACTTTCGTTCGAGACATACACCACATGGTGCTTTGCTGGGGCTTCACTCTCGAACCAGTTTAAAAGTTGAGCGGACGAAATCTCAGAAGAATTTAAGGTAACGGTATTCAGATTCATAGTAGGCTTACATCGCAGAAGCGAGAAGATACAAAACGGCCATTCGAACTGCAACCCCGTTTTCAACCTGATCAAGAATGATTGCGTCAGAAGAATCAGCGATTTCTGAGCTCAATTCAACGCCACGATTGATAGGGCCAGGATGCATAATTAGCGGTTTATGATCTAACTGCCCCAATCTTTCACTGGTCAAGCCATATTGCATCACATATTCTCGTGTTGACGGAAAATAAGAATATTCCATACGCTCATTCTGAACGCGTAGCATGTTGACCACGTCTGCCTTTTTAAGCGCCTGGTCAAAATCTAATGCTACCTCAACCCCGAGTGCTTCAATATACCTAGGTATAAGCGACTGCGGTCCGCATACCGTCACAGAGGCTCCCAATTTTTGAAGTGCGAAAATATTAGAGAGTGCGACACGCGAATGCAATATGTCCCCTACAATGAGCACCCGTTTACCCGCAACATCACCAAGCCGCTCGCGAATCGAATAGGCGTCTAGAAGTGCCTGAGTGGGGTGTTCGTGTGCGCCGTCTCCGGCATTTACAATGCGTGCTTTAACATGCTTGGATAAGAACATGGCTGCCCCTGCATGATGATGACGCATCACCACCATATCTACCTTCATTGCGAGAATATTATTGACCGTATCCACCAAGGTCTCGCCTTTCTTGACCGATGATTGTCCAGTCGAAAAGTTAATCACATCTGCAGACAATCGTTTCTCAGCGAGTTCAAATGAGAGCTTTGTTCGCGTACTATTTTCAAAAAAGATATTGGCAATAGTGACATCCCTGAGGCTAGGGACCTTTTTGATCGGTCTACCTAAAACTTCTTTGAACTGATCGGCTGTTTCAAAAATCAACTGAATATCCGATTCGGTTAGATTCTTAATTCCTAGCAAATGAGGTACCGATAGTTGACTCATAGGGTGTTGTTTAAAATATAAACTGCGTCTTCTCCTTCATTCTCCTTCCAACACACCTTGACGCGTTCTTGATTAATCGCATCTACTTGACGTCCTCGGTAATTGGGTTGTATGGGCAAGTGTCGGCTAAATCGTCTATCAATAAGCACTAATAGTTCTATGGCCTTGGGACGTCCGAATGACTGTATCGCAGACAAAGCAGATTGTATACTTCTTCCGGTGTACAGTACATCGTCGATAAAGACGACCTTCTTGTTTTCTACCAGAAAATCAATTTTTGTCTTGTTGGCTTTGAGCGGTTCTTGAGATCTTCTATAGTCATCTCTGAAAAAGGTAATATCGAGATACCCTAAAGACAGATCTTTAATCCCATATTCTTCTCTGAGTAATTCACCCAATCGATTTGCAAAGAAAATACCTCTTGGTTGCAGGCCAATGAGTACCGTTTCCGAAAAATCAAGGTGATGTTCTAATAGTTGATTTGCCAATCGATGAAGCAGCAGATGGATAGCTTTAGAATCGAGAAGAAGCGTTTCTGACATCAACTGAAGAACTTAGTCAGGGCAAAAGTAACAAAAAAGCCCGGGCTTTACCCGGGCTTCTTAAGAATTGACTAGAATTTAGTCACTATTCATTAGACTCCATTTTGTCTTTAAGCGCCTGAAGTTGTGCATTTGCATCACCCAAGGTAGTCTTAGACTCTTCAGCCTGAGAATCAAGACGTTTCTTCGTCTCTTTAAGGTTCTTAGCCTCTTGTTCTTTAAACATAGCGGTGTGACTTGCTACAACACGCTTGAAGTCTTTATTAAATTCAATGACCTTAAATGAGGCTTCATCTCCTTTACCCAATTTGGTTCCGTCTTCTTTTTCAAGGTGACGTGATGGAATAAAGGCTACGATATCTTCGTTGAAAGTAATTGTTGCTCCTTTATCTACGATATCGGTGATTTTTGCTTCATGAACAGATCCTTCAGCGAATTCAGTTTCATACTTGTCCCAAGGGTTTTCGGTAGTCTGCTTGTGCCCTAGACTTAGTTTTCTACCTTCAACATCAAGTTCTAAAACTTCAACTTCAAGAGTGTCTCCTACTGCAACGAATTCAGAAGGATGCTTGATCTTCTTCGTCCATGATAGGTCTGAAATGTAGATCAATCCATCGATTCCTTCTTCGAGTTCTAAGAACACACCGAAGTTGGTGAAGTTTCTTACAATTCCCTTGTGACGCGATCCCACTGGATATTTTGAAGTAATATCAGTCCATGGGTCTGGAGTCAATTGCTTGATCCCAAGAGACATCTTACGCTCTTGGCGATCTAGGGTAAGAACCTGAGCCTCAACTTCATCACCAACATTCACAAAATCTTGTGCAGATCTCAAGTGCGTTGACCATGACATTTCAGAAACGTGAACAAGTCCTTCAACTCCTTCAGCCACTTCAACAAAAGCACCGTAATCAGCGATCACAACCACTTTACCTTTAACCTTAGCCCCTACTTCGATAGTATCACCAAGAGCCTCCCATGGATGCTTTTCTAATTGCTTAAGTCCTAGTTGAATTCTAGACTTATTATCATCAAAGTCAAGGATAACAATATTCAGTTTTTGATCGAGTTCAACAATCTCTGACGGATGGTTGATTCGGCTCCAAGAAAGATCGGTAATATGAACAAGGCCATCAACTCCTCCAAGGTCAATAAATACCCCGTAAGAGGTAATGTTTTTAACCACACCTTCAAGCACCTGACCTTTTTCAAGCTGCCCGATGATTTCTTTCTTCTGCTCTTCGATATCCGCCTCGATAAGTGCCTTATGAGAAACAACAACGTTTTTGAATTCGTGGTTGATCTTAACCACTTTGAATTCCATGTTCTTTCCGACGTACTGGTCGTAATCACGGATAGGCTTAACGTCAATTTGAGAACCTGGTAAGAAGGCTTCGATTCCGAATACATCGACAATCATACCTCCCTTAGTACGGCATTTTACAAATCCTTGAACAACCTCTTCTTTATCGTGAGCGTCGTTTACGCGATCCCAAGCTTTAATTGTTCTAGCCTTTCTGTGTGAAAGGACTAATTGACCTGATTTATCTTCTCTAATATCAATCAACACTTCAACTTCGTCACCCACTTTTAAATCGGGGTTGTAACGAAATTCATTCAGTGAGATTACCCCCTCTGACTTCGCGTTAATATCAATAATCGCTTCGCGATCTGTAATGTTTACTACTTTTCCTAGAACTACCTCTTCATGAGCGGTATCTACAAAGTTTTTAGCAACAAGATCTTCGAATTCTGAGAGTTGACTTTCATCAACGCGCTCTATTCCTTCTTCGTACTTGTCCCAGTCAAAATTGTCTAGAAATTCTTGAGGATTGGTAGTTTCGGCAGTTGCCTGTGGTTGCTGCTCTGGCGCTTTTGCCTCTTCTTGAGCTTCAACCGGATTGTTTTCGTCAGCCATAATGGGAACTAACTTTGTATTCTAGGGCGTTTAAATGAAGGTTAACTACTTGACCTAGAAGAGATTAAAAAAATTTATTCCTTTTCACCTTCATAAAGTAGCAAGAAAAGGCCCGCAAAAGTAACTAGAAATAGTGGTTATCCAAAGAAAATCAGCGAGTTATACAAGCTTTCTGTTTTGAAGTTGTTCCATAACCCAAACAAGCTGTTCCTCTGGGCTGAGGTCTGAATTATCAAGTACCACCGAATCTTCAGCCTTTTGAAGTGGGTCTACCCTTCTATTCTCGTCTTCAAAATCGCGCATTTTTAGATTCTCAAGTACCTCATCAAAAGCCACCTCAGGATGCGTTGCTTTTAATTCTGCATACCTTCTCTGAGCGCGCACTTCTGGCTTGGCCGTCATGAAGATCTTTAATTGGGCATCTGGAAACACCACGGTGCCAATATCGCGTCCGTCCATAACCACAGATTGCGTAAAGCGCTGTTGCTGTTCAACGAGCTTTTTACGCACCTGAGCAATCTTCGCCACCTGACTGACAATTTGATTGACCTCCATATGACGAATTTCTGAAGCGACCACACGTCCGTTTAACCGAATCTGTTGGTCCGAATCAAAATCCACTTGAATCTGATCTAGTACTTCAATGAGCTGATCTAGAGTCAATCCTTTTTCGATGAGGTAAAGCGCTACAGCTCTATACATTGCCCCTGTATCAACATACAAATAGCCTAGCCTTTTCGCCAGTGCCTTTGCCAGGGTTGACTTTCCGGTAGAAGAATAACCATCGATTGCAATACGAATAGGACCCACAGCGGTGAAATTAGAGTTTTTTTGGATGTTTCACCTTTTGCTTCGTTACAGCCACCTCAATGACTTCATTCATGCGCTCCACATAATGAAAGGTCAATCCTTTCAGGTAATGCGGTTCAATCTCTAAAATGTCTTTTTCGTTTTCTTTTGAAAGAATAATCGTAGAAATCGCTGCACGTTTGGCAGCCAGAATCTTTTCTTTAATTCCGCCTACCGGGAGCACCTTTCCTCTCAATGTGATCTCACCCGTCATGGCTAGTTTTGAACGCACTTTACGCTGAGTGAGCAAAGACACTAAAGAGGTAAGCAAGGTAATACCCGCAGAAGGACCATCTTTGGGGGTTGCTCCTTCGGGAACGTGAATATGAATGTTATAGCGATCAAATACTTCTTGTGGAATACCGAATGCGTCGTGATTGGCCTTAAGGTATTGAAGCGCAATGGTCGCCGACTCCTTCATTACGGTTCCTAGATTACCCGTAATAGACAATCCCCCCTTACCCTTTGAAAGACTCGACTCGATGAAGAGTATAGCGCCACCGACAGATGTCCATGCCAATCCGGTAACCACACCAGCCACTTCATTTGTCTCATACTGATCTGCACTAAATCTTGGTTTTCCAAGGACCTCTGTGAGTTGCGCCTCATTTAGACTCTTTTCGAACTCCTGTTCAGAGGCTTTCTTTATCGCCACACTTCTTGCGACTTTAGCCAACTGCTTTTGAAGGTTACGGACGCCTGATTCTCGGGTATAACCAGAAATGAGTTTCTCAAACATTTTCTTACTAAGCTTCAGGTCGCCCTTATTAAGCCCGTGTTCACTCAACTGTTTAGGAAGCAAATGTTTTTGGGCGATCTCCACTTTCTCTTCAATCGCATAACCGTTGACTTCGATGAGCTCCATGCGATCGCGCAAAGCCGGTTGAATGTCACCGACCGCATTTGCCGTGGCAATAAACATCACCTTAGAAAGGTCGTATCCGGCTTCTAAAAAATTGTCGTAAAAAGTGTCATTTTGCTCTGGATCCAGCACCTCCAATAAAGCAGAAGAAGGATCCCCTTGAACCCCATGGGCTAACTTATCGATCTCGTCAAGTATAAAAACCGGATTCGAAACGCCCGCTTTTTTAATGTTTTGAATGATACGACCGGGCATGGCTCCAATATAGGTCTTGCGATGTCCACGAATCTCTGCCTCATCTCTCAGCCCCCCTAATGACATTCTTACATAAGGTCGACCCATCGCCTCGGCAATAGACTTACCCAAAGAGGTCTTTCCTACTCCTGGAGGCCCATACAAACACAGAATGGGTGATTTCATATCGCACTTTAGCTTGAGTACTGCTAAATGCTCTAAAATGCGTTTTTTGACTTCAGTCAACCCGTGGTGATCCCTGTCTAATATTTCTTTGGCTTTAGAGATATCGATCGCGTCTTCAGCCATCTCTTTCCAGGGCAATTCAAGAAACAACTCAAGATAATTGCGTTGGATGGCATATTCTGCGACTTGAGGATTCATGCGCTGCAATTTTGACAACTCGCGCTCGAATAACTTTGCCGTTTCATCCGTCCAATGCTTTAGAGTCGCCTGCTTGCGCATCTCTTCAATCTCTTCTTCGTGTGAAGCGCCACCCAATTCTTCTTGAATGGTTTTCATCTGCTGGTGCAGGAAGTACTCTCGCTGTTGCTGATCAAGATCTGAACGCACCTTGGATTGAATATCGTTTCTTAGCTCGAGGCGTTGCAGCTCAACGTTCATCAACTGCAATGTTTTTAGGGCGCGATCTTTCAAATCATTATACGCTAACAATTCTTGCTTCTCAGCAACACGTAGATTGAGGTTTGACGATACGAAGTTGATCAGAAAAGATCCACTCTGAATATTCTGTATGGCAAATGAGGCTTCAGAAGGTAAGTTTGGATTGATTTTAATGATCTTTAGGGCTACCTCTTTAATCCCATCAACCATGGCCTCAAACTCTCGGTTATTTGATTCTGGCTTTAACTCTTTGAGCTCTCTTACAGCAGCCTGCATGTAAGGCTTTTCTTGAAGAACTGTATCGATCTGAAAGCGCTTCTTACCTTGAATGATAATGGTGGTGTTTCCGTCGGGCATCTGCAACACACGTAATATTTTTGCAACCGTGCCGATGGTGTAAACATCTTCAATACCTGGCTCTTCAACACTGGCGTCTTTTTGCGCTACCACACCAATGGTTTTTGTGCCCTGATTTGCAGCCTTAATGAGGGCAATAGACGTATCTCTACCAGCAGTAATCGGAATGACTACTCCCGGAAAGAGTACCGTATTGCGCAGGGGAAGAATCGGAAGTACCTCAGGCACATCTTCACGATCCATCTCTTCTTCATCTTCAGGAGTAAGCAGTGGTATCAGCTCTGCATCGTCTTCTAAGGCTTGTGCAGACAAATTGTCAATATCTAGATATAGCTTTGAGTTCATAAATCTTCCTTACGTCATTTTGTCACCTTTATCGCGTAATTTCGAATGGCGAGCCCTTTTTAAAAAGGGTTGCAAAGATAAGTTCAATTAGTGTGCCAAGCTGTTTTTGTAACATTTAGAAACGTTTATCGTCTCTTTTAAAACTATAGACATGACTCTCACCTTAAAATCTACCGTATTCTTTAGCGCAATACTTCTGGGCTGTACTGTACTTCAAGCACAAAGTATAAAACGTATTGACATAGTCTCCTTTAATGAGGTCTACATAGGCGGCAGCTTTAATGTTGAAATCACAGACGACAAAACAAAGCACATTGTTCTGGAAGGAAATCAAGAAGCAATAGATGAAATAGAGGTGAGTTTACGCAACAACAAACTGCAAATCGAAAAGAAACGCAACTCGTGGTGGCGATCAGGATACAAAGGAGGACGTGTAAGTATTCAAATTCCAGCCACACAACTTAAAGCTGTATACCTATCGGGGTCTGGAAGCTTAAAGGGTACCATTCACGCGAGTGAAGATCTTAAGCTCGTTGTATCTGGATCTGGATCATTCAATGCCTCTATTGAAGGGGCTGAAGACATAAATTCAACGATCTCAGGTTCAGGAGATATAACTATTTCTGGAAGCTGCGAACACTTAAACCTTCAAATCTCAGGTTCAGGCTCTCTTCGTGCAGAAGATTTATCAACCAAAACGGCCGAAGTGAAAATTGCAGGATCCGGTAATGCACGATTAAACGTTAGCGAACGCCTAATGGCCTCAGTGGCAGGATCAGGTAATGTGATTTATTCCGGTAATCCCTCTAAAGTTGAAAAGAGCGTGGCGGGATCGGGACGCATCCTTTCTGCGAATTAAAGCCTCAAGCACGCGCCACATAGCGACGTAAACGAGCCAATAAAAAGGCTCCAACTAAAAAGAATATGCCTAAGAACAAGGCAGCTCCACGCATGCTTCCGGTCAATTGGGCGATATATCCAAATATAAAGGTGCCGATGACAATACCCACCTTTTCTGCGACCTCGTAGAAACTAAAATACGAAGTGGTGTCCTCGGTTTCTGGAAGGTTCTGGGAATAGGTAGAGCGCGATAGGGTTTGAATGCTTCCCATCACGAGGCCTACCCAGCCCGCTGCCAGATAGAAATCCATAGGTGTCTTGACAAAATAGGCATACACGCAAAGAAGCATCCAGATTGCGTTAATCACGATCAACATACTGATATTATTCAATCGCTCCGCTAGCCTTCCTGTGAGCATAGAACCGAGCATCGCAACAAGTTGAATGAGTAGGATACTAAGAATAAGTCCAACGGTTCGTTGATTGTCTGAACCCCAATCAATCTCTTGCTCTCCAAAGTAAGCTGCTATGAGTAGTATGGTTTGCACGGCCATACTATACACAAAAAAAGCCCAGAGGTACTTTCTTAAAAAGAGTTGGTTAGCAATCTCTGTACGCACCTTTTTCAACTCATTGAATCCGCCTAAAATCAATTGCTTTCGCTCTCCTTCTTTTTTATAGCCCTTAGGCATGTGTTTGAACGTATACTGACTAAAGACAATCCACCAAAGCCCAACGGTGATGAATGAATAGCGCATTGCCATTACCTCAGCAGGGTGATCTCCCACTCCCACAATACCAAAAAGCTCAGGACGCATCACCATCGCTAAATTGACAAGTAAAAGCAGTACACTGCCGATATACCCAAGAGAAAAGCCTCGAGCACTTACACGGTCTTGTTGTTCTTTATAAGCGATATCCGGCAGATACGAATTGTAAATAGCGATACTTAACCACGAACCTACTAAACCAAAAAAATAAAAAAGTAAGCTGAGATAAATGTGGTCTAACGAAAACCAATAAAGACCCATACACGAAAGCGCTCCTAAATAGCAGAAAAATTTCAAGAATACCTTTTTATTCCCAAGGTAATCCGCAACCCCAGAGATGAATGGAGTTGCTAAAGCAATAAGTACAAACGCGGCAGAGCTCAAATAGCTAATCAGCGGGCCACGCGCGATCATCGTACCGAAGACTTCTACCTCTTCAATTTCTGAAAGCCTAAAAAGAGCACCATAAAAAATAGGGAAAACAGCTGAAGAAATGACAAGGCTATACACCGAATTCGCCCAATCGTAAAATGCCCAAGCCTTTAAGACTTTCGGCGACCCTTTTTCAAAAGCTACATTCTCCATCGCGTTAGATTAGTGCGTCTGAAAATACGAATTCTAATTGAACCCTAATTCTGGCCTAATATTTGAAATAAAAGAAACAAAAACATGAAACCATTCGCCATCTTTTCTGCCTTCCTTCTTTTACTAGGATGCACCGGTCCGGAAGGACCTGTCGGGCCCCCAGGACCAACTTTGTTTTCACAAGTCTTCGAGTTCGAAGTAGACTTCACTCCTTCGAACAGCTATGAAGTCTATATTGACTTTCCGCAAGAAATCGAAGTGTTTGAAGCAGACCTTGTTCTCGTATTCTTGGCTTATGAAACTACAGATTCGAATCAAGGAATTCAACAGGTTTGGCGCCCATTACCTCAAACGATATTCACGCCATCAGGTCTATTGCAATATCAATACGATCACACTTTTAGTGACATGAGACTTTTTGTCGAGGCCGATTACAGCCTAAGCAATGCCTCAGAAGCAGACCTGCTCAATCAGCGATTCAAGGTGGGTGTGGTTCCGGCGGCTTATGCTCAAGACATTCAAGGACTCACCGCCTTGAGCGATGCTGATTTTTTGCTTCTTTCGCCGTAATTTTAAGAAAAAATAAAACATGAAAAAGAACCTATTCATCCTGCTTTTATTGGCTAGTATAGGGGTGCTAAGCGCGCAAGAGAATTCGAGCGCTGCACGCTATGAAGTATTCAAAACCGATGAGCAGTGGAAAGAACAGTTAAATGGACTAGAGTACTACGTATTAAGACGTGGCGGGACCGAATACGCCTTCACAAGTGATCTATTAGATGAAAAACGCAAGGGCATTTATGTGTGTGCTGGATGTGGCAATGCCCTTTTTAGATCTGAATACAAGTACGATTCAAAGAGCGGATGGCCCTCGTTTGATCGCCCCATAGAAGGAGCTTTGGAATTCGATGTAGATTACGATATAGGCTACGAACGCACAGAAGAAAAATGTGCAAAATGCGGATCACATTTAGGTCATGTTTTTGATGACGGACCCCGAGATACTACCGGAAAACGTCATTGTATTAATGGAGTTGCTCTAAAATTTATTACGGATGTCAATAAATAATCCCCTAAAACTTGATGAAGAGGAATTAAAGCAACGGCTCACCCCAATTGCCTATGCGGTTTTAAGACACGGCGCAACTGAAACTCCTTACTCTGGAGCGTATAACGAGCATTACGAGACAGGAGACTACCACTGTATAGCCTGTGGCGCTAAGCTCTTTGAAAGCACTTCAAAATTCGAAAGCGGCTGCGGATGGCCCGCTTTTGATGCCGCCGTTGAGGGCGCCATTACCTATCTCAGAGATCATTCGCATGGAATGATTCGAACCGAAACGCGCTGTTCAAGCTGTGATTCGCATCTCGGACATGTATTTGAAGATGGTCCAACAGCTACAACAGGTAAACGCTACTGCATTAATTCTGTATGTCTCGAATTTCGTCCAATACGTTGAATCGTATGCAGGGTAATGATTACTTTTGGGCCTCTAATTAAAGTGAACTGATGCAAGCATTTGACCTCATAGTACTCGGAAGCGGACCAGGTGGATACGTTGCCGCCATTCGCGCGTCTCAACTAGGTTTAAAAACCGCCATTGTCGAAAAAGAAAATCTAGGTGGAGTGTGCCTTAATTGGGGATGTATTCCTACCAAAGCGTTATTAAAGTCTGCACAAGTTTTCGAGTACCTGAATCATGCTGAAGATTACGGACTTTCAGCTTCAGGAGTATCATACGACTTCAACAAAGTGGTTGACCGTTCAAGAGGCGTTGCTGACGCTATGAGCAAAGGCGTTCAATTCTTGATGAAAAAGAATCAGATCACGGTTATAGACGGATACGGAGCGCTGCTTCCAGGGAAAAAAATAAAGGTTACTGGGGCTGAAAAGGAACAAACCCTCAGTGCTTCTCATATCATTGTCGCAACAGGGGCTAGAAGTAGAGAACTCCCAAGCCTACCACAAGATGGCGTTAAGGTGATTGGATACAGGGAAGCCATGACCCTCAAAACCCAACCCAAAAAACTTATCGTAGTCGGTAGCGGAGCTATTGGTATCGAATTCGCATATTTCTACAATGCGATGGGAACCGAGGTGACCGTTGTTGAGTATCAGCCAAATATCGTTCCGGTTGAGGACGAAGAGGTTTCTAAACAATTAGAGCGCAGCTTTAAAAAGTCCGGAATCTCTATAAAAACAGGTACCGAGGTCACTAAAGTAGACACTCAAGGCGATGGAGTTAAGGCAACCTTGCGCTCAAATGATAAGGAAGAGGTTCTAGAAGCAGATCTTGTATTGTCAGCGGTAGGTATCAAATCGAATATTGAAAATATTGGTCTCGAAGAGGTTGGTATTACGGTCGATAGAGACAAGATCGTAGTCGATGAGTTCTATCAAACCAATGTACCAGGTTACTACGCTATTGGAGATGTCACTAAAGGGCAAGCCCTTGCCCACGTGGCTTCAGCTGAAGGAATTCTCTGTGTTGAAAAAATAGCTAATCTCCATGTAGAACCATTGGACTACCAAAACATTCCAGGATGTACGTATTGCAGCCCTGAAGTGGCGTCAGTAGGTCTTACCGAAAAACAGGCCAGAGAACAAGGGTACGATATCAAAGTAGGAAAGTTCCCTTTTTCTGCAAGCGGTAAAGCCAAAGCTTCAGGAAATTCAGACGGATTCGTAAAAGTCATCTTCGACGCAAAATATGGTGAATGGCTTGGATGCCATATGATCGGTCAAGGGGTCACCGATATGATAGCAGAAGCGGTGGTCGCACGAAAGTTAGAAACCACAGGACACGATGTCCTTAAGGCAGTGCATCCGCACCCTACCATGAGCGAAGCAGTGATGGAAGCCGTTGCAGCCGCCTACGACGAGGTGATTCACCTATAAGAAAGACTGTAGGGCGAGGCGATAGCTAGATAGGCCAAATCCGATAACAATTCCTTTTGCGTTTGGAGCGATATAGGATTGATGCCTAAACGTTTCACGTGCATAAGTATTAGAGATATGCACCTCGATCACAGGTGCAGGAACTGCCGTTACAGCATCAGCGATTCCGACCGAAGTATGTGTGTATGCTCCTGCATTCAAGACGATTCCTTGATGAGAATAGCCAAAATCTTGAATAGCAGTTATCAGTTCGCCTTCTACGTTAGATTGAAAATAATCGATTTCAAGCGCACCAAACTCATTACGCAGGTCTTTTAAAAAAGCTTCGAAGTCTTGTGATCCATACACTTCAGGTTCTCTTTTACCTAATAGATTGAGGTTTGGACCATTTATTACTGCTATCTTCATACTGCTAAAATAGACGCTTTCAATGAATTGGAAACAAGCCATTGATGATTATATGTTATTCTTAAAGATCGAGCGTTCGAGCAGCGAGGCCACCCTGGCCAGCTATCGATACGACCTCGAACACCTTGCAAATTTCAGTGTAGCCACGTTATCTAATACGAACCCAACATCGATTCAAACTACTGATCTTAAGAAATTTATAAAAGAAGTGTCTGCATTATTAAGTGCACGATCACAAGCAAGAATGCTATCCGCTATTAAAGGCTTTTTCAGCTACCTAGAATTCGAAGGGTACCGTCAAGACAATCCTTCCACTCTACTTGAAACACCAAAGATTGGCAGAAAGCTACCCGTGCACCTCACGCCAAAAGAGATTAGTAATTTTTTCGATGCTATTGATCTCAGCAACCCTCATGGGTACCGAAATCAAGCCATTTTTGAATTGCTTTATGCCTGCGGCCTTCGCGTTTCTGAACTCGTACAACTAAGACTATCTGACTTGTACTTCAAAGAAGATTTCATCAAAGTAACAGGTAAAGGCAATAAGAGCAGATTGGTTCCCATCCAAGACCTTAGCAAAGAACGGGTGCAACACTATCTCGACCTGCGCATCACCTCATATCATCCGCAAGTAGGCCATGAGGACACCATATTTCTCAACCGTAGGGGAAAACAATTGACTCGTGCCATGATTTTCACCCTAACCAGAGAACTCGCTGCTAGGGCTGGGATTAAAAAGACCTTAAGCCCGCACACGTTTAGACACTCCTTTGCTACCCATATTCTAGATAATGGCGGAGACCTTAGGGCCATACAGCTAATGCTAGGTCATCAGAGTATTACAACCACCGAAATCTATCTACACAGCAGTGCCGAAAAACTCAGAAACACGCTTGAAATGCTTCACCCCAGATCAGGCTTAAATCAAGATTCTACCACCTAAATCGTTACATTGAGTAAAAATTAAACCACATGAAACACCTCTTTCTCGCCATCGCATTTTTGTTTACAGGCTTCGTCTCTGCCCAGAAATACAATCTCTTGTCACAACACATAGACGAACGCATAGAAATCTACGAATCGGTCGCCATGCAAATCTACAATTGGGCCGAGATGGGGTATCAAGAAGTGCAGTCGAGTGCGTTGCTTAAAGAAACCCTAGAAAAAGAAGGGTTCACCATTACGAGCGGTGTTGCAGGAATCCCAACGGCTTTTGTGGCTGAATATGGGACTGAGGGGCCTGTCTTAGGGATTTTAGGAGAATTTGATGCCTTACCAGGAATTTCACAAAAAGCAGTACCCTACCGCGAAAGTGCCAATACAAGGGGTGGTCATGCCTGTGGCCATCACCTTTTTGGAACAGCCTCGACTGCGGCGGCGATCGCTATAAAATCATGGCTTAAAGAGACTAAAACTGTCGGTATCATCCGCTTTTACGGTACCCCGGCAGAAGAAGGTGGTGGCGCAAAAGTATACATGGCAAGAGAAGGTTTGTTTGACGACGTAGATGTCGTATTGCATTGGCATCCTGGGGCTTCAAATCAAGTCAATGAAGCTGCAGCCCTTGCCAACATCTCGGCCAAATTCAGGTTTAAAGGAATTTCAGCTCACGCTGCCGCCGCACCAGATCGCGGTAGATCTGCACTAGATGCGGTTGAGGCCATGAATTATATGGTGAATTTGATGAGAGAACACGTTCCGCAAGACGCGAGAATACACTACGTGATCACTGATGGAGGCAAAGCGCCAAATGTAATTCCTGACTTTGCCGAAGTTTACTACTACTCACGCCATCCAAGACGCGATGTGGTAAAGTCGATTTTTGATCGCATTGTGAAAACAGCTGAGGGAGCCGCACAAGGAACAGAAACTGAGATGAGCTATGAAATCGTCAACGGGGTGCACGAGCTACTGCCCAATGAAACCCTTGAGCGTTTGGTGCATGAAAGTATGACCTCTATCGGTGGATACACCTATACCGCCCAAGAGCGAGAGTTTGCGGAACAAATCGCTCAGTCGATGGATATCGAATTGAATGAATCTATCGCTAAGCAAGTACTTCCCTACCAAAAATCTCAAGGTGCCTTCGGATCAACTGATGTGGGAGATGTAAGCTTCGTAGCACCCACAGTTGGATTTAGAACGGCTACATGGGTACCCGGCACACCCGCACACTCTTGGCAAGCAGTGGCCGCCGGAGGAACGGGTATCGGTGTAAAAGGAATGGCTCTTGCCGCCAAGACATTGGCATTAAGTGCAGCGAAGCTTTATAAAAGTCCTCGGGTGATTGAAATGGCTAAAAAAGAATTTGAAGAACGCAGAGGTAAAGACTTTATATACGCTCCTCTTTTAGGAAATCGTCCTCCAGCCTTAGACTACAGAAATTAAGCGATTTTTTAAAAAGGGGCGTCTTCGGTGTTTTCGTCGGTATCATCCGTGATATCGTCGAACCTAAATCTGCGCTTCTTGTGGTCTTCGTTATAAGCTGCTAATTCTTCTTCAGGAATCACCTTTAAGAAAGACGGATGCTGCTCGATAGCAAATTCCAAGCGCTCTATAATTTGATCGACCGGATCGTTTTCGTAGTCGATTTCAAGGGGCTCCTTAATGATCATTGATTGCAATATCCCTTTCTTTTTAATATAAATTCCTTTGCGGTCGAAAGAACGTCTAAAGCCATCAATAACAATAGGTACTACGATTGGCTTATAGGTTTTAATAATGTGCGCTGTCCCCTTTCTCAAAGGCTTCCATGGCCGAGTCGTTCCCTGCGGAAAGGTAATCACCCATCCGTCTTTAAGCGCTTTACCGATGTTAGAGATGTCACTCATCTTTACCTGACGATTGACTTCCTGTCCGCCAGCGCGCCAGGTGCGTTCAATACTTATTGAACCTGCATAGGCCAGAATTTTAGCTAATAGACTCCCCTTCATCGTCTCTTTGGCCGCGATGTAATAAATATTCAACTTAGGATTTAAGAGGTAGCTTACATTTTTAATCGAATCTTCTCGACCTTTTAAACTTGCGTTGAAGACGTGAAACATCGCCACCACATCTGCAAAATAGGTTTGGTGGTTGCTCACAAAGAGCACGTTCTCTGAAGGCAAATCTCTTAAAACCTGTGAACCCTCAATCTTAAGCGTATTAAATCGCTTGTATCTAGCATGAGTGACAAATCCGGCGAAAATGATAAGTAACCTCTTCAATAAGAGGTTATGTCCAAAAGGGTTTTGCTTGAATAAGGGCATAAAAATTGCTAAGTTGTGGGTTCAAAAATTCCCCTTAGCACGATCAAAAGTACAAAAGCTTTACATATGCGAATTGGCGGTCTACTCTGCAGTATACTCGTGGTACTCTCCTGTTCCGACGCACCTAAATCTAACACAGCAAATACCTCTTCATCGACTACAACTTCGGCTACACCCTTAGCACCTGAATCACAGGAGGCTAGTGAGCTGAAAGCAGAAGAGAAAGACGAAAAAGAACCGTTTGTTCTTGATGAAGAGAACGCTATTCCGTTCTTTTTTGAATACCAAAAAAACCTCAAAGAGCGGTTTGTAACCTTTGAAACCTCAATGGGCGAATTTACCGTTGAACTTTTTGAGGATGTACCCTATCACCGCGCAAACCTAATTTATCTAGCGAAGAAGGGCTACTTCGATGGAACGCAATTTCACAGAGTGGTTAAAGACTTTATCATTCAAGGCGGAAACACTGATAACCGCGAAATTGCCAGACGAAGGGTGCGTATCGGTCGCTACCTCTTACCTCCAGACACCGACAAAGGACATTCACACCATAGAGGAGTAATATCCATGCCGAGTAGTGATATTAACAACCCGCATAAACTCGCATCTCCCTACGAGTTCTTTATTGTGGTAACGAACCCCGGATCTTACCACCTAGACGGAAATTACACCGCCTTTGGTTCAGTCAGTAAAGGGATGGATGTGGTGGATGCCATTAACAAGGTCGAAGTTGACCAAGGCGATTGGCCTATGCAGAACGTTTACATCTTAAAGGCTACCGCTCACTAAATATTAGGCCTCTAAAGGTGTCCAATTCGCTTCGTAAGAAGTAAACGCCTCAACAATAATTTGAATACAGCTATCGATCTGTTCCTTAGTAATCACTAGTGGAGGTGCAAAGCGTATGATGTTTCCGTGTGTCGGCTTCGCCAACAAGCCCTTTTCCATCATACTTAGGCATAGATTCCAAGCGGTTTCACTTTCAGGATGATCGGCAATGACAATAGCGTTGAGCAATCCTTTACCCCGAATCTGTTTGACAAGTTTAGAAGTGCTGAGCGCGTCGTTCAATGAACTTCTGAAATACTCCCCTAAACCAAAGGCATTCTCAGCAAGCTTTTCATTCTTAATAACCTCAAGGGCAGCAATGGTAACGGCTGAAGCCAAGGGGTTTCCGCCATACGTACTACCGTGAGAACCTGGTGTAATCACCTCCATGATCGCATCATCGGCCAATACCGCTGAGACCGGATAGGCTCCGCCTGAAATAGCCTTTCCTAAGATCAATACGTCAGGTTTCACCTCTGGAGTCGCGCTACAATGGCGATCTGTACAATTACATGATCCGCAGGTGGCTAATAGTTTTCCTGTGCGTGCAATTCCGGTTTGAATTTCATCAGCAATAAAGAGCACATTATGCGTCTTACAGAGCACCCTGCATGCCGAGAGATAGGCATCGTCAGGTACGTGAACACCGGCCTCTCCTTGAATGGGTTCTACAAGAAATCCGATCACGTTGGGATGTGATTTTAACACCTCTTCAAGAGCGTCGGCATCGTTGTAGGGTATTTGAACAAAGCCTGTAGTAAATGGGCCGAAGCCTTTTCGAGCCCCTTGATCTGAAGAAAACGAAATAATGGTTGTAGTCCTTCCGTGAAAATTTTGTTCACACACCACAATAACTGCATCATCTTGTGAAATTCCTTTCTTCTCATACCCCCATCGACGAGCAATTTTGAGTGCCGTTTCTACCGCTTCAGCACCTGAATTCATCAGAAGCACCTTATCAAATCCAAAAGTCTGAGCTAAATACTGTTCAGTTTCACCAAGCTTATTATTGTAAAACGCTCTAGAGGTGAGAGCAAGTGTTTTTGATTGTTCAACCAAAGCCTCCACAATTTTTGGGTGGCAGTGTCCTTGATTCACCGCAGAATAGGCAGAAAGAAAATCAAAATAGCGCTTGCCTTCTGTATCCCAAACATGTACCCCTTCTCCTTTTGCCAAGACTACCGGAAGTGGATGGTAATTGTGCGCTCCGTAATGATGTTCTAATGCAATAGCGTCTGATGCTGAAATTCCCATAGGTCTATTTTTGTCTCGCAATTTACGGCAATTCAACGGCTAGAACGAATTACCTTTGCCCGCATGGGAAGAAGAACTAACATTATTTTACCTCAAGTCACTATTGAAGGAATGGCGGCAAAAGGTAAAGCCTTTGGGCGCGCAGAAGATGAAAAAATTGTTTTTGTGCCCTTCGCCGCGCCAGGAGATAGTGTAGATGTCCGTGTTACCAAAAAGCGCAGTAAGTTTTACGAAGGGGTTATCGAAAAAACACATCGTTCTTCGGCAGAGCGGGTAACTCCGAGATGCGTTCATTTTGAAACCTGCGGAGGGTGCAAATGGCAACACATCAACTACGGCGCCCAGCTCAAAGGTAAACAGCACGAAGTCATTGAAAACCTAAAGCGTATAGGTCAGGTAACACCTAAAGAGGTGTATGACATACTCGGTGCTGAGGAGCAGTACGACTACCGTAACAAAATGGAGTTTTCGTTTTCTGATTCAAAATGGCTAACTCCAGAAGAAATTCAATCTAACGAAACCTTTAACCGCAATGCACTAGGATTTCACAAACCCCAAATGTGGGATAAGGTTATCGATTTAAAAGAATGCCATCTGCAAGGACCCCTATCAAACGAAATCCGTTTGTTTTGTAAAGAAGAAGCCGAACGACAGGGATTGAAGTTTTTCAACCTGCGCGGAGGGTATGGAGACCTTCGGACTTTAATGATCCGCACCACTCAGAAGGGTCAAGTGATGGTATTGATTCAGTTCTGTGATGCCTCAAAAACGGCTATAGAAGCCTTCCTGAAGGCTATATACGATCGCTTTCCAGACCTACATTCGGTGCTTTATACCGTCAATAAAAAGGCGAATGACACCCTTTACGATCAAGAGATACATTGCTATGCCGGAGCGGAGTACATTGAAGAAGAAATGGATGGATTGCGCTTTGCCATTGATGCAAAATCGTTTTATCAAACAAACAGTCGTCAGGCACACAGACTCTACACCATTGCTAGAGATTTTGCCGAACTTAAGCCATCAGATATAGTCTATGATCTCTATACCGGAACAGGAACGATCGCTCAGTTTATAGCCCGTTTTGTTCAAAAGGTCGTGGGTGTCGAATCGGTTCCTGAAGCTATAGAAAAGGCCAAAGAAAATGCTCGAGTTAATGGCATTGAGAATGTAAGCTTTGAGGTAGGCGATATGCGTAAGGTATTCAATACATCTTTTATCGAAAGGCATTCTAAGGCAGATGTGGTCATCACCGATCCTCCGAGAGACGGAATGCATGCAGATGTAATCGCGCAATTGCTAGCGTTAAATGCAGAGCGTATTGTATATGTAAGTTGCAATTCAGCGACTCAAGCACGCGACTTGCAACTGCTCTCTGTACAATACGAAACCGTAAAATCACAGGCGGTTGACATGTTCCCGCAAACACATCACGTTGAAAATGTAGTACTTTTAAAACGTCGATGAATCGAACGCACCTCATGCCACACACGCGCCAGTTGCTCTTTGCTCTCTTAACACTAGTCCTCTTTAGTTGTGAAAAAGATGACATCTGTGTTGACGGAGACTCGGCGATTCTCGTGATCGAATTCAGAGATGCCACTGATAAAGAAAGTCTAAAACCTGTTAGTGGCCTAAGCGTACTCTTAAATGATACACCCTATCAAGGCATTGAAAACCAATCAGTTTCCAAATTAGAATTAGCGCTTTCAGCTACCCAAAAGAATTATATTTTTCATTTTGTACAAGGAGAATCAACACTTTCCGATCAACTTGAAATGAGAGTAACCCCAACCATAACCTATGTTTCAAGAGCTTGTGGTTATGTATTAGAATTCGAAGGCCTCTCTATTCAACCGCTCGACACGCTTGATTGGATTTCATCTACCGAAGTATTGACAGAAACCGTAACCGCTACTAATGAACCGCATCTTGTCATTTATCACTAAACAAGTCGTCCTTATCTGCGCGTTATCGGTAAGCCTATTTACGCACAGCCAAACCGCTTACGGGCTGCGCGTTGGGGCTGACCTGCACCGTCTTGCGCGAACCACCTTAAGCGATAACTACAGTGGTTTCGAATTGATCGGTGATCTGCGACTTAAGAAGAAGCTGATGCTCAGTGCAGAACTCGGAAACGAGAATTTCCTAGATCAGGAGACCCTTGGTGACTATCTATTGTATGAGACGCAATACACCGGGAGTTATCTGAAATTCGGCGCCGACTGGATGGTTTACGCTCAAAAAACTAATGAAAAAAACCTGGTTACCGCTGGTTTTCGTTATGCCGTCTCAACCTTCAGCAGCGATTTAGGAGCGGTGCATGTATATGACAGTTCACGCCTTCGAGAACCTGAAGGTTTCCCGCTTTTTACTCAGGATGGAGAAAGCTTTAGCGGACTCAATGGAAGTTGGATTGAAGGTGTTCTTGGATTTAAAACAGGCCTATTTAACAACCTCTATCTAGGAGCGAGTTTAAGATTGGGGTTTTTAGTCTCAGAGAAAAGTCCTGACAATTTTGACAATTTGTGGATTCCTGGATTTAACAAAGTAACCGACGGAGCGAGGTTTGGATTAAATGTCAACTATACGCTCTCTTATTTCATACCAGTACTTAAAAAATAATCAGAACTTCTCTTTTAAACTCCCACTGTAGAGACGATATCCCTGTAACTTTGCCTCGAGCTTTCCATTGTAGAGTTTAGTCTTTTTAAAGGGCTTTAAACCAAGGTGTTTTAGGGCCTCTAGATTTGAACTGATCAACCACGCCTCACTATTATTGTAATGCTGTTTCAGCGTATTTCCGATCTCCTTGTAAAAGGGTATTTCGTCAATAGCTAGCCGCTCACCATAGGGCGGATTAAACACCATGTGCAAGGGAGATGCTGTAGGCGGAAGTGTCTTGAAAAAATCAGCACGCTGCACTTGAATATATTCAGAGAGACCGGCGTTCTCAGCATTTTCTTCTGTCTTACGGATGGCGCTTGGTGCTTTGTCTTGGGCATAAATAGTAAAGGGGAATTCTTTCACCTTATTGAGGGCAGATTCTTTAATTTTTTCCCATAATGTGGAATCGAAGGAGTTCCAATGCATGAAAGAATAAGAGGCGCGGTGAATTCCATGAGGAATCTTACAAGCGATCAGTGCTGCTTCTATCGCCAAGGTTCCACTCCCACACATTGGATCAAAAAAATTACGCTGCCCATGCCAATCACTCAGGTGCAGAATACCTGCGGCAAGCACTTCATTTATGGGTGCGATATTGGTAACTGTCTTGTAGCCCCGTTGATGAAGTGAAGCACCAGAGCTGTCTAAGGCAACACTTAGCGTATCGTTACTTAAATGCAGATTGATACGAATTTGAGGATCCGAAGTATCTACAGATGGACGTTTTCGCGTCTTCTCTCTAAAGTAATCTACTATAGCGTCCTTAGCTTTTTGGGAGAGAAACAGCGAGTTGCTAAAGCGATCAGAAAATAGCCCAGAATCAATTGCAAAGGTCTTTTCAGCAGAGAAGTACTGCTGCCACGGAATACTCTTGACCGCATCGTAGAGTTGCTCTTGATTCGTCACTCTAAACGTACCAATTGGCATCAGAATTCTAAGCGCACATCCCAGCGAGAAATTAGCCTTGTACATGAATCCTAAATCTCCTTCAAAGGCAACCATGCGATTTAGCTCTTTGATATTCTTTGCACCTAGGCTCATGAGTTCTTTGGCCAAAATAGATTCAAATCCGTAAAAGGTTTTAGCTAAAAAACGTGTGTTTTGATCTGAATGCTTCATGGGTACTTTATTTGATCTATTTTTGAGCAATGAATCCTTTTGCGCTATTTGCTCTTCCTGTAATAGCTGTTTTATTTGGTGTACTTATCGCTGTGCTCGTTGAGCGCCGATCAAAGTCTCCCCTCTGGATTCTTTTGCCTTTCAGCGGATCGTTCTTGCTCTCGATCACTCTTTTTGATCTCATGCCAGAACTGTTTTCAGCACCCGAAACCAAAGGTATATCTCTCGCAGTTCTCTGTGGGATCTTGCTTCAAATATTTTTAGAGTTCTTTTCAAAGGGTGCAGAACACGGCCACGTACATGTATAAGATTCAGGCGAAAATCGTCCTTATTTTCTCTCTGTATTCACGGCATTGTTTATTCATGCCTTCTTGGAGGGGGCTCCACTCGCTCACATTGAGACCTTGAGCATCGCTGTATTTCTTCATAAGATTCCAATCGCAATAGTGGTTTATCAATTTCTTAAAAAAGCGAATTTCAGCGCTACACGCTCCTTTATGTTGTTGGCAAGTTTCGCCATGATGACCCCTCTGGGTCTCTTCTTGGGTCAACTTATGGCAGATAGTGGTCTTCGTATCTACCTGGATGCGTTATCGGCAGGTATATTTCTACACGTTTCTACGGTGATTCTTTTTGAGTCTGAGAAAGGTCATCGCTTTAATGCGAAAAAAATTACTGCTATTATCGCAGCAATTGTCATGGCGTATCTGATTTGATCACACGCCAAAGGCGGGTAACATTATCTTCAAATAATGCCGGTGCTTCAAGAATCAATTCATAGTGTGCGCTCAAGAATTCAAGATCCAAAGCATCCTTGGTATTGGTTAAAATGAGTGTCTCAGAGCGCTCCGCGGTCCATTTTTGGAGGGCTTCAGCTGAGTCAAATTGTGTAAAGGTGCGCTGGGTTTGAATTAAAAAGGCTGGATCTAATCGCTTGTACACTACGACTTCTTTTTCGGCAATAAACGGAAATGCTTTAGCTGTAGGAGCATGTGCATTCATCGTTGGGAAGGCCCACCCCCATAACAACCATCCTGTAAGCATCCAATTTAAGGCTAGAGCTAACACGAATTGAAGAGGAGCTAATCCTTTGTGACGTAAAAGCAATGCGAAGGCTCCAAGGCTAATAGGAAGAAGCGAAAAACTTAAATAGCTCAGCTCGCCTAAGGCCGGATGCTGTTTTAAGCCAATATGTGCCCCCACAACAGCCAACACTCCGAAGGCGATAAGACTGATTAATCCCCACCGGAGTGTTTTTCGAGAGGTTTGTTCTGGCAGTCTAGCGAAATAATCCGCAATTAATACCCCTAAAAAGGCAAAGGCTGGCATAGGATAATTAGGAAGCTTCGTATCTGAAAAACTAAAAAAGACCACAATGACAAGACCCACAGAGAAACAAAATCTCAAAAAGTCATGATCCCATCTAGATTTAAAGGCGCTATACCAAGCAGGTATTAACCATACACCAAAAGGCAGCAGTCCTACCAGAACCCAGGCAATGGTCAGAATAAAAGGTCCCCCATGCCCCTCTTTTTGATCGCTAAACCGATTGAGATTGTGGTCCAAGAAGAATCCTTCAGTAAAGGCTCCGTCTGTGGCAATATGTGCTCCTATATACCAGGGAGCTGCAATACAAAGGGAGAGCAACAGTC
>Ga0181569_10000858_pt1 | contig 23555 bp, 25 predicted proteins | sample 101ome_19_FD_132452 | JGI IMG/M metagenome (GOLD analysis project Ga0181569, IMG submission 132452) | Coastal salt marsh microbial communities from the Groves Creek Marsh, Skidaway Island, Georgia - 101405AT metaG (megahit assembly) | ecosystem: Environmental > Aquatic > Marine > Intertidal...
AGCGGGCGCACAGCGAGATACGTTGGAAATCAAGCTAGCGGGCGGAGCCATGTTAATAGACAGTGGAGAACACTTCAAAATAGGCGAGCGAAACTACACTATCTTGCGCAAGTTGTTGTGGAAGAACGATCTTCTCATAGCGGCCGAGGACATCGGGGGCAGCACGTCACGCACCATGAGCCTATTTATCGAATCGGGCAGGGTTGTGGTGCGATCTCAAACGAGAAAGATTGAACTCTGATGAGTTACAACGTACTTGTCGTCGACGATTCAAAAACGGCCCGTATGATGCTGGCAAAAACGCTGCGTATCAGCGGACTACAGATCAACGAAGTATTCATGGCAGAAAACGGAGCCCGGGCGCTTGAGATCCTGCAGGAAAACTGGATCGACTTAGTCCTCACGGACCTACACATGCCCGTTATGAGCGGTATGGATATGATAGAAAAGATGGCCTCTGATGGCCTGCTGTCATCGCTCCCGGTGGTCGTTATTACAAGCGATGCCAGCCAACTGCGAATGCAGGAGTTACAGGAGCGCGGAGTACGCGACTATCTCTGTAAACCCGTTCGTCCTGAGCACGTGAAAAAAACTGTAGAAGATATCTTAAAGGGAACAACATGAGCGACTCTCTCAATTCAGATGGTGAGAATCGCGTATTCTCTGTGAACGCTATGGAAGAGACCCTCTCCAGCGTGCTACAAGAACAGGCCTTTATGTTCGCTGAGTATGAGGATGCACTTGATATAGCCGCAACGCCTACTCCCCCCTATCAATATGCGCGCATCGAGTTTGATGGCCCCTGTTCTGGCCGCTTGGGGCTGGTGTTTCCTCACAGCCTACTCCACGAACTGATTGGCAACATGCTCGGCCTCGAGATAGACGAGATCGAACAAGAAGACGTCCCCGATGCGCTCATGGAGTTGCTCAACGTCGTATGTGGTAAATTTCTGGTCGCCGCATTCGGCTCCGCTGTAAAATTCAACCTCGCCGTACCGACTGTTTCTCAAATGGACGTATCTGATTGGGAAACTCAAAAGCTGAAGCCTAACACAACTGTTTTGCTGGTAGAAGGCGAGCCCGTACTCTTTGAACTTTCCCTATAGAACGAATACTGAAAGATGTCCGCATCTCCCATCAAAGTACTCGTAGTCGACGATTCGGCGATCGTTAGAAAGATCTTTACAGAAGAGCTATCGCGCGATCCCGATATCGAGATCGTAGGAACGGCCCCCGACCCCTACATTGCACGCGACAAAATCGTGCGCCTCCAACCCGACGTACTCACGCTGGATATAGAAATGCCACGCATGGACGGCATCACGTTCCTGCGCAAGTTGATGCACTACCACCCACTGCCGGTTATTGTCGTTTCGTCTCTAACAGAAGAGGGAAGCGAACTGGCCCTTGAGGCACTTGATCTCGGCGCGGTAGAAGTCATGAGTAAGCCGGGAGCATCTTATACCGTTGGCGATATGTCAGTGCAGCTTCTCCAGAAGATCAAAGCAGCTGCCCGAGCTAATATAACGCGCCAGCAGCAGCAGAAGCGTATAACGCCTACGCGAGCCCGGCCCCTATCGCGTACGACCAATAAGATTGTAGCAATCGGGGCCTCGACCGGGGGCATCGAAGCGCTGCGCGTCCTCTTGCAGTCTTTCCCCGCAGACGGGCCAGGCACGCTCATAGTGCAACACATGCCGGAGAATTTCACCAACGCCTTTGCAAAACGACTCGACGGCATCTGTCCACCGCAAATAAAAGAGGCCGAAGATGGCGAGCCCGTCGTGCCGGGCAAAGTTCTCATTGCCCCCGGCAATTATCACCTACAGCTGCGGCGATCGGGCGCCCTCTACCAAGCCAAAGTGAGCTCGGGTCCCCTAGTTGGACGCCACCGTCCATCCGTTGAAGTCCTCTTTAACTCTGTAGCAAGATATGCAGGTAAAGATGCCGTTGCCGTCATGCTAACGGGCATGGGGTCTGATGGAGCAGATGCCATGCTCAACGTGCAAAACGCGGGTGCCACAACCATAGCACAGGATGAAGACAGCTCAGTCGTGTTTGGCATGCCCCGAGAAGCAATTGCTAAGGGAGCCATTGATTTTATCGAACCATTGAATCATATTACGCAGCGTATCTTGCAGTCCGTTTAATCATTCAATCTAGCTGTGCTGCGTATTTTCAACTCGGCTCTTGCCGACATTTTCATATATTATTTGCTGAGCTCAAATCTACGCCTAACTGGAGAATTACCGTGAAAATCCTCATAGTCGACGATGAAGAAACGATTACTAGCTATTTCTCCCAGCTAGCCGAGATCAATGGTTTCGACCAAATAGACTGCGTAAATAGCGGTGAGGAAGCCATGACGCAGGTGCTCAGATCAGTGTATGACGTCATCACGTTGGATATACAAATGCCAGGTGCAAGCGGTCTCGAGATTATCGCCATGCTGCGCAACATGTGTCCCCATGCCATCATTGCCGTAGTCTCAGGGTTTCTACCCGAAACGATGTCAGAAGATATATCTGGCTGCATTGATGTGCTGATTTCCAAACCCGTCAACGTAGAAACATTTTCCACACTGCTACAGAAGGCTCGGCAGATACAAGACGCGATGAACGATATCCGCGCTCTAGGTGTAGCTCCTGACAGCCTCAACTAATATGGCCTCCATTTTCGACATCAATGTCGTAGAGGGAGACCTTTTGGCCGGTGGACAAACCATCGACTTTAAGGGACTCAATACGACCAACCACACATTTGACACTGGCGATCAAAACGGTCATTTGCTCGATGACATGCCCGGAGGAACTAACGTCAATGGCGGGCGATCTCTAGTTATAGACGGCTCGCTTAACGGCGTAGAGAACAACCCTTGCCGCATACAGTTATCAGGTGATCTACTCGTCAAGGGAAACGTGTTTAATGCACATATAAAGTGCAGCGCACTCTATGTAGACGGAGACATCCAAGACAGCCGCGTATCAGCAGCTGGCGACATCTATATCGGGGGCGAGCTCATGGATTCCCAGGTGGCGTTGGGCGACTACAGCGACAGGAAGAATACCATAGACAACCTGCATCGCGACTTCGCCAAAAAACGGGAAGAGCGAGAGAGCCTAGACCGACAAATTCGCCAGGAAGAAAAACGCGTCGATCGCTCCTGTAAAGCAACGCTCATTCCGCTCAATTTCAACGTTAGCCGCATCATCTCGCATGAAAACAACCAAGTGCGTATCAACCTGACGAGTTTTTACTCCTCGCGCGGAGAGCAGAGTGAAAGCCAGCGTAAAACGGCTCTCGTGCAATTCTTTGCCAAAGGCGTCGTTGGATATCTCGCTCGCGCAAATCGCAAGTATATCAGCGATAATCCCGCCCGGGAAAAAGTCTTTCTACAGCTGCTCAAGCATCTGCGTGAACTTTTCCTTCTAGTTGCAGAGCGCGACTTTATCGCCCTGCATCAGGAGCAAGACGCTCAGGCAATGAACGAGTTGGTTCAGTCTATACGCAGACAGAATCGCATGCTTCACATAGAAGGCGGCATACATCCGAATTCAACGCTTCGCTTTATATTACCGCACATCGCAACGAGCGAAGATGACAGCTACGTATTCACTGACAAGGCCGCGATCTGTCAGGTGGAAGGAGGTCCAAACAAGGATGCCTTGGTAATAACGTTGAAGGATGTCGAGAACAATGAGAATATCCATCGCATCCCCGCTACCGACTTGGAAGAAGCACGCCTAAGCACCACCTTAGGCACCGTGGTATGGGAATCGAGCGCCGGTAGCGCAGCACCTTAGAGCCCTCCAAGCCGTCTACTCAAAGCTTTACGAGAGCACACTATCCTTGCGCATTGTAACGGGCACCTTACGAGGCCGGCGTATTGCCTCTGGCCGACTGGGCAATCTTCGCCTGACCTCATCTCGCCTAAAAGAATCTATTTTTGCCGTGCTGGGAGCCGACCTACAGGGTGCCCATTTTCTCGATCTGTGTGCCGGATCGGGGCAGATTGGTTTGGAGGCACTCAGCCGTGGAGCACACGTCGTTTTTAACGAACCGGACCGACGACGCTACAGCATGCTACGCAGTATACTGCGGGAGTGGAAAGTCGGGGCCCAAATGCACGACAATCGAGCGGAAATGCTCATTCCACGACTCCACGAAGAGGGACGTTCGTTTGACACCATTTACGTAGATCCACCCTATCATATCCGCCACGGCGGTGAACCGCTCAGCCTCGCGCTGCTCGGCAAACTTTCTGCTATGCCGCTTTTGAGAGAAGAAGGCCTAATTCTGACCCAGCACCAAAAAGAGCTCGAACTTCCCGAAGAAATAGGCGCATTGCGCCGTCTCCAAGCGCGCGACTACGGCAATACTCGACTCAGCATATACGTCTCGTCTTGACGAGCCAAACACAGTCTCCTATAATGGTCTACCATGAAAATAACTCGCATAGAAGCCATTCCCGTTTGTGTCCCTCGACCGCGACCCTTTAAAAGCAGTTTAGGCGTTCAACAGGGCAGCGAAAACGCCGTGGTTCGCATTTTCACCGACAGTGATCTAGTCGGCATCGGCGAAGCCTCAAGCATATGGGATCGTCGGGGCCGCGGTGAAAGTGAAACCATCAACGGACTCCTGTCCGATGCATTAACCGGATCTGATCCGACGCAGATCAGTTCAATTCGAACCCATATGGATTCTCTCTTGCATCGCTCTTACCCTGCAAAAGCTGGGGTCGAGATGGCTCTGTATGATCTGGTTGGAAAAATGCTTGACACTCCGGTCTACAACCTACTCGGCGGTCAGGTCCGCGACCGCGTCCTACTCAGCCACTCACTGTCTATGGGAGATCCGCAAGATATAGTGGAACAGGCGGCACGTTTAGCTGGAGAAGGCTATCAGACGCTCAAGTGTAAGGTCGGGCGCGACCATCAATCAGACCTTAAAATACTTGAAGCAATACGAAGAGAAGTAGGTGATATAACCCTGCGCGTTGACGCCAATATGGGGTGGTCTTCAGCCAAGGAAGCAGTGCGTCGAATAAACGAACTGGCGGAGTTCAATCTAGAGCTCATCGAACAACCGCTGCACTACAGCGACATGGAGGGTCTGTCTTTTGTGCGCGCCAACGTGCAAGTCCCCATCATGGCCGATGAGAGCGTATGGACGCCCGCTGATGCCATGGCATGCATTCGCGCCAACGCCGTAGACGTATTTAACGTCTACGTTTCTGAGGCAGGTGGAATTGGCCCTGCGGCACATATTTTCTCGATAGCCGAAGCGGCTAGACTACCCTGTATTATTGGCAGCATGCCCGAGTTGGGTATCGGCACTGCGGCGCAGGCTCATCTAGCTTTCGCCATGCACAACATCGGCTATGCTAGCGACGTCAACGGCTTTGTGTATCACAGTGATGACGTAATTAACGAGAAACTGCCCATTAAAGAAGGCTACCTCTACCCACCCCCTGGTCCCGGCCTAGGGGTCAGCCTTAACGAAGACAAGCTGCAGCGCTACCGCATCGACTAATGCGCTTTCGCCCGTGCATCGACCTTCATCAGGGACAGGTCAAACAGATTGTTGGCTCGTCTCTAAGCGATCAGCAAGCCCCTAAGACCAATTTCGTCGCTCAGCAGGACGCCGCACACTTTGCGAATCTCTACTTCCGGGACGGTCTACCTGGCGGCCACGTTATCATGCTAGGCCCCGGTAACGAGCAAGCCGCAGCAGCGGCGCTACAAGCCTATCCACAGGGACTGCAGTTGGGTGGAGGTATTCATGCTGCAAATGCCGCAAAGTGGCTTGCATCGGGTGCCTGCCAACTCATTGCCACATCGTATGTCTTTAAGAATGGACAACTTGAGCACGACAACCTTCGTCGACTAGTGAAAGAGACGGGGCGCGAACGACTCGTTTTAGATTTGAGCTGCGCTCGCATTGACGGGCGCTACGTCGTCATGACAGATCGCTGGCAGCAAGCAACCAATTTCGAAGTTTCACGCCCCAACTTAGAAGCACTAGCCGATTCATGCTGTGAGTTTCTGATACATGCTACCGACGTAGAGGGAAAACAGCAGGGTATCGACGTCGACCTCGTAGCGCTCTTGGGCGAAATCACGCCGCTGCCAACTACGTATGCAGGCGGCGTTCGCGCGCAGAGTGATATTGACCATATTGCTCAACTAGGCCAGGGCAAACTAGATTTTACGGTGGGCAGCGCACTAGATCTATTTGGCGGCAACGCGCTACACTACGCTGATATGGTTGCGCACTACCGAACCTAAACGCACGCGCTGCCCTCCGTCCTCGTACAGTAAGAGGATGGCCTGTGCCTTATTTTCACACCAATTTCTCAGCGTTGCTCACCCTGATTCGACCGTTAAACCAACGAATACAAGCGACCAGACTATATTCCCAAACCTCGTGCACATTCTGTATACCAAAGATACAAGTGATATTGATTGGCATGTTCTTAGAGCGGCGTTTATCGGGTCCGGGCTTCGCGACGGACGCAGCGCAATGCAGCTATCACAGTCCTTTAACAAGAGTCAGGGACGCTGCTTTGCCCATGTCGAAAACATGCCTGTAGGCACGGCGCGCGCTGTATCTGATCGCACCCAACGCGCGTATATAGCCGATGTCTGGACCCATCCCACTTATCGCCGATGCGGAGTAGCCACGAGCATGATCCACGCACTGTTGAAGGGATTGTTCACCCAACACGTCTACGTATTCACCACCCCTCTATGGCTTGGTTTGTATACACAATTTGGTTTTGAAATCGCAGATAGGCAGCTCCCCGTAAAGAGCAAAACCTATCTTGTAGAACGGGCACCCGGACCTCTTGAATGGCCCAGATAGACAGAGCCCCCCATCAGCTTACAATCCCAAACCATCACTTCCTCGCTGCTACATTTTGCTTATTTTATGCCGGCGTGCTATTTACTCGTATGTAGATAGCCAACGGAGAAAGCCGTTATGATATCACCCGACAAAATGTATCCTCTCACAGCGCACGAAAAACAGCACTACGCGAAGCACGGATATACATTGGTCAAAGCTGTTTTCAGTAAAGACGAAGCAGCATACTTCCGCAAAGAGGTACACGATATCGCCCAGCGTCTGCTAGCAAACCAAGCCGATGACGTCGTCAATCAGGGCTGGAGCAGTGGGGCAAAGGTCACTGACCTACCGCGCGAATTGCTGCACTGTCATAACGTGCAGTTTCACTCTTCAGCGCTCGCACGTTTACTCGTCGACCCAAGACTAACGGATCGCGCCGCAGACATTATAGGCGACAACGTGCAGCTTCATCACACCAAGATGTTTATCAAACCTCCGGAAAAAGGTGCGCCCTTCCCCATGCACCAAGATGCCCCTTATTTTCCACACGAAAACCATTCGATGATCGCTGCCATTATTCACTTTGACGATGCACCCATCGAGAAAGGATGCGTGCGCGTCGTGCCCGGTTCACACAGAGCGGGCATGCGCGAGCATCTAAGCGACGGAGGACACCACTTGCCACCCGAAGAATTCCCAGTAGCCGATGCAACGCCCTGTCCAGCCGAAGCGGGCGATGTCCTCTTTTTTAGCTACCTAACAATTCACGGTTCGGGGCTCAATACCAGCCAAGAGGCCCGCACTACGCTGCTGGTACAAATGCGGGATCCCGAAGATTTACCCCTCGTGGAAACCCACGTTTCGCGCGGACAAGGACACATGCTGCGCGGCGTAGACCCACTTGCCAACTCCGGCCCTTCTGTTCCCTCTCCGGTGCGCCTCAAAGCCGTCACAGACCGAGTCTAACGTGAGTAAAAACGCACTCTATCGCCTGCACGAACTGCAGGTAGACGAACCCTCTCAACCCCTCTTTGCACTCCTAGCAGAAAAACTCCCGGATCTAAGCCGCACTATGGCACGGAAAGCCGTGCAAGCTGCGCTGGTTTCAATCGATGGATCGGTCAGTAAAGATCCTGCGCAAGTACCCGCATTGGGGGCCGCTATCTGCTGTGATTTTCGCCAGGGCATAGACAAGCAGTATCAGTTGACACGCTTTGCGCCGCCCGAAGAGGAGTTGCCCTTCAGCGTTCTATACTGCGACGAAGATATTGTAGTAATAGACAAAAAGGCCGGCGTGCTTTCAGCGCCTACCCAGCAGGGAGAGCGGGGAGCTGTCAGCGAATATCTGCGCCGCTGGCTCCGCGCACAGGGAGACAAACGTCCATTCACTGGCTATATACACCGACTCGATAAAGAGACCAGCGGTTGCCTGTGTTTCTCGCGCAGTCGCCGCGCACAGAAGATGCTCGCCGTGCAATTTGCCAAACACGGCGCGCGTCGCCGCTATCGCTGTATCGTGGTGGGTGGACCGCTGCAGGATCGAGATACGCTGACGGGGCGCATTGGTCGAGGGGCAGATGGCCGTCGAGCAGTCGTTGCCGATCACGTAGCGGGAAAAAAAGCGATTACTCATTTTGAAGTCGTTCAGCGCTTTGCTCACGCAAGTGAGCTTAAGGTGCGCTTAGAAACCGGTCGCACGCACCAGATACGCATCCATATGGCGCATATTGGCTGCCCAATTATCGGTGAACCCGTCTATGGAGAACCGCACGCCAAAGCCCAGCGAGCACCGCGTATGATGCTTCACGCCAATCAGCTCAACCTCGAACATCCCACAACCGGCAAGCACATGCATTTCACGGCCGATCTGCCGGAAGAATTCGTCGCCTTTCGCTCCAGCCTGAGCACGCGCTCAACGAGCTAATCGCACGTGCACTGCACCAGAGTTCGTCCTATATCGAAGCGAGCATGCGGCGAAATGCGTTTGCATACTGCGCCATAACACCCTCCGAGTCCCCTCCGGCTCCCACTTTATGTATGACTTCCACAGAAAAGTAACCGGCAAATTCCATCTTTCCTAGCAGTTGTAGCGGAGTCTGATGATCGATTGCACCTTCGCCAAGGGCTCCGACCTGCATTTTCCCATCTACGTATTGTCCATCGTGCGCATGCAAATGGGCGACGTGCTCTGCAAATATGGAGAAGCTTTCACCCGGTCTTTCCAGCACGCGCTGCGTATGCATAAAATCCCACAGTATTTTTAAATGCGCGTGTCCCACCTGTTCGACAACCGCTCGCACTGGCGGCGAACTACACCAATCATCATGCGTTTCCATTAAGACGACGACGCCCCGCTCCTCTGCCCAATCGACCACCTGCGCATAGCCCTCTACAACGTAGTCTACGACATACTGCCATTCTCGATCACGGTCGCGCTGACCGCCAAATGTGCGCACTAAGCCACAGCCCAAATCGGCGGCAAGGTCGATATACCGCTTCAAATCTTCTACGTGCTGGGCGCGTTTCTCCCTATCGACCTCGGCCATGCGCACGCCCGTTGCAATACAGCATATGTCTAGGCCTTCACCCTCCATTTGCCGCCGGATTGCCCTTCGTTCGTCTCCGCTCAGGTCGGCTTCTATACCGCAGGCATGTCCCCACTCTACTCGCGGCTCCAATCCCTTATATCCATGGCGTTTCATCCCACCAATAATCTCACTCAGATTCCAGTCGGGGCACAGACTACTCATAGTTGCAAGTTCTATCATACCCTTTTCCTTTCGCAATCTTATAATTTCACAAGTTCTGTATCTTTAATATCTTTAGTATAGCTATGATAGATTACACACGCGACTCGAACTCCCGTTGGCGCCAGCGCCTGCACGAAGTCATCTTTGAGGCAGACACCGCTGGCGGCAAAGCATTTGACCTAACGCTCATAGTTTGCATAGCACTGAGCATTATCGTCGTGATGCTCGATAGCATTCAGGAGCTTCACGACCAGTACGGGTCTCTACTGTACGTTGCAGAATGGGTTTTTACGCTTTTGTTCACCGCTGAGTATTTACTGCGACTGCTCAGCGTTGGACGCCCTCTACGCTACGCACTTAGCTTTTACGGCATCGTCGATTTTCTGTCGATCGTTCCAACGTACTTGAGCATTTTTGTCCCAGGCACGCAGTATCTACTGGTTATTCGCTCTCTCCGGGTTCTCCGTATATTTCGCATCTTTAAGCTCTCTCAATATGTCGGCGAAGCGCGTCAACTCACGCGCGCACTGCACTCTAGTCGCAGAAAAATCATGATTTTCTATTTCACAGTGATTCACATAGTCGTCATAGTCGGCGCTATGATGTATCTCATAGAAGGAAGAGAGAACGGTTTCACCAGCATACCACGCAGCATTTACTGGGCGATCGTTACAATAACGACGGTAGGATACGGTGATATCGCACCACAGACCAACGTGGGCCAAGCCGTGGCTGCCTTTCTCATGATTACTGGGTATGCCATACTCGCCGTGCCAACGGGCATCGTAACGGCTGAGTGGGCCATGCAAAACAGGCAGCGCATTATTTCGACACAGAGCTGTCCCCAATGTAGCAGTGAGGGGCACGATGCCGATGCTAAATTCTGTAAACATTGTGGCGCAAATATGTAAATCACGCGTAAAACAGGTACCGCGGCACAGTGGTCTATTTGACCGTATTTCAATCTATATTTTCAATTAAATTGTCCGCTCTTTGAACAGACTTCGGACTGCGTTGCAAACCAGCGCGGCGCACCCTAAAAACGACACTACTTAGGAGCATATTTCCGTGCAACGCCGCACTCCCTACCCTCAGCATTATATCCCCGGTCGCCTCGCATTTCACATGGACGTTCATTTCGAAACCCTTACGGGAGAACGCATAGACGCACTCAATCAACCGCTCATTGCCGGCACGCGCGGCACGTGGACCTTACACATATCAAACCAAGAAGCTGACCTAAAGGCGGGATCAGCGCTCGTGCTTATACGCTTTGACGCACAGATTGCCTTCGCACTACAGACTCACAGCCCACGCGGCCGCGACTACTGCACAATCAGCAGCAGCGGCGGTGCCCAATTAGAGCTGAGCGTCGGCCAAAGCGCAGTTAACTTGTTGACCATCCACGTCGTTTCTGGCGTGCTGCGCCGAGGTGAAGACATCACCCTGCACCTCGGTGATCGCAGCAGGGGCAGCGTTGGAAGCGAAGTATTCTGGTCGGCGACAGAGGGTCAGTTACTCTTAGCTATTTCCGAGCCCGACCAGGAGTTTTCCGTTGGCGCACTCGGCAATCCACACTCTCTCCACATCGTTCACCATCCCATCGTGCAATACGCGCGCCTGCTCGGGCCGACCGTCGTGGCTCCCGGCGAACCCTTCGCACTCCACTTCGGGGTATTCGACCGCAACCGCAACCTAGTTGAGGACTATGGAGGCACCGTCGACTTTATCCCCCCAGAAGGGGTTGGAGGTATGCCAGATAGCCACGCATTTTCATCCTCTGATAGAGGGCTGAAAATATTTGACAAGGTGCATATAGAGACTCCTGGCGTCTACCGAATACTGGGCACGAGCGAAGCGGGGGCGTTTCACAGCAACCCCATAATTGTGCAGGAAAACCCGCGCACGCGCGTGTTTTGGGGAGACGTGCACGCACACGGCTGGGGAGACTCGACCATGCATCTGATGCATTTATCTTCTCCTAAGCTGACGCCGCTGGATCGACATCGCCAGGCGCGTGATATAGGTCGCTTTGATTTTTCTTGTCCAGCATCTATGTCTATGGACCCGGACCGCCGCGACGCCATTTGGCGTCCCTATCGTGAAGCGTGTGAAGAAATGGACGAACCGGGGCGCTACGTCCCTTTTTTAGCCTATGAAGCGCATCCGCAAGAGGGCGACAGACAGGTCATTTTCAAGCACTATGAAGAGCCTACGCCACCATCAATGCGCCTACCTCTGGCCCAGTTAGAGTCGCTCTACGGCGAACGCGATGACGTCATGTTTGAAGTCCATATCGGCGGTGATCCACCGCGTTGGGATCTACATCGCACTCGACGAGAGCGTCTATTGGAAGTGAGTTCGGGCTTTGGCAATGCTGAATGGTTGCTCCAAAAGGCACTCAACCTAGGATATCGACCCGCACTGTGTGGCGCATCTGACTTACACCTAGGCCTGATGGGAGGCCCGCGCGCAGTCGAAACATTCCGCGGACGTTTTGGTCAGAAATATCCCATGCAGCAGCGCGACGCGGCCTACGGAACGGGCCCACTCACGGCCATCTGCTCTTCGGAACTATCGCGCGACTATTTGTGGCATGCGCTAGAGACCCGACGCACATATGCCACATCCGGTGCGCGCATCTATCTCGAAGCCACGGCAAATGGTCAACCCATGGGCACACAGATTCCCGTTCGGGACACGCTGCGCATCGCGTATTCTGCCCACGCATGTGAGTCCATCGAACGCGTAGACTTGATATGTGGAAACTACCGGCTGCGCAGTTGGCAACCGGGCGCACTCGACTTCTCTACCGAGTTTGATATGCATCCAGAAGAGCTACCTGGCACCTGGCTCTACTTCCGATTACAGCAGGTCGACGGTGAATATGGTTGGACCACACCCTTCTATTTGGAGCACGTAGACGAGCCACCGCAAGCAGAGAGGCTCCCTCTCTGGAACGACGATGGTCCGCTGAAACTACGGCCAGGCACAGGCAGCGCTGCGGCAACGCATCAGCCTCAGCTCGAGCGCTATTTACAGCGCGAAGAGAGCGACGCACTTTTTGCCGACCTGACTCCCATAAGCGTCTTGGACACACCTCCAGGACGCTGTGCCTTATTTTTCTGCTACTGGGGAGAGGAGCGCTTGCCCATGAGCATTCGATGGTTCTTCGAATTTGAGATTCCCAAGATACGCTACGACTTGGGCTGGCGGGACTACGGTACACTAGACGAGCTAGAATGGGGCCCTAAACTAATGGAAAAAGTGCACAATGAGTCATAGAGAAAAGATCTCATCAGAAGAGACTGAACTTGCAGCTTTGCTACCGAGCCCAGAAGACGTAGAGCGCTATCGTCAGACGGGCTACTACATTTCCAAGAAGCTCTATTCAACAGACGAGTTAGATTCGGCCATCGCCGCAAGCGAACGCTACTATGCAGGGTTGACGAAGAGAGAAATAGCGCTGCCCAACAATCGAACCTATTCTCTAGCCTGGTATCCAGGGGATGGCGTTGATTGCTTGCGTAAGAATGATTTCTCAACCCTCGTCGTACCCGAACTAGACGCTCTCCTACGCAAACCGATTCTCGGTCTCATCGCCGCGCTTCTATGCGGCGATGACGTGCGTCTCTGGCATGACCAACTCCTTTACAAGCCACCCTCAAATGACGACGCGCCGCAAAGCGTCGGATGGCATACCGACTATGGTTATTGGCGCACGTGCAGCTCCGACAGCATGCTCACGGCGTGGGTACCCTTTACCGACATGGACAAATCCATTGGTACAATCACGTTCGTGGAAGGCAGTATGCACTGGCCGGAAAACAACCATTTGAACTTTTTCTCTTCCGACCTGAGCGGCCTCGAAAAACAGTTTAACAGTGGTGGAGCACCCGTCGTTAAGGTTCCAGCCATTTTACAGCGCGGCCAAGTGACGTTCCACCACTCCAAGACTATACACGGCAGCGGCCCCAATTACACGCAAAATCCAAGACGCTCGATAGCTCTTCACCTGCAGCCTGCGAGCAATCAGTATCGAGAAATTTACGATAATGACCAATTGGTCTCCCATCCAAACGATGGACTCACGGCCGATAAGCAAGGCCACCCCAACTATGCAGACCCCACTTATTGCCCGGTCGTCGGCCGCATTGGAGATGCGCGAGATCTGCAGTGAAAATCGCAGGGGTTTCAATTTCATCGTTTGAGCTACCGACCAATACGGCCATCTGCAATATGGTCGAAGTGCCTTATGGACACCGACGGCGCTGGCAGCAGCAGAAATACAGCAATCAGCCCGACGTTATTCACGTGCTGCACGTTTTGACGGACGAAGGCATTGAAGGAATGTGCACCGTCGGCGATGCACGCTATACGTCTATGCGTGCGCGCGACCTCGAACACTTACGGGCATTGGTCATTGGCGAAGATCCGCTGCACAGAGAGCGGTTAGATAGCAAACTGCGCGCCGCCACGCGTCATATGTTTACTCTTCCAGGCTGGCATGGTGCATTCGACAACTGCCTGTGGGACATTGCCGGTAAGGCTGCTCAACTACCCATTTGCGACCTTATAGGTCGCGCAAGATCGAGCTGCCCTGCCTATTACAACTTCGACTCTTCGCGGATTGAACACGCCCTAGATGATGCTCGTAAAGCCGTAGACATGGGCTTTAGCGCACTCAAAGATCACTGGAGCTCAACCGCAGAGGAAAACGTTTCCAACGCTCGAGCTATCCGTCATACCTTTGGTGATACCCCTCTATTCCACGATGCTGCCAGTGCACCCTACACGTATGAGGAAGCGCTTTACGTCGGCCGTGCCTTACAAGAACTCCGGTTTGAATGGTTTGAGGAACCGTTACCCGATCGAAATATCGATCAGCTCCAGGCGCTGTGCTCGTCGTTAGACATTCCCATTTTAGCACCGGAAACGCTCATGCACGAATGGGAACTCAGCGCTCTTTGGCTTCGCCTAGGCGCCACAGATCTGCTGCGCGCCAATGCGCGCCACGGAACGACCGCTACGCTAAAATTAGCCCACTGCGCTCAGATGCAGGACAGCACAATAGAATTGAACGGCCCCGGAGGCTTGTTTGGACTGGTGCACGTCCACCTGGTCTGCGCCATTGGAAATACGCGCTACTACGAGTATTTTCCCGGCGGCACGCGCGATGAGATAGGCCGAGAAATTGGTCTACTAAATCCTCCCCTGCCCGCCAATGGCTGCGTCCACCCTCCAGAAGGTTCGGGCTGGGGCGCAGAATGGGACCGGGCCTATTTTGAGAAAAAGCGTATTGCTCTACTATGAGTCATATGCATATTACGTAGGATACCTACGTTCTTCTAACTGGAATGATTAATGAGCAGCGCAGATTTACAGCCATGAATAAACACGCACAGGATACCACAGACGGAGTAAAGAAGGTCGGCATTATTGGTGGAGGACGTGGCGGAACGGCGCTCCTGCAGACGCTGGGTCGCCTTCCTCAAGTTACTGTAGTTGGCATCTGTGATATTAACCCGCAGGCACCGGCCTTGGATCTGGCTAAAGCGTCGGGCATAGCAACCTATGCAGAGATGGAACAATTAGTCGATGCTCAACCAGTAGACTGGCTTATTAACGCAACGAATCGCTCTGTAGCACAGCGACATATACTAAGTCACCAGTTCAGCAATGCGACCCTAATAGACGGCCATATTGCCGAACTCATCTGGCAGATCCTACTCGACTTTGAAAGGGCGCTAGAAAGTGGCATTGACGAGACCAGCCTCAATGGGCTGAAGTGGACGCTCATACAGCGCATCGTAGACACGGCGCAGCCGGTTCAGCGCGAACTCGAATATATTGCTTTTCACGATCCGCTCACGGATCTGTATAGCCGCCAAATGCTGCTCGAGTTTTCCGAACGAGAAATCAGTTCAGCCTATCGACACGAACGCCATCTTTCAATGGTCGTCGTCGACATCGACCACTTCAAACGCGTAAATGATACCTTTGGCCACGATGCAGGTGACGTCGTCTTAAAAGAGCTAGCCGACTTACTCAATGGTTCGTGTCGCCGAAGTGATATGGCCGCGCGCTACGGAGGGGAAGAGTTTGTAGTCATACTACCCAATACCGACCTTCCCTCCGCGACCACATGGGCCGAACGCATGCGCAAGAAAATCGCACGTTCATTGCAGACGCCCGATGGCACGCGCGTAACCATTAGCCTAGGCGTTGCCGGCCTTGAGTTTGCAGACGAAACGCCGCCAGAAGGCACCACGCCTCTTTCTTTCAAAGCTTTCTTTAAGCAAGCTGACCAAATGCTATACGAAGCAAAAAACACCGGACGCAACCGCGTTGCAAGCACCCGCATAACGGTACGACATCGGGCGAACTCGGCTCCTCCTCCAACGCATTAAACGGAGAAATAACTCATGGCAAACAACAGTCGTCTGGTCTATTCAAGTGACCGCGGACGCATTGTAGAGAAGAAAAAAGAGAGCGTCCAGCCCAGCAGCGGAGACGGTATCGCCCGCGTGCGCCGAGAGAAAAAAGGACGAGGAGGAAAAACCGTTACCACCATCAGCGGTTTAGATTTGGGGACAGCTCAAATGAAAGAGTTAGCGTCGGAGCTCAAACGGCTTTGTGGAACGGGCGGTTCAATCAAAAATGGCGTTATCGAAATACAGGGGGATAACGCAGACAAAATCGTCCAAGCATTAGACGAACGAGGCTATAAGGCAAAACGGGCTGGCGGATAAACATCGACGCCTCACCCCTTATCGTCAGATAGAGGTATGCGTTTACCCTGTGGATCCATCGACTGATCCACTTCTGCACCCAGTTCAGCGGCCAACTGACGGCCGATAAAATGTTCTACTGCGTCTGCTGGACCGTGCACTCTATTTTCCGGCAGCCCCAATCCACTTAAATACGTCTCCCACAGGCGGTGGTTGCGCAGGAGGCGCAGCGCCTCTTGTTTCCCTCCAGCAGCCAATGCCCAGCCTTGGCTGTCATGTACAACCAACCGACTCTTTTCGAGAGACCGCAAGGCTAATCGCGACACCAGATGAGAGACCGAAGCCGCTTGCAGCAGTTCTTCACGGCTAGAGCGGTGTGTTTCGTCTACTTCAAAGCGCCGCACGAGCGCCAAGAGCATATGGTCTTGAGCTACCTGTACGGAAAGAGCAGCGCGCTGCCACAAACGCGCTATGACGCCTTGATTGGGTGAAAAGAGCAGCGAGAGTAGAAAGATAGCTCCTGCGACGGTGACGATCGCTCCTGCAATAGAGCTGTCCCAGATCCCGGCGATCCAATATCCAACCCAGGCAGAAAGCACGCCAAACAGTACGGCAAGGCAAAGAATTGTGACCAAGCGATCGCTCCACAAATAGGCCGATGCACCGGGTACGATAAACATGGCAACAACGAGAATAGCACCCACAGACTCAAAAGCTGCGACTGTGGTCAGCGAGACCATCCCCATCAGTAGATAGTGAATGAGCGTAGCGTTGACACCCACTGCCATAGCCATAGCAGAATCAAAAGAAGCGATTTTCAGTTCTTTATAGAGCGTGCAGACAAAAAGTATATTGAGTATGAAGACTACCCCTAGTATCCATACGGGGCGAGGGCCCACATCGACCCCATTCCAAATCAGCGTATCCCATGGCGTATAGGCGATTTCTCCATACAGCACGCATTCTTGATCGAGATCGACCTGTCCAGCATAGGCGGTCACCAGGACCACGCCCAGCGCAAAGAGGGCAGTAAAAACGATGCCAATTGAAGCATCTTCCTGCACGTTCCACTTGCGGTGAAAGGCCTCAATTAGAAGCGTGGTCAACAGACCACACAGTGCAGCACCAACAAACATCGGAAAGATTGCCCGACTGTCTGATAGCAAAAAGGCAATGGCAATACCCGGCAGCACGGCATGACTTAGGGCATCGCCGAGCAGCGACATTTTTCGCAGGACGAGAAACGTGCCTAGCAGCGCACAGGACGCCGAGGCAAGCGAACCCGTTAGGATAATCCAGAACGCACTATCGAGCTCCATTACTCGCGCCCCCCTCGGCGATAGTGACTGAGCGTTCCGTGTATATTGACGACTTCGTCCGGATCAATACCGCGTTCCTCGGCCAGAATCTGCTCTAAGTCCGCAATAATTTCCGGCGTAAGTAGGTGCTCAACTTCGTCAGCTGGTCGGTCCACGTGGTCTGCATCTAAAATCGAACGATAGTATAAATAGTGCTCCCAAAGACGGTGCGACTTAACTATAAAAATCCCTTCTTCAACACCTGCATCCGTAAGATACCACTCTCCGTCACTGCGTCGGGCGTATCCCTGCCGCGCCAGCTTGTGTCCAAGCCGCTCGACGCGCGACACTTTCCATCCCAGCTCTACGGCCAGCGAAGAAGCGGGCAGCGTATTGCGAGATTCCTTGTTTGATAGCTCGATAAAAGCGCGTAAGAAGTGATGGCGGCGTTCTCGTTCGGCATTGTGTCGATGGCGACGCCAGCGCGCTAGCATGCCCCGGCGCGGCGCGCAGAGCGCCGATACAACAAAGAACAGAGTCGCCACAAGCACCATCACTGGCCCCGTCGGAATACGCGGAGCTAGCGAGCTGACAAACGTGCCGACGACACCCGAAACCCCGCCAAATGCAGTAGATATAACAACCATAGTACCGAGGCGCTCAGACCAAAAGCGAGCGGCCACTGCAGGCGTTATTAACATAGCCGCAATCAACACTACGCCGACGGCTTGCAGGCCAACCATAACCGTCAGCACAATAAGCCCCATAAGCATAGCATCTACCTTACGGGCAGAAAATCCCAATGTGCTGAGAAAACCCGCATCGAATATCAGCGCTTTAAATTCTTTGTATAGAGCAAGTACGGCTACGATGATAACCGCCGTAAGCACCGTCATTACGCGTAGATCATCACCGACCATAGATGCGGCTTGGCCAAAAAGAAACTTGTCTAAACCGCTTTGATTGCCCCCGCCGGCGCGCTGTATGTGCGTCAGAAGCACGATTCCGATACCGAAAAAGACGGACAGCACAATACCGATTGCGGAATCGGCTTTTACGCGCGTATACTGAGTGATGAATTGAATCAATAAGACGCCCAGAACACCGGCGACCGTAGCCCCAAAGAGTAAAACAGGCAGCGATTTACTCCCCGTAGCGAGATAGGCCAACGCGACGCCTGGCAAAGCGGCATGCGCCAGTGCATCGCCTAGCAAGCTGCGTCGACGCAGGACGGCAAAGCTACCCAACATGCCCCCGGTGGCGCCAATCAGCAGTGAGCCGAGCAGCACAAAACGGACATTGGCATCGGCTAAACTGAGAAAACGCAGTGCGTTATCTAGCATTAGTTTCCTCTGCGGTGATCGGCCATCGCCTGAGCAGCTTGGCTCAGAACCGTTAGACGTCCGCCATACGTCTTTTGCAGGTTTTCATCCGTAAATACCTCGTTCGTCGGACCCGCTGCGACTACGCGCATATTTAGCATAATGACCCAATCAAAATAGGCGGTTACGGTCTGTAAGTCGTGATGAACAACCAGAATGGTCTTACCCTGGCTGCGCAGTTCAATCAAGATATCAATAATTGCGCGCTCAGTTGCCGCATCTACGCCGGCGAAGGGTTCGTCCATCATGTAAATCCGCGCATCTTGGGCGAGCGCGCGCGCCAAAAATACGCGCTGCTGCTGTCCGCCCGATAGCTGGCTGATCTGCCGTTGAGCAAACTCGGCCATACCCACTTTCTCTAACGCTTCTGCGGCTATGCGGCGGTCTTCGCTGCTGGGCCTGCGCAGCCAGCCCACGTGCCCATACCGCCCCATCAGAACCACATCTAGTGCATTCACGGGAAAGTCCCAATCAACCGACTCTCGCTGTGGTACATACCCGATCGCACTGCGCATCTGATCATACGGGCGATCGTATATTTTCACCCAACCCGACGCCTTGGGAATCAAATCCATCACGGCCTTGATCATCGTGCTCTTACCCGCTCCATTCGGACCAATAATTCCAACGAGAACGCCTTCTGGCACGTCGAGATCGACATCCCACAGGACGGGCTTTTTGTGATAGGCAATGGTCATATCATGTATCTGAATGGGTGGCACTGCCTCCGTCGGATGCACTGGATCACTCATCGCAGCGCTCCCACGACAGTTTCGACGTTGCTCTTGACCATACCCACATACGTATCTGCGCCGCTTCCCTGGCCACCCATGGCATCCGAGTAGAGCGTGCCGCCAATAGACACGGTATGGCCGCGCTCTAGACAACCCTGTCGGACCGCCTCAATCGAGCGCTCCGGCACGCTGCTCTCGACAAATATCGCGCGGATTTTGCGTTCGGATATAAAATCGACCAATCCGGTTACGTCGTTGACGCCATACTCCGCAACCGTCGAGATACCCTGTAATCCCATAACTTCAATTCCGTAAGCTCGTCCAAAGTAGCCGAACGCATCGTGTGCGGTGATCAGCACGCGCTGTCCGCTGGGAATCTGCTCAACCTGCTCAATTACCCACGCGTCGAGCGCGGCTAGCTCTTCTCGATAGGCATCGCCGTTGCGCTGATAGGTCTCCGCGCCCTCCAAATCGATTTCGGCCAGAGCGCGCACAACGGAATCGACGGTTTTACTCCACAGAGCAACGTCAAACCAAATATGCGGGTCGTAATGACCTTCGAGTTCAGCAGGCTGCAGAAGATCGGACTTGTCAATAGCGTCAGCGACCGCGACAATGCGCTTGGCACGAGCCATCTTTCCAAAAATGTCCTGCATTTTCCCTTCGAGTAGTAGCCCGTTATATAAGATCAGGTCCGCGCGCTCGAGTTTGGCCAAATCGCCCTGTGATGCCTTGTAGTAATGCGGATCGACTCCTGGTCCCATAAGGCCCATAACGCGAACGCGATCACCGCCTATGCGCTGCGCTAAATCGGCGACCATACCCGTAGTGCACACCACTACAACGTGTCCCCCATCATCCAACTCTTCTGTGGAATTTTCCGCGCATCCCAGTAGGAAGACCAGAAAAAAGTAGGTCGCGTAGCGGCATAACATAATGACTCGTTTCTCGTTTGTTTAAGTGCGACTGGCAGGTAAATTTAGTCTTGACTAAAATAAAGTCAAGGCCGTTACTAATACTACATGTGAGACAATATATGCCGTACGGGCTCCTCTTAAAAGGGAATTATGCTCAGCCAATCCATTGAGGACTATCTCAAGACAATCTACAAACTGCAACACGGGAGCGATGCACCCACCCAAGTAACCACTTCGCTTCTGGCCGAGCGCATGGGCGTAACGGCCGCTTCCGCAACCAATATGATCAAAAAGTTGGCGGAGATGAACCTGCTCGAATACGCGCCGTATAAGGGCGTAGCGCTGAGAGAAGCGGGGGAAAAAATCGCGCTGGAGACGATCCGCCATCATCGCCTAATCGAACTTTATCTTTCCGAGGCACTAGGGTATTCATGGGACGCGGTCGATGCAGAAGCCGAACGACTCGAACACGCTATATCAGAGGAGTTTGAAGAGCGTATAGACAGAATGTTGGGCTATCCGACTATCGGTGCCCACGGCGAACCCATCCCCGACAAGAACGGGCAGATTGAAGAGCAAACCTACGCGCGTCTATCCGATATCGAGCTCGGTCAGCGAGCCGTAGTTAAGCGCGTTAGCGATCGTGACGCGGCAATGCTGCGCTATATGAATGATATGGGATTACGGTTGGGGACCGTCGTCAAAGTGTGCGAAAAGGCTCCGTTTAAAGGCCCTCTCACGCTGCTGATCGAAGCAGATCAACCCCGAACACTCGGTTTGGAAGTCGCCCACCACATTTTTGTCGACCCCGTTCGATAGAGCGCATCTTCTAGGCTGGCTCTAGTGGTCTTTCGAGTGTCCGTTGGACTGAATCTTTACGCGCTCGGCACGACGGCTTTCCAGGTTCGGAATGAGCTCATCGAAATGGCTGCAGAGAAATAGCAGGCGCTCATTCTCTCGGGTCATCTGCAACATTTCCTGCTTGCCTTCTATGGGTAACGCAGCCGACTGGGCAATCTGAAAAGCGGTCTGTGGCACAACGCTCTCGAAACGATCTCCCGACTCCTCCTGTGCCAGTTCCAACAGGCGCGTATAGCCTTGTTGGGCACGCTGAAGAAGCGCGACATCCAGAGGCTCTTCTTCGTCTTCAATAAAGGATGCCTCGACCATTAGATAAGAGCGTTCACGCGAAATTTCGCCGACGGTAAAGCGCTGGTATCCAACGCAAATAATATCGGCACGACCATCACCATACTCGTTGAGCACCTTCTCAAGCAGCACGGCACAGCCCACCGGAGCGCTGACATCACTGTCCTCACCCAAACATATACCAATAGGCGCAACCTCACCTAAATCCTGCGCCGCGCGCACATCGGCTAGCATCTGACGATAGCGCGGTTCGAAAATGTGAAGCGGCAGCGCCTGTTCGGGAAAAACGACTAACGGCAGTGGAAATAGAGGAATTGTTTGATTCATTTGATATGTACCCGTTGCACCAATAAAAATTCAACGCTAAACTACGTGTATGGTCGAAGACTACTTTCTACCCGCATCCGAAGATCACATAAATAGAGAGAAAAGCAAAGCCCGTCAGCTACGCCGTTCCCAGTGGTGGAAGAATCGACGGGCCAACGGGCGCTGTCATTACTGCCAAGAGGATTTCCCTCCTGCTGAATTGACAATGGATCACATCGTACCAATAAGCCGCGGAGGATGTACGGTAAAGTCTAACGTCGCTCCCTGCTGCAAAGAGTGCAATAACCAAAAAAAGTACTTATTGCCTTTAGAGTGGCAGGCTTATCTGGACCAGCTCGACAGTCGAGCAGAGCAGGCCTGATATTAGTGGTATTTCATCAACGGCTCGACAGCAGCAGCGACTTCACTGGCCACATCCGCAGGAACGCGCGGATTAAAAGGCCCTCCATCACCACCGTCAATCGCATCGCTTCCAACCAAATGCATCGCCTCAACTACGGCTGAGTAGTTGTACATACGCCCGTCGCGGAAACGAATATCTTCAAACGCAGCAATTTCGTCTTCAACGCGCTGTGAGGTTTCCAAATCACCGCTGCGCTGCGCGTTGTTGATCGCATCTGATGCGCGAACAAAGACGACGTTAATACCGGAAGTATGACCAAGTGTACCCAAACCTGCTGGTCCGGTAGATCGGTCTCCGACCCCCCATATAACAATGCCCGCTCCGGCGTTGACGCCTTCGACAATCGCCGTAACGTCGCCCACATCGGTTCCTATCTTCAGACCGATAAAATGCTCTGACTCATTGAGTAGTCGAACTGCGGTCTCCCGTTCGGCTTTGTTCCTCAAATAGTACAAAAACCGAGCACCGGTCTCTCGCCCTAGTCGCTCTGCCATATCCAAGTGGTTGCGGAAAATGCCCTCGGCGTTTCCCACGCCCGTTAGCGGCATCACAAGATAGCAATCGGGCGGCACGGGCAGAGACGCTTCGCGCCGAATCAACTCTTCTGCATCCGCTATCGGATTGGGAGCAATCCCAGACATAAGAACGCCTTTGCCACCCATCTGCTCTCCGGTAAATCCCATCAGACGAACCTGCTCCTCGCGGCCGATATGATGAATTAGGCTTGTACCCGCAATGCCAATAACGCGTCGACGTTCGCCCTCTAAATGATTGTTATCCATCAGATAACGAATATTTTTAGCGTGGGCATCGTAGTCAATTGTTCCCTTGCGGAAGGGAACTACAGGTATTGAAGTAACTGAATTGAGCGAATCTACAAGCTCGCTGGTATCCATGGTCATAACGACCTCCCTGACGGTTTAATAAACGTGACACGTGAAAAGAAAGTAATCTGAGCGCTCGCTTCAAACTCGACGGGCTTTATATATCCAACTGCACTCATCGCTCAGGGACAAAA
>Ga0181569_10000871_pt1 | contig 23458 bp, 25 predicted proteins | sample 101ome_19_FD_132452 | JGI IMG/M metagenome (GOLD analysis project Ga0181569, IMG submission 132452) | Coastal salt marsh microbial communities from the Groves Creek Marsh, Skidaway Island, Georgia - 101405AT metaG (megahit assembly) | ecosystem: Environmental > Aquatic > Marine > Intertidal...
AGCTATTTAGTAAAGGAATTTATGATGCTTCTAAGATAATCTCCCTAGTAGGATCCTCAATTCTTTTCTTCCGTCTCTTTTTATTACCAACATATTAATCTAATTTAAAAGTCTTCTTCTAATGAAAATTTTGGTGTATCAAGTTAAATTTTAAGTTTTGAGGATTAATAAATCTATCATTAAGTAATATTTTTGATTCAATTAGGAAACCATCATTTATTTCATAAATAACTGTGATTTTTTTCTGATCTATATCTGATGCAGTAAAAGTAACTATTTTGTTTTCTCCATTACTTTGAATTTTTTTATCAAATATAATTTCATTAAATCTACTGTTTTTGCCGTCATTAATAACAATATCAAAATTTCCACTCTCTCCATAAATATTTACCTTTTCGTTGACAGGATTTGTATAATCTTTGAGTTTGACATCAGAAATAATTGCTCCCTTGTTACTAAATGTTATAATTATATTTTCATTTTCAACAACAAATGACTCCTCTTGAATGTTTGAGTTGAACCTTTCATCAATATTATTTTCTTTTATGCTTTCAATATTTTCAACGGTATTATTATCAACAGATTCAGTTGCTACTACCTCATCAGAAACTTCAGGTGATGTATTTTGACCTGGAGGGAAAAATGTATAATAAGTAAGAATTAAAAGCATTATAAGGGTAAATCCTATAAATCTATTATTGTCCATTTTTAATTGATTTTATTTTTTTAACAAAACTAATGAATAGTGGGTGAGGTTTTAATACTCTACTTCTATATTCTGGATGATATTGAGTTCCAATGAACCATGGATGATTTTTTAATTCAATTACCTCAACTAAATTTAATTTTTTGTTAACTCCTGAAGTTACCATCCCATTATCATTAAATTCTTTCTTAAATGAATTGTTAAATTCATATCTGTGTCTATGCCTCTCTTTAATCTCATTACTTTTATATGTTTTATATACTAGTGACCCTTTTTCTAAAGAACAATTATATGATCCCAATCTCATTGTTCCCCCTTTATTTTTAATATTTTTTTGACCTTCCATTAAGTCTATTACAGGGTAAGTAGTATTTTTATCAAATTCTGTGGAGTGTGCATTTTTATTTTTTAATACATTTCTAGAAAATTCTATACATGCACATTGCATGCCAAGACAAATTCCAAAAAATGGAATATTATTTTCTCTTACATACTTTATTGCAGATATTTTACCCTCAACACCTCTCTCACCAAACCCAGGAGCAACAATTACACCGTCAATATATGTAAGATTTTTTTTAATGTTTTTACTATCTAAATCTTCAGATAAAATCCATTTAATATCTACTCTAGAATTTAAATTTGCTCCAGCATGAATTAAAGATTCAGATATTGATTTATATGCATCGTGAAGAGAAACATACTTACCAATTATAGCAATATTTAGAGTATTATTAGAAGAGTGTAAATTTTTTAAAAAGTTCTTCCATCTACTTAATCTTAGAGGTTTTTTCTTTTTTATATTTAAATAATTTAATACTATTTCATGTAACCTCTCTTCCCTCATTAAAACGGGTACATCATATATAGATTTAGCGTCAATTGATTCTATAACTGAATTTTTTTCAACGTTACAAAAAAGAGCAAGTTTATTTTTGATTTCTCTGCTTATTTTATGTTCACTTCTACACACAAGAATATCTGGTTGTATTCCAGCTTCTAATAATTTTTTGACTGAATGTTGAGTTGGTTTAGTTTTTAATTCACCTGATGTTGATAGGTAAGGAATAAGAGTCAAATGTATATTAAGAAAATCTTCTCTTTTTAAGTCAAATTTAGCTTGTCTTACAGCCTCAAAAAATGGTAAAGATTCTATATCACCTATGCATCCACCAATTTCAGTAATTATAATCTCAAAAGAATTATTTTTTCCAATTTTATAAAAGCTGTTTTTAATTTCATCAGTAATGTGAGGTATAACTTGAACTGTTTTTCCTAAAAATTCTCCTTTTCTCTCTTTAGAAATTACGTTATTATAAATTCTCCCAGTAGTCACATTATTATCCTGAGAGGTAGTTATACCTAAAAATCTTTCATAATGTCCAAGATCCAAATCTGTTTCAGCTCCATCTTCAGTAACATAACATTCACCGTGTTCATAAGGGCTCATTGTACCTGGATCAATATTTAAATATGGATCAAATTTTTGGATTGTTACCTTGTAACCAACAGCTTTTAGAAGTAATCCCAGAGACGCAGAAATTATTCCCTTTCCTAGTGAAGATGTTACTCCACCCGTTACGAAGATGTATTTTTTTTTCATAATTACTTATATACTGTAACGGGAACCAAATTTAGGTTAAATAATTATATTCTTTTATAAAATTCAATTTTATTCAAAACCAAAAACTAATAATTTAAATTTGCATCAAATTATGAATTTTAAAGAGCACATAGAAAGAGATAAAAATTTAAATCTAATTAAGGATCAAACTCTTCATTTAGAAATAGAATCCTATTTAGTTGGTGGATATGTTAGAGACATTCTAATAAGCAGAGATTGTAAGGATATAGATATTATGACTATCGGTGAACCCTATGAATTAGTTGAAAATATTTCTAAAAAGAAAGGGTTTTCTGACTTTAAAATTTTTAAAAACTTCGGTACTGCTGCTGTAAATTTTAAAAAATTTAATTACGAGTTTGTTGGTGCTAGAAAAGAATCTTATAATAAAAGTTCAAGAAATCCAGAAGTTTCACCTGGTCTATTTCAAGATGACATGAAAAGAAGAGATTTTACAATTAATGCTCTAGCAGTTTCAATGAATCAAGACTATGGGGAATTAATTGATACTTTTAATGGTCTTGAGGATTTAAAAAATAAACTTATTAAGACTTGCGATGATCCTCATAAAACATTTGATGATGATCCTCTTAGAATGATGAGAGCAATTAGATTTGCGACTCAACTTAATTTTGATATTGAAGAGTCAACATTTGAATCAATTTGTAATAATGCAGAAAGAATTAAAATAATTAGTCAGGAGAGAATCACAGATGAATTAAATAAAATTATATTATCAGAAAAACCTTCTTATGGCTTTAAGCTTCTCTATGTTTCTGGAATATTAAAGCATATATTTCCTGAAATGAATAATCTTCAAGGTGTTGAGAAAATAAACAATCATTCTCATAAGGATAATTTTTATCACACATTAGAAGTTTTAGATAATACATGTAAAGTCTCTGATGACCTGTGGTTAAGATGGTCAGCTATACTTCATGACATAGCAAAACCACATACTAAAAGATACAAGGAAAATGTAGGGTGGACTTTTCACGGCCATGAAGATTTAGGTGCAAGATTGGTGCCTAAAATATTTAAAAAATTAAGATTACCCCTTAATCATAAGATGAAATATGTTCAGAAATTGGTTAGACTGCATTTAAGGCCAATAGCCTTAGTTAAAGATCATATTACAGATTCTGCAATAAGAAGATTAGTTTTTGATGCTGGAGATGATATTGATGATCTACTTAAGTTATGTAGAGCAGATGTAACAACTAAAAATCCAGATAAGTCAAAGAGATATCTTAAAAATTTTGATATTGTCGAAAGTAAAATAGAAATAGTTGAGGAAAATGATAAGATAAAAAATTTTCAACCACCTGTTTCTGGTGAAGAAATTATTAATATTTTTGCTATTAAACCATCAAGGGTAGTTGGAGAATTAAAAAATGAAATAAAAAATCAAATACTTGACGGTAAAATTAAAAATAATAAAGATGAAGCTTTAAAGCTTCTTACCAGATTAGGTAAATCAAAAGGTTTAAAACCAATAAAGTAATATTATGAAAACAAAATCTATTTTAATCTTAATTTTCTTTTTTATTCAATTCAATTCAGTTGCACAGGAAACTGACTTCGATATTCAAAAGTCAATTTACGAAAAAGCAAAGTCATATAATGATCCAAGTGTTGCTATATCTGCACTTTATAATATGATAGCTATTCAACCTGACAACATATTATTAAAAGATTCTCTCATGAGAGAATATTTATCTTTATCTCAATGGGCTCCAACGTATATGATTTCTAGAGAAATACTTAATGCTCAGCCTAATAATAATTTTGCTTTGGAAGTTTCTTGTGTCTCATTACAGAATTTAGGTTTAAAACAAGAAGCCTTAAATGAATATGAATCATTATATCTAAGGACTGATAGAATTGATGTTTTATATACAATTACCTCGCTTCAATTTGAATTAGGTAATTTGACTGAGAGTTTAACTAATTTAGAGATTCTATTAAATAATAGTCAAACAGAAGAGATGGTAGCAAGAGTTAGTAAAGGACAGAATGATACACAAGATGTTCCATATAGAGCTCAATTAAATTACTTAAAAGGATTAGTTTACATTGAGAGAGATGAGAAAGAATTAGCTAAAAAAGCATTGAATCTGGCATTAACTTTGTCTCCAGATTTTCAAAATGCATCTGATAAATTAGGTTCACTTTAGGTTTTTTTATAAAATCTACCTCCTTCACATACATATATATCTTTTTTATACTTTTCCATGAGATTATAATTATGCGTAGTCATGATTATACTTGTTCCTCTATTATTAATATCCATTAATATATTAAGTATTTTCTCTGCTACTTCAGGATCAAGATTACCTGTTGGTTCATCAGCAATGATCAATTTGGGATCATTCACAATTGCTCTTGCTATTACTAATCTTTGTTGTTCTCCACCAGACAACTCATAAGGATAATTTTCTCCCTTATTTTCTAAGCCAACAATTTCAAGTAGAGAATTTATTTTATCATCAATTTTTTTTTGATTATCCCATCCAGTAGATGTCATAACAAATTTTATATTTTCATAAGCATTCCTATCTTGAAACAATTGAAAATCTTGAAAAATTATTCCGATTTTTCTCCTTAAAAAAGGTAATTCAGCTTTAGATAATTGAGAAATATTTTGATTATCAAAATTTATAGTACCCATTTTTAGTGGGATATCAGAGTAAATTGTCCTAAGTAAAGAACTTTTTCCACTTCCTGTTTTTCCAATTATATAAATAAACTCACCTTCTCTTAAGGTTAAATTTACATCATTAAGTATCGTTTTATAATGATGAAATATGGTGGCATTTTCTATATCAAGTAAATTGTTTCCCATTATTTCAATCTTAGTTTTTGAAGTTTACCAAATTCTAATCCGTTAATGTATTCAACTATTTCATCATCAGAGCTTGAAACTCCATAAGATTTAATTTTGTCAATCGGTCTATCTGCTCTAAAGTAATCAACAAGAATCATATTATCATTTCTGAGTTGAATATAATCAGGAATTTTAGCTTTACCTTTTATTTTTATAATGTACATAATAAAAAAGGCAAACTAGATTCGCACCGCTACAACCACTTACCCTTGCTTCTTTCCAGACCTGGGGGATTCAGCAGGAGCTGGTCGTACTAGCTTGCCACATTAAAATTAATAAATTCATTGTTGAATTCTTTTTTTTAATAATTTTATATTGAATTAATTTCATTTTTTTTCATGAAACTAAGATGCCTAATATCAATAATTGTTATACTAAATTCATTTACGTATAAACTTTACTCAAAAAATACTATTTCAATTGGCATTATGTCATCTTACAATAACTCAAATATTAATTTTTATAATAATTTTTTCCCTCAAAATATTAGAACAAATACAATTTCAAATTATAATCTTTCTTTTTTAACCGAGATTAAAAATTCAAAAAATACTGGGATAAGAATTGAGGTTTCTAAACTTAGAAGAGGATGGAGTGAAAATTTAAATTCTGAGTTGATAAGTAATGAATTTGAATTTTTGAATGTGCCTGTAATGATGACAACTTATTTTGGAGAGAAGAATTTTAAATTAAATTTTTCGTTAGGGCCTTATGCTGAATTTCAATTGAATAATAACCTAAATGAATTAAAAACACTATTCCCTAATAATGACTTTTTTTTTGACGATGAAAGAGATAATTCTTTTGGGTACGGAATTAAAGCAAGTGGTGGTTTCTCAATAGACCTTAATAAAAGCTCTTTTTTATTTTTAGTTTCTTACTTATATAATTTTGATAATTTAGTAGATGTAGAACAAAAAACTAACCTTATACCAGATATTTCTAATTTAAGAACTCTTTCATTTTCGTTAGTTTATCTGTTTAATTTCAAAAATTAAATAATTATTTTCTATTACTTTCTAGCCATATCTGCTATTATCATGACTATATGAATAAAAAAAATATTACATGACTTTGTAATTTAATTTCTAGGTTATAATTTAGTTAAATGTTAAAATTAAATACTTGGTGGTCTTTTTATAATTCTATGTAAAGCAGATAGCTAAAAGTATTTTATAATCAAAACCCAAGCTTGAAGCTTGGGTTTTTTTGTTATGAAAGTAAAGACAAAATTTTTAAAAATAATTTCAGATATTTATACTCCTGTTGGTGTTTATCTTAAGCTTAGAGATTTGTATTCAAAGGTTTTTCTTTTAGAAAGCTCTGATTATAAAGGTTCTGAAAATAGTTTGTCATTTATTTGTTTTGACTCCAAAGCTCAAATTTCAGTCCATAATGATATTGTAACTACGATCTTTGATAGTAAGGAATTAAAAAATAAAATTGAAAGGGATAAAGGCGTGTCTTATCATTTAAATAAATTTATTAACCAATTTAAAGTTGAAAAAAATGAATTTGAATATCCATCAAATGGTTTATTTGGGTATATATCTTATGATTCAATAAAGTATTCGGATAATATTTCGATTTCTAATCCTAAAGAAATTAATATCCCAGAGATATTATATGATGCTTTTAAATATGTCATAGTTTTTAATCATTATAATAATGAATTAATAATTTTTGAACATCTCTATGGTGATGATAATATTTCTGACATTGTAAAAATTAAAAATATAATATCAGGAAAACCAGTTAATCCATTCTCATTTAAAATGGATAAAGATGAGAGAGCTAATTTATCAGATGTGGATTTTAAAAAATTAGTTGATAAGGGTATTAATCATTGTAAGCTGGGAGACGTTTTTCAACTTGTATTATCTAAAAGATTTTATCAAGATTTTCAAGGTGACGAATTTCAAGTTTATAGAGCATTGAGATCCATAAATCCATCTCCATATCTATTTTATTTTGATTATGGAAGTTTTAAAATTTTTGGTAGTTCTCCTGAAGCACAAATTGTAATAAAAAATGATAAGGCAACTATTTATCCAATTGCGGGAACATTTAAAAGAACAGGTGATGATGAGTATGATAAGAAACAAGCAGAAAAATTATCTAAGGATACAAAAGAAAATTCTGAGCATGTAATGTTAGTAGATTTAGCTAGGAATGACTTAAGCAAAATATCAAAAAATGTTGAAGTTGAAAGATTTAAAGATATTCAGTTTTATTCTCACGTTATTCATCTGGTATCTAAAGTGACTGGAGATATTAAATCAGATAAAAAAATAGATCTGATTTCTGGAACTTTTCCTGCCGGAACTTTGTCTGGTGCTCCAAAACATAAAGCAATGCAACTAATAGAAGAACATGAAAATGTAAGTAGAGAATTTTATGGTGGAGCTATTGGGTTTATGGGGTTCAATGGTGACTTTAATCATGCTATAATTATTAGATCATTTTTAAGTAAAAACAGAAGATTATTCTACCAAGCTGGTGCTGGAATTGTATTTAAATCAAATCCAGATAGTGAAAATCAAGAGGTTTATAATAAAATAGAAGCTTTGAGAAAAGCAATTAAAACTGCTGAGAAGATATGAGAATTTTAGTTTTAGATAATTATGATAGTTTCACTTATAATATAGTACATATTCTGAGGGAGCTAGGTGGTTTGGAGATATCAGTTATAAAAAATGATCTTATTAAGATTAATGATGTTCAATCATATGATAAAATTATATTATCGCCAGGTCCATCTCTTCCTAAAGATTCAGGTAAGATGAATGAATTAATTTCGAACTATTACGATAGTAAACCAATACTAGGTATATGTCTAGGTCATCAAGCCATTGCAGAAAATTTTGGTGGTACGTTGTATAATATGGAAGAGCCATTACATGGAGTTCAAACGGATATTTATTTAGAGGATGATTACATATTTAAGGGTGTTAAATCTAAAATTAAAGCTTGTAGATATCATTCTTGGTCAGTAGTAAATGAACCTTTTCCAGAGGAGTTAAAAATAACTGCAAGAGATTCAGATGGTGTAATTATGGCGTTATCTCATAAAAAATTTGATCTAAAAGGTATACAGTTTCACCCTGAATCTATTCAGACAAAAACTGGTTTTAATATGATACAAAATTTTATAAATAATTAATATGAAAAATTTACTGAAAGATTTATATAATCATAAGATAATGAGTAAAGAAGAGTCAAAGGCTGCTTTAATATCATTAACAGATGGAAGTGCAAATAGTTCTCAAATATCTTCATTTCTAACAGTTTTTTTGATGAGAGATATAACTTCTGAGGAACTTGATGGTTTTAGGGAGGCAATGATTGAATTATCTCTTGATGTAGATATTGATGGTAATGAATTAATAGATTTATGTGGAACAGGAGGTGATGGTAAAGACACATTTAATATCTCAACAATATCATCTTTTGTGGTAGCAGGTGCTGGCATTAGAGTAGCTAAACATGGAAATTACGGTGTTTCATCTTCATGTGGTTCATCTAATATTATTTCTCATCTAGGACACGAATTTTCGAATGATGTTAGTTCCTTAAAATATAGTCTAGATAAATCAAATATATGTTTTTTGCATGCTCCATTATTTCATCCTTCCTTAAAAAATATTTCTCCGATAAGAAGTGAATTAGGAGTAAAGACATTTTTTAATATGCTTGGACCAATGGTAAACCCTATTCAGCCAAAAAGTCAATTGGTTGGCGTTTTTAATTCAAATATTTTTAGACTTTATTCACATATCTATAGTAAAACTGATAAAAACTATTGTATTGTTCATAGTATAGATGGTTATGATGAAGTTTCTTTGACTGGAGCTTTTAAATTATTTTCTAATAATCATGATATAATGTTAGAGCCTAAAGATTTAGATTTTAATTTAATTAATTCTGAGGATCTAAGCGGAGGGAAAAATATTGAAGAGTCCTCTAAAATATTTTTAGATATCTTAAAAAATAACGGAACACGAGAGCAGGTTGATGCTGTTCTTGCTAATTCAGGCTTAGCAATTTATTGTGCAAAACAACTTTCTTCAATAAAAGAGGGTATAGAAATAGCTAAAGAATCATTGGAATCTGGAAAAGCATATAATTCGTTAAAGCTTTTTATTGAAAACAAATGAGTATACTAAAAGAAATTATTCTTAATAAAAGAAAAGAGATTGATTATTTAAAAAATAATAATTCGATTTCTGAAATTGAAAAATCTTTATTTTTTGACAGAGAAGTTATTTCTCTTAAAAAATCATTAATTGAAAAGTCTGGTATTATTTCTGAATTTAAAAGAAAATCTCCATCAAAGCCAGATATAAATTTAGATGCAGATGTACAAAAAATTAGTAGAGGATATGAAATTGCTAATTCTAGTGGGCTATCAATTTTAACTGATTCAAAATATTTTGGTGGATCTAATGAGGATATTACTTTAGTTAGAAATGAGATAAATATTCCCATTTTAAGAAAAGATTTTATATTAGAGGAATATCAGATTGTAGAGTCCAAATCTTTAGGTGCCGATATTATACTTTTAATTGCAGCTTGCTTATCAAAAGAAGAGGTTAAGAATCTGTCAAGATTTGCTAAGTCTTTTAATTTACAGGTAATTTTAGAAATTCATTCAGAAGATGAGATTGCACATTTATGTGATTCTATAGATGTGGTAGGAGTAAATAATAGAAATTTAAAAAAGTTTGAAACGGACATTAATAATTCAATAAACTTAGCAAGTATGATTCCTTCAAGTTTTTTAAAAATATCTGAAAGTGGAATATCTACTTCTAATGAAATTTTTCAATTAAAAGAATATGGCTATAATGGTTTTTTAATTGGAGAAAATTTTATGAAAAATAATGATCCAGTATCTGCATGTAATGACTTTATAAAAGAATTATGATTAATAGATACAGAATTAAAGTTTGTGGTATTACGGATGAAAATAATTTTTCTGAATTAAAAAAATATCAAATAGACTACTTTGGATTTATTTTTTATAAAAAATCTCCGAGATATATTTTGAATAATCCTGATCATGCTTTTATTAAAAATATAAAAAATAAAGTTGCTGTTTTTGTTGATGAGAATATTGATACTGTAATAAGTACATTAGAAAAGTATGATTTTTCTTACGTACAGTTGCACGGTAATGAGACTAGTGATTATTGTATGAAACTTAAGAAGAAAGGAATTAAAATAATTAAGTCCTATTTAATAAGAACACAAGAAGACTTTCATAGTATGAAGTTAGATAAAGAATCAGCGGATTATTATTTATTTGATTATAAGAGTGATAAATATGGTGGATCTGGAAAAACTTTTAATTGGGAAATACTAAACAACAAAGATTTTGATAAACCTTTTTTTCTAAGTGGGGGTTTATCCTTAGATAATCTTAATAATCTTAATATGATTAATGATAATGAAATGCTTTATGGCCTAGATTTAAATAGTAAATTTGAAAAATCTCCTGGCTTAAAAGATGTTGAAAAAATTGGTAAATTATTTAATTTGAATTTATGAAATATAATGTAAACAGTAATGGTTTTTATGGTGATTTTGGAGGTGCCTATATACCTGAGATGCTATTTTCAAATATAGACGAGCTTAAAAAAAATTATCTAAGAATTGTTGAGAAAGATTCTTTCACAAGAGAGTTCAATTTTTATCTAAAAAAATATGTTGGTAGGCCTACACCATTATATTATGCTAAGAGATTATCAGAAAAATATGGATCGAAAATCTATTTGAAACGAGAAGATTTATGTCATACTGGTGCACACAAAATAAATAATACAATAGGACAAATTTTATTAGCCAGAGAACTGAAAAAAACAAAGATAATTGCTGAAACTGGGGCGGGTCAACATGGTGTTGCAACAGCTACAGTATGTGCTCTTATGGGAATGGAATGTGTAATTTATATGGGTGAAGTTGATATTGAAAGACAAAGACCGAATGTAGAAAGAATGAGGATACTTGGTGCAGAGGTTAGACCTGCTACATCAGGTAGTAGAACCTTAAAAGATGCAACAAATGAAGCGATGAGACATTGGATAAATAACCCCGACGACACACATTACATTATTGGATCAGTTGTTGGTCCGCATCCATATCCTGATATGGTTGCGAGATTTCAGTCAGTTATATCTGAAGAGTTGTTAGGTCAACTAAAAAAAGTTGAGGGAAGAGATTATCCTGACTTCGTCATAGCTTGCGTGGGTGGAGGAAGTAATGCAGCAGGTATTTTTTATCATTATCTTGATAACCCTAAAGTTAACCTTGTTGGTGTCGAAGCAGCTGGTCTTGGAGTATCTACAGATAAATCTGCAGCTACAACAAAACTTGGAAAAAAAGGAGTTTTGCATGGAAGTAAGACATTATTAATGCAAGATGAAAACGGTCAAGTAACAGAACCGTATTCTATCTCTGCAGGATTAGATTACCCGGGAATAGGGCCATTACATGCACATCTATTTGACTCAAATAGGGGTGAGTATATTAGTGTTGATGATGATGAAGCAATGAATGCAGGAATAGAACTAAGTAGATTAGAAGGAATTATACCTGCTATTGAAACTGCTCATGCATTTTCAGTCTTTGATAAATTAGATATGAAGGGAAAAGTTGTTGTAGTTAATTTATCAGGAAGAGGAGATAAAGATCTAGAGACTTATATAAAATGGGGTAAATATTAATATGAACAGAATAAATAAACTATTTAAAGATAAAAAAGATAAAATATTAAGTATATATTTTACTGCAGGTTATCCCAATCTAAATGATACCACGGAAATCATCAAAACCCTAGATGAGTGTGGTGTTGATCTAATAGAAATAGGAATGCCATTTTCTGATCCTATTGCTGACGGTCCGGTAATACAAGATTCCTCAAATGTAGCCATTGATAATGGAATGAACTTAAATTTATTATTTAAGCAATTAGAGGAAATTAGAAACATAACTGATATCCCCATAGTTTTAATGGGCTATGTTAACCCTGTTTACCAGTTTGGTTATAAAAAGTTCATTAAAAACATCTTAGAATGTGATTTAGACGGTCTTATTTTACCAGATCTTCCATTAGATGATTACATAAATGAATTTAAACCAATTTTTGATAAGGAAAATTTATCATTTATTCCTTTAATTACCCCAAATACTTCTGAAGAAAGAATCAGACAAATTGATGACAACTCTAATGGATTTATATATATGGTTTCATCATCATCAATAACAGGTAAAAAAAGTAGTTTTGATGATAAACAAATTCAATATTTTAAAGATGTAAAAGGATTATCCTTAAAAAATCCTACGATTATTGGTTTTGGAATTTCAGATAAAGAATCTTTTGAACAAGCTTGTAACTATTCTCATGGCGCAATAATTGGTACCAAGTTCATCAAAGAAATTTCGAATGGTAATTTAAGAGAATCTATAAAAGATTTTATTGCTAGTATCAGATCTTAAAAAGGGAGATCAGAATCATCACTCTCCTGACTTTCAGCTTCATTAGGTGTTTCTTGATTAATACCTTGATTTTCTGACTCAATTTTCCAGCCTTGGATTGAGTTAAAATATCTTATATTTCCCTCTTTGTCTTCCCATTTTCTTCCTTTAATATTAATCAATACATTAACTTCATCTCCAACATTTAGGGAGTCAAGAAAAGAAACTTTATCTTGAATTAATTCAACTTTTATATATTCTGGGTACTCAGGGTTTTTATTATCTTCAATAATAAATTCTCTTTTTTTAAATGTTTCAGTAACTTGTACAGTATCAAAAATTTCAACTAATTTTCCTTTAATATTCATATGCGTAGATCTAAGAAGTTATTTTTATTATTTGTTATTATTTGGTTGCTAATAATAGTTTATTTGATCATTGATTTTTCTAATAAATCTCAGGCACCATGGAAAAAATCAGCAACAAATAAAGAACTTAGCGTTAAGTTAATTCATTAATTTTTTTTTCTATCATACTATAAATTTTTTTTAAAAATTTAGGGTCCTCTATAAAGTCATCTTCTGATAAATCTATGGTTAATATCTTTTCTTGAGGATGTTTTTTTATCCAATTTTCATAATATATGTTTAGTTTTTTAAGATAATCTTTGTCAATAGATTTCTCGAATTTTCTACTTCTCTTATCAATATTTGAAATGATTTTATCAATATTTAAATTTCTTAAATATATAAGTAAATCAGGCTCATTAATATATTTTAGAATTGTATTATACAGCCTTTTATAATTATTAAACTCTCTTTCCATTAAAACACCTGAGTCGAATAGTGTTTTTGTAAACACTTCATAATCCTCATAAATTGATCTGTCCTGAATTACTACATTATTACTTTCTGATATTTTTTGAATCTGATTAAACCTACTATTTAGAAAAAAGATTTGGAGGTGGAATGACCAATCTTTCATTGACTTATAAAAATCATCAAGATATGGGTTGTCTTTAACTTCTTCAAGCTGAAGCTCCCAATTGAATTTTTTAGATATTTTTTCTGATAAAGTAGTTTTTCCAACTCCAATATTTCCAGATATAACAATATGATTAATTTTTTTCAAAATTTTAGATTTAATCCTAATCTTATATTCCTTCCTGGAGCACTAATTCCAGACGAATATGTTCTGTAATGTATATCAAATATATTGTCAATTCCAAAATCAAAATTTATAAAATAGTTGTAATTGAATTTATAAAAGAAATTATGTGTTATCCATGATGGGGAACCAGAATCTGTATAAAGATATAATTTGTTTAATTCACTGACAGAAAAATTCTTCAGTTGCTTTTTTCCATTGTAGCTAATGAAATATCCAATTTGGTGTTTTTTATTTGAGTATGTGAATGAAAATTTTCCAAATAGAGGAGGTGTATGCCTCAATGGTCTGTCATTCAATAAATCTCTAGACTCGCTGTAGGATATTGAATTTTCAATTATTATAGGATCACTAATTTTTAATCTTATAGTATTTGAGAACCCATATATATAAGCTTTCCCACCATTATTTAGTTGTTGAACTCTACTTAAAACACCATCATAAATAATTGAATCATTTCCATTTAAATTTCCATCTCCTCTAATTATCGCATTACTCAGTCTTATATAAAACAAAGAATTTTTAATATTTAAGTTTGAATTACTTATCTCATAATTTATCTCAAAATTATTTACATATTCTGGCTTTAAATTAGCATTTGGGATAATTATATTCCCTGGTTCAGAGTCAAATATCTTTCCAACATCATCAAGATTAGGAGATCTAAATCCATTTGAATATTGAAATTTAAATGATGAGTTTTTATAGTTATACCTAAAGCCAATATTTCCGCTAAAGGAAGATGTATTTAAATTAATTTCATCATAAGGGAAGTCATAAAATTCATTTGATAAAATAGATTTAAGAGTGTTGTTACTCGCTCTTAACCCAATATTTGTAAAAATTTGACCTAATTTTCTCTTGTTTGAAATATAAATAGAATTAGAGTAAAATTCAGTTCCATTATCTGGGTATCTAGTTGAAATTTTTTCTTTTAAATTATTTATAATATTTATCTTATTTGCTTCTGATTTGACATTATTAAATATGAATTCATATCCATAGAAAGTTTCACTGTTTTTATTTTTTTTATCAAAATCTAAATTTATTGCTGCTACATCAACATTTTCATTTCTATTATTTAAAAAATCATCTTCAAATTTTCTATCGTGTCTACTTTCTTTTACTTTTTGATGTGATATTATTAACCTAAAGGCATCGAAATATTTAGTTTTAGTGAAGTTATTTAACTGAATTTTATTCATCAAGAAATAATTAGGGCCATAATACCATTCACTATATTTTGGAATATAATCATCACTATAAAGAGTCAATCTATCATATCTGGGTATGTTTGAAGATTTAGAAAGATAAAAACCATGGATAATGTTTGTATTATCATTGAATTTAAAATTTAATTTATTAATAAAATCAACCTGATTATAGCCACTGAATTTTTGAATATTTTTATTTTCATTTAAGATTATTTTATCTTCATTAATCTCTCTAATTACATACTCATCTCTGTAACCAAATCCCTCATATTCTTTTTTTCTTTTATTTCCAGATCTCAAATCTTCATAGGAGTTTAGAGATAGACTTGTCAATGAAGCAATTTTTTTACTACTAATTCCAAAATTTAAGGAGTAGTGTCTCGAGTTGCTAGATGAATTATATTGAAATTTTTGGGATGAGTTGAACTTAGTTTGACTTGCATTAAAAATTGGTTCTTTTATTTTAAAATTAATAGCGCCACCGAGAGCATCGCTGCCATACATTACAGATGCTGGACCAAACAAAACTTCAACACCTACCAATATATTTGGGTCTATACCTATAATGTTATGAATATTTCCACTTCTGTAGATAATGTTATTAAGTCTTATCCCGTCTAAAGTCATTAGTATTCTATTTGCAGAAAAGCCTCTTATCATTGGGCTTCCTCCTCCTAATTGACTTTTTTGGATAAAAATTTCACCTGATTTCTCCAGTAAATCAGCTGAAGTTTGAGGTGCTACTTCTTTAATTTTTTTTTCGGATAGTGTTAAAGTTTTATTAGTGATTTCTTGTCTATTTTCCTCCCACTTATTAACTGAAAAAACAACTTCATCAATATTTATAATTTTTGTTTGTAGTATTAGTATGTTCTTTTTAATTGATGATTTTACAATGTTTTTATTTTCAAATGTTGGATGTTGAACAATTATTGTGTCATTATCATTAAATTCTGATAAATCTACTTCTCCTTTAAAATTTGAAAATTTAGCTTTTGTCTGATCTTTCTTGAAAAATCCAACATTATAAATAGGATCATTTTGACTATCGACAACTTTTATTTTTTGACCAATTACCGGATTGAAAAAAAATAATAGAACAATAATTATATATTTTTCCATACTAGTGCTGCGGATCCTAAAATGGCAGAGTCTTTATCTTCTAATCCTGAAGTAAGTAACTTCACTTTTCCTCTGTAAAATGGTAGTAAGTTTTGTTCAAATGATTTTTTTGTTGGTTCTATGATCCATTTTCCTGAATGTACTAGACCACCAGTTAAAATTACAGCTTCTGGCTGAGTGAAACTAACAAAATTAGCTAGCGCTTCACCAAAAATTTTACCAGTATACTCAAAAGTTTTTATTGCAATAAAATCATTATTTTCTGCTGCTTTTGTTATGTCTTCACCATGTAAATCGTTGAAAGATATCCCTCTAAATATACTATCATTCATATATCTTGATAGCATATACATGATTGTTCTTTTTATTCCAGTTGCTGATACATATGCTTCTAATCCCCCTTGAACTCCTAATCCAGTCAATCTCCCCATATTATTAATTGAATAGTGACCAAGTTCTGCTGCAAAGCCATCAGATCCTTCAATCAACATGCCATTACTCACAATACCACTACCAAGTCCTGTTCCTAGTGTTATTACTATAAAATCTTTATAATCTTTTGCATTTCCATACATCATTTCACCTACAGCAGCACAGTTTGCGTCATTAGATAGAAAAATTTCAGTATTGACTTTGTTTTTCAGTTCTTCAACAAGATTTAATTTTCCTTTCCATTTTAAGTTAGCAGGAGTTTCAATTGTACCATTTTTAGATGCATTTGGAGCACCAATTCCAATACCGCAAATTGAGTTAGGATCATCAGTTATTGATTCAATAGAGCTATATAATTCTTGAATATAATCTGAAAAATTATTTATCTCCTTAGTTCTAAAAGATGTTTTCTTGATACATTTTCCATCTTCTGAAACTAATCCAATTTTAGTAATTGTTCCTCCAATATCAATACCTACAGCTAATTTCATTTTTTATCAAATTTTAAAACAAGTGAATTAATACAATATCTTTTTCCTGTACTTGATGGCCCATCATTAAAAACATGTCCTAGATGTCCGTTACATGATTTACATAGTACTTCAGTTCGGATCATACCATAAGAATAATCATTTTTTGTGATTATTGAGTCATTTGACTTTATATCTGAAAAACTAGGCCATCCTGATCCAGAGTCGTATTTGTGTTCAGATGAAAATAAAATATTATCACATCCAACACATCTGTATTCCCCATTGTCATCATTATATAATAAGTCTCCTGAAAATGCTGGTTCAGTACCTTTATTTTTAAGGATTTCAATTTGACTTTTTGACAGTGAATTTTTCATGATAATCGCAAATATAAATCTCAAAAATTATTATTATTGAAAATACAATACTATTTATCAGATTCTAATGAATATTAAAGGAAATGCAGTTGTTTTAACCAATGGAAAATTTGATTCAAAATCAGCAAAAACTGCTCATGGATTAATAAGAGGTTCTAGTAGGTTTAATATAGTTGCAGTTATTGATAGTAGTTTCTCAGAAAAATATGTTCATGTTGATAAAAATGGTAAAATAGATTTATTGGATAGCGTATCTAATATTCCAATTTTTAAGGATTTTAATTCCTTTCTTCAATCTTCTTCAAAGGTTGATTACTGCATTATTGGAGTAGCTTCTGCAGGGGGATTACTTCCTGATGAGATGAGGGATGATGTTAAATTGTCATTGAAAAATGGAATCTCAATTATTAATGGTCTTCACTCTATTTTAAATGAAGATGAAGAGTTAATTGAAATTTCAAATCAAAGTAATTCCAAGATTTTTGATATTAGAGCTTCAAGGCCAAGGAATGAGTTGAGTTTTTGGTCAGGGAAAATATACAATGTTAAAGTACCAAAGATTGTAGTTTTAGGAACAGACTGCGGATTAGGAAAAAGAACTACAGCTAAACTAATAGTTGAGAATTTAGAAAAAAATAAAATAAAATCAGATATGGTATACACTGGTCAGACTGGATGGATGCAAGGCTGGGAGCATGGCTTTATATTTGATTCCACCTTAAATGATTTTGTTTCTGGTGAGCTTGAGAAGGCAATATATGAGTGTTATACCTCAAAAAAACCGCAATATATACTAATTGAGGGTCAGGCTGCCTTAAGAAATCCTTCAGGCCCGTGTGGTAGTGAATTTTTAATATCTGCTAATGTGGATGGAGTAATTTTACAGCACTCTCCAAAGAGAAAATATTTTGATGGTTGGGAACATGTTAATGCTGTTATGCCCTCCTTAGATTCTGAAATAAAATTAATTAATTCATATGGAAAAGAGGTTTTAGCTATTACTTTAAACACCCATGGTATGACTGATCAAGAAAAAATATATCATAAGGAGTTAATTTCTAAAGATTTAGATATACCTGTTTTTTTACCAATAGATGATGGTCTTGATGGTATCACAGAAATATTACAAAATAAGTTTTATGAAAATTGAAAATATTGAGATTGACATAATTGACATCGATCTAACTAGGCCTTATACTATAGCTTATAAGACTACATCCTCAATTAAGACTCTGGTAGTAAAAATTATTTTATCTGACGGTACTATTGGTATAGGGGCATCAAATGTATCAAAATATGTAGTTGGATTAGATACTACTGATTCGTACAATAATTCAAAAGAATACATAGATCATTTGAAGGGTAAGGATATTGATTCTTTCTGGATGATTATTAATGATATAGAAAATGAATTTATAGGTGATCCAGGATCAAAAGCCGGTTTTAATTTAGCAGTTTATGACGCATACTGTAAGAGTCTTGGTATTTCAATTGGAAAATTTTTGGGTAGAAAAATCAAATCTCTTCCAACGTCTATAACTGTAGGGATAAAGAATACTGAAGAGACTATATCTGAAATTAATGAGTATCTGGGCATAGGCTTCAATCATATTAAAATAAAATTAGGCAATGATGTAGATGAAGATATTAGGAGAATAAATATTATAAATGAAAAGTTTAACAATAAAATTAAGATAAGGATTGATGCAAATCAAGGTTGGTCTCTGGATGATACAATCAAGTTTTATAATGAAACTAAACAGATTGAGTTAATCGAACAGCCTCTTTCCGTTGATGATTTAGCTAATTATTTGAAGTTTCCATCTAAAATTAAAGATTTAATAGCATTAGATGAGAGCCTTGTTAATTTTAAAGATGCAATTAAATTATCCAGTGAAAATTATGGTAAAATTTTCAACATTAAATTGATGAAATGTGGTGGAATAACTACTGGTCAACAGATCGCAAATCAAGCATATCAAAATAATATAGATTTGATGTGGGGATGTAATGATGAGAGTATTATAAGTATTTCTGCAGCATTAAATACTGCTTTATCCTTTAAAAACACTAAGTATCTTGATTTAGACGGTAGCTTTGATTTAGAGAGAGATATAGTTAGTGGGGGATTTAATTTAAAAAATGGAGTTCTTCATCCATTAGATTCTCCAGGCTTAGGCGTTAAATTACTGTAAATGAAAAGTTTAATTTTAATATTAATATCCTTTCATTTTTCCTTATATGGACAAAATGATGTGCTGGTTAGTAAGATTGACTCAATAATTTCATCTTCAATAAAACTTAATGCATTTCCTGGTGCACAAATTGTAGTACTAAAAGATGGAGAGGAAATTATAAATAAAAGTTACGGTTACTATACATATGATAGCATAAACATGGTTACTAATAATTCTATATATGATTTAGCATCTATTACTAAACCAACCGCCGGTGCGTTTGCTATAATGAATTTGTATGAAGATGGACTTATTGATATTAACTCACCTCTAAGTAATTATGTAAAATATTTTAAGAATACTAGAGTAGGAGATACTAAAGTGATAGATTACCTACAACACATAACAGGTATAAGACCCTGGATTCCATTTCACGAAACCACTAAAAAAGATAATGGGGAGTTTAAAAAGAAAACTCTTTCATTTATATATAAGAAACGATATAATATAAAGCTTACAGATAGTCTTTATCTATTTAAGAACTATAAAAAAGAAATTTTCAAACAAATTAAAAACACGAATTTTATAGAGGAAGATACAGTACTATACTCTGGTCTTTTTTATTATTTAATTCCAGATATAGTTAAAAACCTTTCAGGAGAGACTTTTGACTCTTACCTAGAAAAAATTTACGATAGAGCAGGTTTAAAGACTATGGTTTTTAACCCATTAAAAAAATTTAAACTTGATGAAATAGTTCCCACTGAAGATGATAACTTTTTTAGAAATTTTCAAATTCATGGTGTTGTTCACGATGAGGGGGCAGCAATGATGAATGGGGTATCTGGAAATGCTGGATTATTTTCTACAGCTACGGATCTATCAAAGTTTTATCAAATATTTTTAGATGGAGGTAGATATGATAAAAATCAATTCATTGATAAAGAAGTAGTGAGTCTCTTTACTGAATATGATAATGAAAATCAAAAGTTTTACCGAGGACTAGGTTTTGATAAACCAAAACCAGAATATGATATTGATAAATGTACCTACTCTAGATATGTTTCAGATTCAAGCTATGGTCATTCTGGTTATACTGGAACATTTTTTTGGGTTGATCCCTCTCATAACTTAATTTATGTTTTCTTATCGAATAGGGTATATGACTCTAGAGAAAATAGGCAAATCTATGAATTGAATGTAAGGACAAATATTCACGATTTAATCTATGAAAATTTAGTTGAAATAGAGTCTGATATTTATTTTTGAATTATTAAAACCTTATTACCAGTAATAAGTATATTTAATATAAATAAACATATGATAATTTTAATATCACCTTCAAAAACATTAAGCTTCGATAGTGAAGTAAATTGCGAATTTAAATCAGAAAGTAGGTTAATAAATGAAACAAAAGTTTTGCATAAAATCTTGTTAGACTACACATCTGAAGATTTGAAAAATCTGATGAGTGTTAGTGATAAGATTGCCGAGTTAAACTATAACAGATTTAAAAATTGGGAAGATCCAACTACATCTGAAAATTCAAGACAGGCAGTATATGCATTTAAGGGTGACGTTTATTCTGGACTTGATGCTGATACAATAGACGAAGATAAGTTTGATTATCTTCAAAATTCATTAAGAATTTTATCTGGTTACTATGGTTTATTAAGACCTTTTGATCAAATTCTACCTTATAGATTAGAGATGGGTACAAAGCTTGAAAATGAGAATGGAAATAACCTTTATAAGTTTTGGGGAGATAAGATAACAGATGTTTTGAATGAGGATATAGATAAAGATGATATTGTAGTAAATCTAGCTTCAGATGAATATTTTAAGTCTATAAATAAGGATAAAATTAAATCTAAAGTAATAACCCCAGTTTTTAAGGAATTTAAAAATGATACGTATAAAGTCATTGCTATATATGCAAAAAAGGCAAGAGGACTTATGTCTAGATTTCTTATTGATAGAAAATCTACAAGTGTTGACGATATAAAATTATTTAATGTTGATGGCTACTCATTTGATAGTAGTTTATCAAATGATAGTCAGCTGGTATTTACAAGATAAAATTTATAGTTAGCTTAAGCGAAAAGTGTCATTATCAACTAAATTGATACTGCGTTGTTTTAAGCATATTCTAAATTAGCTTTCATAGCAGTAGGAACTCTGGGGTTCATTACCCAAAACCAAAGAGGTGGAATAAAACTTAAAAGTATTGAAGCTGGATATCCTAGTGGAAGTGTTGGGCTATCGTCATAACTCTTAAGAGTTTGATATTTCTTAGAAGATTTATAATGGTGGTCGCTGTGTCGTGTTAATTCATACAGCGTGATTCTACCTAAATTAAAATTGGAATTCCATGAGTGATGCAGCTGAACCCTTTCATATTTGCCAGATTTATTTTTGAATCGCCTTAAACCGTAATGTTCTATATAATTAATACATTCCAAAAATAGAAATGCTATTATGCCAATTACAATTGCGAATAAGGCCACTTCTAATGAAAATAATGAGTATACTCCAATTACATAAAAAGCTTGAATTATATGATAAAAAAGCATTTTATTATTTAATGAAAAAAAATGTAAGCCATCCCTTTTTAACATTCTTAATTGAATTTTCCAAGCACTAATATATTGTCTTGTAACAGAGCTAAACCAAAAAGAGTAGACACTTTGATTTAATTTAGCAGTAGCTCCATCCTCAGGAGTTGCTACCTTTAAATGATGCCCATAATTATGCTCAATAAAAAAATGCATGTATAAACATGGTATATAAAATGTCTGACTTAGAAAACGATCAAAAAAGGATTTTCTATGTCCGAGTTCATGTGCAACATTAATCCCGTTAGTTGCAAGAAGAATTCCACTAGATATAGCTAAACCCACGAGTTCATAAACTTCATACACATTTGAATTAATATTAAAAAGAATTAGATATAGAAGGCCAAACACAATAGGGAGATTTAGATATAACATCAAATCAAAAATCCACTTATTTTTAATATAAGAAATGTCTTCATCAGAGAGATTCTCTTTTGTTTCTCCAAAAATAAGATCAAGAAGAGGAATAATTATAAAGACATAAAATACTGAAAAAAAAGTCCATAGCCCAGTTGATATAAATGAGATATAAACAGATAATGGAACTGTGTAAGCAAATAGGTATTTAAGATCTTTCATTTTAAGTAAAATAAATGTCTGTTAATTAGCTATATTTTTTTTTAAAATATTAAATTTTAAAATATAAAAATAAAAAAAACGGTTATCTATTTATTAGTATAACCGTTTTATTTTTTATAGTAGATAAATCAATGGAAATATCGAACATCAGCATCACACCAAGAGATTTAATTGATACTCATCATATAATGACTCTTATTATGAACTAATGACGTTGCAGTACAACTGACGCGATTGTTTACTTAACTACCTGCAATAGGAATTCCAAAAAGGCCTACTGCAAACTCTTCCCAAATTAACATAAATATTATAACTATTACTCCAATATATAGGACTCGATATTTTAAATTCTTTACACGACTACTCACTAAATTAATTCCAATACCAAGGAGAATTAGTAGTGAACCCATAGTAAAGAAATCAAATGGACTCCAATTAATTTCATCAGTGATAGTCATCCCAATTAAAGGAATTAATAACAAAAAAAGAGGATAGAAAATTCTTTTTGACATATTCAAAAATAAAGAAACGGTTACACTTTATAAAAGTATAACCGTTTTATTGTTTTAGTAGCGAGGGCAGGACTCGAACCTGCGACCTTCGGGTTAT
>Ga0181569_10000880_pt1 | contig 23351 bp, 28 predicted proteins | sample 101ome_19_FD_132452 | JGI IMG/M metagenome (GOLD analysis project Ga0181569, IMG submission 132452) | Coastal salt marsh microbial communities from the Groves Creek Marsh, Skidaway Island, Georgia - 101405AT metaG (megahit assembly) | ecosystem: Environmental > Aquatic > Marine > Intertidal...
CCTGCAATCATTGCTGGAAGGTACACCATCCAAAGTTCTGATTTTTGCCATGAAAATCCATACTCTTCATGTGTTAAAATAATCGGGATTATTACAAAAGCAGCTGTCATAAGTCCCTTCTGTAAAGTGTTAATAATGATCATATTCAGAAGGTTGTTGTCTTTTAAGATATCACTAGTTTTTGTTTCATTGTGGTACGTATGTCTAATTTTTGGAGGGGTTGGAACTTTAGTAAAAAGAATGATAATTGATACAATGACCATACCAGCTGTAAGCAAAAATATAGAGCTAATACCAAAGCTAGAAGCGATAACGGGTCCAAGTCCCATAGACAAAGCGAATGCAATTGCAATAAAGCCGCCCATAATAGCCATTGCTTTTGCACGAGATTCCTCTTCAACTAAGTCTGAAACCATCGCAGTACCAACTGAACCTATTGCACCTGCACCTTGTAAAAAACGACCAAGCATAAGCATGTATATATCTGAAGAATATGCACAAATAATAGATCCAATAAAGAAAAGGATAAGTCCAAATAGCAATGTAGGTTTTCTACCTATTTTATCACTTAGTGTTCCAAATGGGAGTTGAAAAATAGCTTGCGTTAATGCATATCCACCCACGACGACCCCAACTAAGAAAGGGGTTGCATTTTCAAGCTCTAAAGCATATACTGAAAGTACTGGTAGTACTAAAAATAAACCAAAAAATCTTAAAAATATAATTGAAGAAAGAGGTAAAACCTTTTTAAACATAAACATCCTTTTGAACTTTTATCTTAAAGCCCTTTGTAGTATAATTTGGAGATTATATCGAAAAAGCATTATATTGACTTATAAGGGATGAAATTTGAAATTAGTTTTAGCTACATCTAATAAAGGTAAACTTAAAGAGATTCAAGCACTTTGCAATGAGAATGAAGTGGTGCCCTATACTGAGCTTATTGATGAGTTTGAAATTGTCGAAAATGGAAAAACTTTTAAGGAAAATGCACTTATTAAAGCTCATGCTGTATTTGAAGCTTTAGATGATGAGAATGTTGTTGTGTTAGCGGATGATAGTGGTATAAGTGTGGATGTACTCAATGGTGCACCGGGTATTTATAGTGCACGTTACGCGGGAGAAAATGCTAACGATAAGGATAATTTACATAGATTAATTCAAAGTATAAAAGATGCTGGTGTTGAAAGTTCACCTGCATATTACACTGCTGCAATTGCCATTGTTACAAAAAAATCTGAGTATTGCGTTCACGGATGGATGTATGGAGATGCGCAAACATTTACACGTGGAAATGGGGGCTTTGGATATGACCCTATGTTTATTCCAAAAGGGTTTGAATCAACACTTGGTGAATTAGATGATTCAATTAAAAAGAAACTTTCACATCGTTCAAAAGCACTTCAACGAGCAAAGATGATTCTCAAAACACTTTGAGGCTAAGTTTATAAAAGATTATTTCCAATCTATCAAGAAAAGTATGCAATTGGTCGTTATATCTTCTAATTGTTTGCAAGATATCTCCTTTAACACATTTTTATGATGTATTAAAGCAAATTATATTCCCTAAAATATGTTTTAAGTGAAAAGCAGAAGTAAAATTACTCCAAATAGAATTCTATATATACCAAAAGCTATAAAAGTAAACTTCTCTAAAAAAGCTAAAAAGAGTTTAATTGTGATGTATGCAACAATAAATGATACAATGAATCCAACAGACAAAGTGACAAGATTTGAATCTGAAAAATCTTTGTAGTGTTTAAGAAGGTCATATACTGTAACCGCACTCATAACAGGGAGAGCGAGTAGGAAACTGAATTCTGCACTTGCTTTTCTACTAAGACCAACAAGTAAAGCTCCGATGATTGTGGATCCAGCTCGACTAGTACCAGGTATAAGTGCAAAAACTTGTGCAAAACCGATGATCATTGACTGAGATAGAGATATTTTTTCAACAGAGTCTATTGTTACTTTTTTGTCTGATACAAAAAACTTTTCAACGATTAAAAAAATGATTCCTCCAACGATAAACATAACAGCAACAATTTCTATGGAGAAAAGTGCTTTTATTTGATCTGAAAAAATAAAACCAACAGTTCCAATTGGTAAAAAAGCTAAGAACACTTTTGTCCATAAGTCAATTTTTTTAAAAGTGAAATGCTCTTTGTAGTTTAAAACGACTGCTAAAATAGCGGCAAATTGGATAATGACTTCGTACGCTTTGGTGACAGCATTTTGATCAATTCCAAGAAATTCACTCGCAACAATAAGGTGGCCAGTTGATGAGATTGGCAAAAATTCTGTAAATCCCTCAATGACCCCGAGTATGATTGAATCAAAAATTGTCATGTAGTTTCCTAAAATAAGCATATTTTCAACATAATCCACAGACAGTTTTTAAAGCTTTAACTTAGTCTATAGATGTTAAAATCGAGTAGAATCTTAACATAAATGAAGAGTTATAGAATGAATGTATTAATTGTTGATGATAGTAAAATTGTTCGCCGAGTGTTAGACAACACTGTTAGACGTTTTTTTCAGCCTCCTAAATGGAACTCCATTGAAACCTTTCAAGCTGAAAATGGTAAGGAAGCTATGGCATTGATGATGCAAGAGGATATAGACATTGTGTTGCTTGATTGGAATATGCCTCAAATGAATGGTGAGGAGGTTGTCGAAGCTATACGTCAAAATAAAGACTGGAATAAAACTCGGATCATTATGGCTACAACAGAAGGTTCTAAAGCAAGTGTTATCAAAATGATTAAAAAGGGTGCGAACGGTTACATGGTTAAGCCATTTAATGAAGAAGCGGTTTTTAAAACACTTGAGACTATCTCTTCTAGAATGGCTAAAGCTTAATCTAGGCTACAAATCGAACTTTAAACAAAATTTGATACAATACGAGGTTTTAAATAATCTCGTAGGAAATACTGTATGTTACTATTTACTCCTGGACCAACACCTGTACCACAAAATGTTCGCAATGCTATGGCTGAAGAAACGATGCATCATCGTACGCCAGAATTCGAGGCAATTTTTGAAAAAACTAGAAAACATCTTTTTAATTTATTTAAAACTGATGAAGTTGTTATGCTAGCTTCAAGTGGAACCGGTGCTATGGAATCTGCAGTTTTAAACCTTTGTCATCAGACCTTGTTAAATGTGAACTCTGGAAAATTTGGACAACGTTTCGGTCAAATTGCTAAAGCACATAACTTGGGCTCTGTTGAGATTGAAAATGAATGGAATACCCCAGTAAGTGTTCAAGCAGTTGTTGAAGCGATACAAGCAGACAATACTATTGATGCTGTTGCAGTGCAAATAAGTGAATCAGCTGGTGGATTACGCCATCCTGTTGAAGAGTTAGCAGAAGCTGTTAAAGCAATAAATCCTAAAATTATGATTATCGCTGATGGGATAACTGCTGTTGGTGTTGAGAAGATAGATGTAACAAATATTGACTGTCTTATTGCCGGAAGTCAAAAAGCTCTTATGCTACCTCCAGGGCTTGCGATTTTAGGTTTGAGCAACGATGCTATTGAGAAGATAGGGAGTGGACATGGTTATTACTTTAATCTTGCAACAGAAATTAAAAAGCAAAGACAAAATACAACTGCATGGACAGCGCCTACAACTTTAGTGATTGGATTATTAGAAGTTTTAGAAACAATAGAAAATAGAGGCGGACTATTCACTTTGTATAGTGAAACAGCGTGTAGATCAAAAGCTGTAAAACGCTCTTTAGAAGCAATAGGATTAGAGTTATATCCAAAAACTCCAGCAAAATCTATGTCAACAGTTATTGATGAAAATGCAAATGAAATTCGATCATTACTTAAGCAAGAATATGGAGTGAATGTTGCAGGTGGTCAGGATCATCTCAAAGGAAAAATCTTTAGAATCAATCAGATGGGTTTAATTCCACCTTATGAGATTGCTTGGGTTGTTAATAGTGTTGAATTAGCACTCTCAAGACTCGGACGTCGTCCATATGATGGTACTGCAAATCGAGTTTTTAATGAAGCTTATTTTGGAACACTTGATGGTTTTGAAACGGTTACGAAAAATTAGATTGGAGAGAAGATGATACTAGAACATGAAATTCCAAATGGAAGTAAACTCTATTTTGGGAATAGTGCAAAAACTAAACGCAGAATCGAGCATGTTGCTAGTGATATACTTGATGCAAGTGGTTTTGAAGAGATTGTAACTCCAGTATTTTCTTATCATCAACATCTAAGTATTGGTAATGATAAGGAACTTATTCGTTCTGCGGATGCTCAAAATAATGCCCTCTCTCTAAGAGCTGACTCAACGATAGATGTTGTAAGAATTTTAGAAAAGCGCTTAGGGAGAAATACTGAGCACAAGAAATGGTTCTATATTCAGCCTGTATATAGATTTCCAACTGAGGAGCAGTATCAGGTAGGTGTAGAGTATATGGGTGAAAAGAAACTCTCATCTGTGATGAATATTGCTAAGCAGATATTTGAGACATTAGAGCTTGATCCACTTATCCAAATCTCAAATATTTGTATTCCAAAGCTTTTGGTTGAGATGTTTGATGAATTGAGTATTGAAGATTTTAGACATATTAACATTGAAAAGTTTTTAAGTCTTAATGTAGAATGGCTAGAGAAACTTGTTTACTTGCAGTATGTAGATCAAATTGATGAAGTGATTGAGATTGTACCAGAGTCTATTAAAATAGAACTTCAAAAAATGAAAGAGCTATGTACAGAAGTAGAGTGTAAAAATGCTGTTTTAGCACCAATGTATTATGCAAAGATGCTTTATTATGATGAACTATTTTTCAGAGTTATAGATCAAAATGAAGTATTTGCTCGTGGTGGAAGATATAAAACGCAAGAGCTTACATCTGTTGGATTTGCAATCTACACAGATGAAGTGTGTGAAAAATTAAGTAAATAAGTATGAAAGAGAGAGAAATTATGAAAATTACAGTTCAATCTTGGGAGAGATATTAATGTCAAATCACAAAGCGGACTTAATTGTAGGTATTCAATGGGGCGATGAAGGGAAAGGAAAGATTGTTGATAGACTAGCAGCAGACTATGATATGGTTTGTAGAAGTCAAGGTGGACACAATGCTGGACATACGATATGGGTAGATGGTGTTAAATATGCACTTCACCTTATTCCATCGGGAGTTTTAAATCCAAATGCGATAAACGTAGTTGGGAATGGAGTTGTTCTTTCACCTGAGTCAATAATTAAAGAGATGGAACAATTTGAAAATCTTGAGGGACGATTGTTTATCTCAGATAAAGCACATTTAAACCTTTCATATCATGCACAAATTGATCAAGCAAAAGAGCGATTAAAAGGCGACAAAGCTATCGGTACAACAGGAAAAGGTATTGGACCTACGTATGCAGATAAAATCAGTAGAACAGGTTTTAGAGTAGGGGAGCTTTTAAATCCTCCAAGGTTATGCGCAAGTATTATTGAGTACTTTACTCAAAATAGAGCAATTTTTGATATTTTAGAGATTCAAACTCCTGATGAAGCGGCACTTTTAAATGAGTTGGAGAGTTTCAGAGATAAGCTAGAACCTTTTGTAACAGATACAACTCAACTAGTTTGGAAAACCTTAGATCTTGGAAAAAGGATTCTTTTAGAAGGTGCACAAGGAACAATGTTGGATATTGATCATGGAACATATCCATATGTAACATCTTCTTCAACTGTGAGTGCTGGAGCATGTACTGGGCTTGGAATCAATCCAAAAGAGATTGGTAAAGTAACAGGGATTGTAAAAGCGTACTGTACTCGTGTGGGAAATGGTCCATTTCCTACTGAGGATTTAGGTGAAGATGGAAAACGTTTAGGTAAACAAGGCCATGAATTTGGAACAACAACAGGACGTGCAAGACGTTGTGGTTGGTTTGATGCTGTAGCAACACGTTATGCTTCAAGACTTAATGGATGTGATGAACTAGCTCTTATGAAGTTAGATGTTTTGGATGGCTTTGATGAGGTAAAAGTGTGTATAGCATATGAACTTGATGGTGTAGAAATTGATTATTTACCATCAGACCTAGAGAGTGTAACACCAATTTATAAAACATTTAAAGGTTGGGATAACTCTGTTGGTGTGAGAAGATTTGAAGATCTTCCGGCTACTGCACAAGAATATGTTAAAATCATTGAAGAGATTTCGCAAACTAAAGTTGGGATCATATCTACTTCACCAGAAAGAGAAGATACGATCATATTGTAAGTAACACTACAAACTTATCTAAGTAGCTAAAATAATGGTAAGGCTAAGAGAATGAAAACTCGCTATAGCTCATTAGTAACTGTCAAAAAGAGTTCTATGGAAAGTAGTGAAAATGCATTAAAGCAAGCTAACCTTGATTATAGTAACGCCCAAAGCGCATTGGAACAATCGTATGAACTTTTAAATGAAGTAAGTCCTCCTGGAAGTGGTAGTGTAGCTGATATGTTGGCTTCAAGAACTTTGATGAGTTCACAAAGGGGAGTTATTCAGCATAATCAGGAGTGGATGAGATTTGCTAAAGAGCAAGTTGAATTGGCTCAGAAAAAACTCAAGTCAGATATGATTGAATATGAAAAGTTTAAATACCTTGAGCTTGAAGAGATTAAAAAAGCTTTAAAAGCACAAAAACTGCAAGAAGCAAAAGATTTAGATGAAGTTGCTTTGATGACCCATTCGAAAATGAACCTAAGGAGAAAAGATTGAAAGTATTTTTGTATTGTATTATTTTATTTTCTTCATTAATTGGATTAGAAACGAGTGATAGGTTATTTGATTGTACAGAGGTTTTTAAAGAGAGAAAAAGTGAACTCTTGATCGAACTAGAACGTATTGATGAACAAAAACAAGCATTAAGTGCTCTTCAAGCTGCAACAGAAGAGCTGCTACAGAAAAAAGAGACATCCTTAATACAGCAAGAAGAAAAAATTCAAGAGCAGTTGCAACAAATTTCTCAAAAAGAGCAAAATATTAAAGTCATGTTAGAGCAAAACAAAAAGGTTCTTGCAGAGCTTAAAAGTACAAAGATGGATAGTATTGCTCAAACCTATGCAAAAATGAAAGCTGCTGCAGCTTCCAACATTCTTTCGGATATGGGTGAAGAGGAGGCCGCAAAAATATTATCATCGCTAAAACCAAAAACTGTTGGGAAAATTCTCACAAAAATGGACCCAAAGAAAGCATCAAAGCTCACATTGTTATTGACAAAATAACTCCCCTAAACATATCTTTACCTTAATTGTTGTAGAATGTCTCAATTTATTACATAAGTAAGGTTCACATTAATGAAAATATCACTTAAATCTATTCCTCATATTGCTAGCAGAATTTCGATTGACTTAAATAAAAGTGGTGTAGTCAAAATGACAAAAGGTCTTGAACCTATTGCTTTAGAAGCGGAAAAAATTTTAATTCATAATGTAAAACAAGAGATGGCATTAGAAGAAAAAGCTGCACTAATATGTGAAGAAAATGAAGAAGAGATTGAATTTATGCTTGCTGATGAAAGACAACTCTTTTTTATGATTAAGAAAAAGCTTGCTCCAGAGTTTGATGTTATTTTAAATTATGAGGAAAGATACTCAGATGTAGCCCATAAAATTCTTGATGAGTTGTATGAAGAGGATTTGATCCATTTTGAGGTTACAGAAAATCGTATAAAGAACATTATTTACAATGCAATTACTTCTTTTATCTCTGAAGCATCAGAAGTTGATGATGCAGTTATGGATAAAATTAGAACGTACAAGAAAAAGTACATTCCTGGAACAGATGAATTTGATATATATGAGAAGCTTTATAGAGAAGAGCTAGTTAAAAGAGGTATGGAATAGTGACTCAACCTTTACAAAAAGCTTGGATCTATTTAGAAAATGGCACATTTTTAGAAGCTAAAAGTTTTGGTGCTGAAGGTACAAGTGTTGGTGAAATTGTTTTTAACACTTCTATGAGCGGCTATCAAGAGATAATGTCAGATCCTTCATACGCTGGTCAATTTGTAACATTTACAATGCCGGAAATTGGGAATGTTGGTGTGAATGATGATGATATGGAAAGCAGATCTGCTCATGCCAAGGGTATGATTGTTCGTAAATATCAAGCTCGTTACTCAAGTTTTAGAGCTCAGGAAGCTTTAGATCTCTTTTTGCAAAAACACAATGTTATGGGTATATGCGATCTTGACACAAGATTTTTAACTAAAATGATTAGAGATGAAGGTGCTATGATGATGGTCGCTTCAACTGATGTTAGTGACCCTGATGAACTTCGAAATATTCTTTCAAACAGCCCGAGAATTGAAGAAGTAAATTATATTGAGCAAGTAAGTACCAAAGAATCTTATTTCCATACAAGTGCTACGTATAATCAAACTGGTGAATTTGCATATCAAGATGCTCCAAAAGCTGAAGCTAAAATTGCTGTCATCGATTTTGGTGTGAAGAGAAATATTCTCAATGAGATTGTACATGCTAAGATCGGTGTTGAGGTTGTTCCAAATAATTTTGAGGCTCAAGAACTTATTGAGAAGTATGAGAATAAAGAGATTGATCGAGTATTCCTTTCAAATGGGCCAGGAGATCCTCTGGTTCTTACTAAGGAGCAAGAACAGATCAAAAAACTTATTGAAGCTAAAGTCCCAATGTTTGGTATTTGTTTGGGACACCAACTTCTTTCTATTTCCCATGGCTATGAAACGTTCAAGTTAAAGTTTGGTCACCATGGAGGGAATCACCCTGTAAAAAATGAACAAACGGGACTCATTGAGATTACAGCGCAAAATCATAATTATAACGTTCCAGATGAAATTGTGAAGATCGCTGATGTGACACATACAAACCTTTTTGACAACACTATTGAGGGGCTTCGATATAAAGATGAGCCTATATTCTCTGTGCAACACCATCCGGAGGCAAGTCCAGGACCAAAAGAGAGTGCATATATTTTTGGTGAATTTTTGAACCTTATGAAAGAGGCTCGAAGTTAATTTAACACTTACGTAACATTTCAAAAGTATACTGTCGTTTTTTATTGAAGGTGTATAGATGGCGAATATAGAACTATTGGCAATTATCAGTTTTGCTTTACTTGGTTCTATTGGGCATTGTATTGGAATGTGTGGTGGCTTTATCGTCACATATACAACGGCAAAAATAAAACCAGAACAATCTAAATTTTCTCAAGCTTTGTATCATTCTATCTATAATCTTGGTCGAGTAAGTGCCTACACATTACTAGGTGCACTCTTTGGTTACTTTGGATCGCTTTGGGATGTAACACCTTTAACAAGAGCTATACTTTTTTTGATTGCTGGATTATTGATGGTTCTGATGGGCTTATCATTTGCAGGAAAACTAAAGTTTCTTAATTCTATAGAATACTCACTTACAAGTTTTGCTTGGTTCAAAAAGATTTTTACAAGCCAATTGGGGTCAACTACAACAAAAAGCTTTTTCATTCTCGGATTTTTAAATGGACTTTTACCATGTGGATTGGTTTACACAATGTTAGTGACTGCAACTATAACTGAGTCAATGATCCTAGGAGCTATGGTTATGATGATATTTGGTCTTTTTACAATTCCATCTTTATTTAGCTTCGCATATATAGTTGGCTTGTTTTCACAAACGAAATTTAGACAAACCATGATTCAGTTAGCTTCTATTACAGTCATTCTTTTTGGAATCTGGACACTTTACAAAGCATATGTGCAATTTGATTTTTATATGAATGGAAACTCTACTGCTGTGCCAAGCTGTTGTGAAGGTACTCTTAAAACCTAGGGCTTCATAGGAAATATTTATATTTTAAGATTTTTTGAACTATAGAGTCGATACTATTACGAAATATTTTTACTAGGATAATGGATGAGAGATTTTATATATCAGCTTATGACAGACTATACAAACCAGATAATTTTTTTACATGTACTAAGTGCAATTATTTGGGTTGGCGGTATGATGGCAATTTTAGTTATCACAAAAACTGCACATAAGACTGTTACAGAAGAGAGACGACTTATTGGTAGAGCACAATTGATTCGTAGTTATTTCCGCTTCTTGAGTCCCTTTATCTTTTTGTCACTTGTGACAGCTATTATCATGGCGCTTGGTTTTAGAGACAATGCTTTGGATGAACAAGGTTTTATTTTAGATTTGCAAGCAAATGATGTCTATAAATCTATAACTATGAAAGGTAGTTTGTGGATTGCAATGGTTATGAACATGTTTTTAATGGTGTGGATTATTAAAAGAGCTGAGACTAATGGATGTAGTGTACGAAAAGCAACAGATTGTATGTATCTTGTAAATACATACTTATTACCTTTAAACATTATTATGGGATTAACCGCTGTATATATAGGTGTAGCAATTAGACACGCTATATAGATTAAATAGTCTCGAAAAATGGGAGAGCTTCAAGCAAATCTTTTTAAGAGAAGAAAGATTGGTATGATTGTGATTCTTCTACTCTCGATTATTTCCTTAGTCGTAGATTCTCTCTACGGTGTTGAACCAATCATTTATTTTGATGCACAGTATAATATGTATGGGGTCTATTTTCTACTTCTCTATAAATTTATAGAATTAGCCATACTGTATTATATATTGATGCACAGATATCTTCAGAAAAATGATTTTTATGTTGAGAGTAGTGATTTGTTTGCTAAAGCAACGAAACATATGAAGCTTTTATTTTTTTTAATACCTCAAGGAAATATGGTTTTTGGTTTTATTGCCTTTAAGTTAAGTGGGAATGTTCTTTACTTTTTAACATTTTCAGCTATTGGACTTGTAACGCTTTATTTTATCAATATTAATAAAATAAATAAGTGCCTCATAAATACTCACTCATAGTCTATAATTCCCTTCCTGTAAGCTTTTAAACAGCTTTTAATAATATCTTATCTATAATTGGCCATATTTTATGCACCAAATATTAAGGAATTCTATGAATAAATTTTTAGTTTTATTATCTTTTTTTATATTAAGTTTTGCAAATGCTGGTACTCTTGGAATCCAAGAACACTTAGGTGAAAAGGTTGATTTGGACCTTACATTTTTAAATGAAAAAGGTGAACGCGAAACTCTCAAACAGCTTATGGAAGGTAAGCCAACAATTTTAACTTTGAACTATTTTAGATGTGCAGGAATTTGTACCCCACAACTTAATGAACTTGCTAGAGTTTTAGGTAGACTTGATTTAGCTGAAAATACTGACTATAAAGTTGTTACTATCAGTTTTGCTGAAGATGAAACTCCAGAACTAGCAGCAGCTAAAAAGAAAAATATGATTCACGCTATTAAGCGTCAGTATATTCAAGATGCATGGAGATTTGCTATTGGTGAAAACAATAGTTCTCATGTACTATCGAAACAAGTTGGATTTGTTTTTGAAAAAACTGTTTCAGAACATGGAAAAGTTGATTATATACATGGAGCAGCTCTTATAATTATTTCACCAGAAGGAAAAATTACAAGATATCTTAACGGTGTTGAGCAACTTCCATTTGATGTAAAAATGGCTTTAACTGAAGCTTCAAATGAAAAAGTAGGTCCTACGGTTGCAAAAATGGTTGAATATTGTTTCTCATATGATCCAAAAGGTAGAACATACATTTTCATGTGGGAAAAACTCGCAGCAGTTATTATGACATTAATCATGCTTGGCTTTTTTATATATTTATTAAAGCAAGGTCGTAAAAAAGATGACAGAGAAGTAGCAAATCGCAGAGACGAGGAGCAGTAGCTAAGACGGCCCGCCTCTAGACAGTAAAGAAAATAAGTTATGTGACTCTCCATATGACTTCTTTTCTTTGCTGTCTATGTATCTCGAAAGAGACTTAGAGGTAAACAACTTGTTTTTAACACACGGCTTTGAAGTGTTATAGACGATCAATTCAAGGAGAAAGCGTATGAGTAAATCATATTTAGACGCAGGTGAAACACACTGCGCTATTGGGCATCCAAAAAGTGTTTTTTGGCAGTGGATGTTAACAGTCGATCATAAGCGTATAGGTATCATGTATGCTGCAGTAATGTTCGTATTCTTTTTTGTTGCAGTATTTACTGCGGTATTAATGAGAGCGGAACTTTTTTATCACGGTCCACAAATTTTGGATGGAGATACATTTAACCAAGCGTTTACGCTACATGGTGTAATTATGATTTTCCTTTTCATTATCCCAGGTATCCCTGCGATTTTTGGAAATATTGTAATGCCACTTATGATTGGTGCAAAAGATGTATCTTTCCCAAGACTTAACTGGTTCACATTCTGGTTGTATATTTTTGGTTGTATAGTTGCACTTACTTCACTATTTAACTTTAGTATTACAGAAGGCGAGCTTGTATTTAACTTCGCAGATACTGGTTGGACTTTCTATGCTCCATATAGTTTAAATACAGGTACTAATGTTGTAACAACGCTTGTTGCTGCATTTATTCTTGGTATGGCTTCTATTTTAACTGGTGTAAACTTCTTGGTTACAATCCACCGTTTACGTGCTCCAGGTATGGACTTCTTTAAGATGCCACTTTTTGTTTGGGGTATTTATGCTACTGCATGGATTCAGCTTCTTGCTACTCCAGTTGTTGGTATTACATTAGTTCTTGCTATTATGGAAAAATATTTCGGTATCGGTATTTTTGATCCATCTCGTGGTGGGGATCCTGTACTATTCCAACATTTATTTTGGATCTATTCACACCCAGCAGTATATTTGATGATTCTTCCGGCATTTGGTATTATGTCTGAAATTATCCCTGCATTCTCAAGAAGAGAGATTTTTGGTTACCGTACAATCGCATTATCATCAGCATCAATTGCTGGTATTGGTTATATCGTTTGGGGTCACCACTTATTCACTTCGGGTATGTCAGATTTAGCTAAAACTATCTTCTCATTCTTAACTTTCTTCGTTGCTATTCCAACGGGTATTAAGTTCTATGACTGGGTTGCTACGCTTTACAAAGGTAAAATCGTTCTTAAATCACCTATGTTATGGGCACTAGGTACAATTATTACTTTTGCTATCGGTGGTCTTACAGGTGTAACAATTGCAATGGTTGGGTCTGATATTCACTTACAAGATACTTACTATTCAGTTGCACACTTCCACTATGCTATTCTTGGTGGGGTTGTTTTCTTATTGTTTGCTGGTATGCACTATTGGTTCCCATTAGTAACTGGTAAATTCTATAATGAAGCTACTGCAAAAGTTGCATTTTACTTGAATTTCATTGGTATCAACGTGCTTTGGTTCCCAATGTTTATTGCAGGTTACTTAGGTATGCCACGTCGTTACTTCGACTACCTTCCAGAGTTTGAGATTTATCATCAAGTTGCTGGTATTGGAGCTCTTATTTTAGTTGCTGGACTTCTTTTAATGTTCTATAACTTCATCTCTTCTTGGAAAAGCGGTGAAAAAGCACCACATAATCCATGGGGAGCTACTACGTTAGAATGGCATACAGAAACATTGCCTCCAATCTTAGAAAACCATACAAAAGTACCATATGTTGATTTTAATCCGTATGAGTATCACCATGGTCAGCCAAAAGTTAAATTTGACTATAAAACTATGCAAAGGATTGACTAATGGGTGGACACGAATACGTACCAGAAATTGCGACTGATCGCAATGGTGTTGAACACGAAGTTCAAGGTTGGCAAGATGACTTTTTTGGTGGAAAGCTAGGGTTCTGGCTTTTCATGCTTACTGAGGTTATGATGTTTGGTTCAATGTTCTTGGCATTGACGTATTATTTTACACTTCACCATGCAGATTTTATTAATGCTTCTTCAAGTCTTAATAGATACCTTGGTGGATTCAATACAGTTATTCTTTTAATTTCAGCACTTACTATGGGTCTAGGACTTTTAGAGATGAGAGCTGGAAATGTTAAAAAAGCTAAGTTAATGATATGGGCAACTATAATTTTCGCTGTTATCTTCTTAGGTGTTAAGGCAGTTGAGTGGAGTGCTGAGTATAGTCATGGAATCTTTTTAGGTTTACCAGCACTTCAAGGTGGTGGAGCTGAGTCTTTACCTTTTGGTGAAATTATGTTCTTCGGATTGTATTTTACAATGACAGGTTTACATGGTTTTCACATTATCATTGGTATCGGGATCATGCTTTGGTTACTTAAGAGAATCAACGCTGGTAAAGTTACAAAAGATCATTATATATTACATTGGAATATAGCACTATACTGGGATTTAGTACACCTTATTTGGGTTTTTGTTTTCCCTTATTTTTACATGATTGGTGCTGGAGATATTACAGGGGGAGTTGGACATGGCCACTAATACTGAAGTAGATTACGCACGTGAGAAAAAAGGGTATATAAATATACTTTTAGGACTTTTAGTTTTAACTGCTGTAACTTTTATTCAACCACAACTATTTTTAGTTGAACATAATTTTGCTATTCAAATGTTAATTGGACTTGCAAAAGCTTGGTTGATTTTAATGTACTATATGCACTTAAAAGGTGAAAAATTAATTGGAGCTACTGTAATTTTCTCAGTATTTTTAGTTATTTTCTTTTTTGTAGTTGTTTTATTAGATGTTGCAAACTTCCAGTTTGGTGAAAACTCTCATATTACTTCTGAAGCAACAAGCGCTGGTAAGTCAGTTGCTGATAGACATCATTAAGGAGGCAGTATGAGTCAAAATATGTTAGAAGGATTTAACAATAGTGGCGCTGTCGTTGCTGATGAAATTGGAAAAGCACTTTGGATAAACTTTGGATTATCTTTTGTTTTATTTTTATCGGTTGTAGTGCCTATGATATATTTAGCATGGAAATATCGTGCTGATAAAGTGAAAGATGAGGATATCCAAAATGTTACTCATAACACTACATTAGAGCTTATTTGGACATTAATTCCATCAGCTATGATGTTTGTATTTTTCTGGTATGGATATACATCAATGGTTGCGGCAAGAGATATTCCAGATTCAGATAAGGCTATTACAATTAAAGTTGAAGGTAGTAAATGGAAATGGAGATATGAATACCCTGCAAATGCAGATGGTTTTGTTCATCAACTTGGTGGCGCATACACAAAACCTGAAGTTGATGCTAATGGAAAGGTAATTAAAAAAGGTACAATGGGCGTTTCTGCTTTATATGTACCAGTTGGAACAAATATTATCTTAGAGATGACTGCACCAGTTGATGATGTTATTCACTCGTTCTATATTCCAGCTTTCCGTATTAAAGAAGATGTTGTTCCTGGTCGTACAACAAAACAATGGTTTAAAGCTGAAAATGTTGGTGAATTCGATATTGAGTGTGCTGAGTACTGTGGTACAGATCACTCATATATGTATTCAAGACTTGTAGTACTTCCACAAGCTGAATATGATGCATGGATCAACAGTACTGATGATACACCTAAAGGTAACTATGCTAAATCTGGTGATGCATTATTGCAACAACATGGTTGTAAAACTTGTCACTCAGTTACTACAGATAAAGTTTTAGCTGGACCTTCTCTTAAAGTGAGAACTTTAACGAAAGAGCAAGTTCTTGATGTGATTGAGAATGGTCAAAACCAACTTGGTTATGCTATGGGTGAAATGCCTGCTGGTTTAGCAACAGGTAAAGATGCTGTGGAAATCGCTGAGTACGTAGCTGGTGGTATGAAAGGTGAACAACCTGCTTCATTTGCTGCATGTAGTTCATGTCATGGTGAAGATGGTAAAGGTATGTTTGGTACATCTCCAAATCTTGTAGAGTACGATGCACAACTTTTAACAAATGTCTTGAAAAATGGTAAAAGAGGTATGATGGGTAATATGCCTGCATTCCCTTATGTTACTGAAGAAGACGCAGCAGCAATTGCAGAGCACTTAAATAGTTTATAATGATTAAAGACTTTATCGTTTTAACGAAATTTATTCTCTCTTTCGCAGTGAGCCTCTCGGCTCTCTTTGCTTACATTATGGCAAAAGGTGAAATTGGGTTAGATATGTTTATTGCAACTTTTGCAGTTTTACTTGTTGCGATGGGTGTATCTACGTTAAATCAAGTCCAAGAGTATCGTGAAGATGCTCTTATGGATAGAACAAAACACAGACCAATCGCTTCAGGTAAAATATCTCCAACAACTGGTATTGTTATAGCTGGGATATTGATTCTACTTTCTGTTGTTATCATTTATGATCTCATAGGTATGATGGGTGTTAATCTTTTTTTGTTTTCATTCATATGGTATAACTTATTTTATACTCCATTAAAGAAAAAAAGTGCTTTAGCTGTTGTTCCAGGAGCAATTCTTGGAGTAATACCACCAGCTGTAGGTTGGCTTACGGCAGGACATTCTCTTGTGGAACTTGAGTTTTATGCATTAGCGATTTTTTATTTTGTATGGCAAGTTCCTCACTTTTGGTTATTAGCTATGCTGCATGATGATGCATATAAGTCTGCTGGATATCCAACTCCAATGAACTTATTTGGTAGAAACTCTTTACAGAGATTAACTTTTTTCTGGTTGATTCTCACTATGTTTAGTGGTTTATATCTTGTAAATGCATTTAACCCTCAAAGTACAACTATAAATGTATTGCTTATAGTAAATCTCATTTTTGCTTTGATATCAAGTTTTGCTCTATTGAAAGAGAGTTTCCAAATTAAAGAAACAAAAATACTTTTTATGAAAATAAATACGGCATTCTTGCTTACAATTATTTTCTTGAGTATTGATGAAGTCTTAAAAAATAATGCATAATTTTAGAATCTAGTGTAACTAGATTCTAAATCTTCTACTTCAACTTTCATTATAAAAGGTTACAAATGAACACAATTTTTCCACTCAAAAATATTTTATTAAGCTTTGCGACTAACAAAGGTAACAAACGTTTACTCTTTAACTCTGGTGCTATAGGAGGCATCAATACAAACCTTGTTAAAGTATTTTTATTTTCTCTGCCGTTTTTAGAATATGCAGCGATATTTAATCCATATATGTTCAACAAACTTGGTATAGCAACTGCAGTTGTTGCATATATAGTATTTTCGTCATTTATGATGTTTATTGTATTTGGAGTATTTTGGACTATAAAAAAGAATGTTTTAAAAGCGATAGATTCATCATGGAAGCATTACTTTCCTGGAAAAGATCTACATCTAGTTTTAGCAAGTGGAGTGACTCCATACAAAGATTTTTTTAAATATTATAAAGAAAGTTTAGAGCAAAACTTAAATGAAGATGAGATGAAACAACATCTACTTAAAGCGTTCAAAACGATGGAAGAGGAAAATCAAGACTTAATAACTGCGATGAATAGAAACAATAAGCTTGAAAAATCATCTTAATAAATTTTAAAAGACTCGTTTAAGAAAGTATCAAACATTTAACAGGTAACATTAGATAATTAGAAATCTATGTCTCCTTATAATAAATATAAGAATATATAGATTTTTATATTTTTTATTGAGGAGTCTATATGGAAGATCGTCCATTAGAATATGACTATTCTGTAAGTAAACTGTTTATCTATACTGCTCTTGGTATAGGTTTTACAGGTATGCTAGTTGGTGTGATCATCGCTTGGGAAATGGCTTTTCCTGCGATAAACACTATTTTTGGTGATGGCGCAATAGCGGAGTATACAAACTTCAGTCGCTTAAGAGTGCTTCACACTGACTCAGTTATTTATGGTATGGTTTTGAGTGCTGTGTGGGCTACATGGTATTACGTTGGACAACGTGTTCTAAAAGTTTCTATGGCTGAATCTAAAACATTGATGTTTATTGGTTATGCTCACTTTTGGATTTACTTATTTTCAGCGGTAGTTATTGTTTTATCACTTTTTATGGGTGTTACAACTTCAAAAGAGTATGCTGAATTTGAATGGCCAATTGATTTAAGTATTACAGTTATTTGGTTACTTTTTGGTGCAAGTATTGCTGGTTTGATAGGTATGAGACGTGAGAAAACTCTTTATGTTTCTGTATGGTACTATATTGCAACATTCTTAGCAGTTGCCATGCTTCACCTACTCAACAACTTAGAAATACCTACATATTATGCTTCTGGTGGAATTGGTGCTTGGTATCACTCAGTTTCTATGTACGCTGGTACAAATGACGCATTAGTTCAGTGGTGGTTTGGTCATAATGCAGTTGCATTCGTTTTAACTACGCCAATTATTGCAATGGGTTACTACTTCATTCCAAAAGAATCTGGACAGGCGATCTATTCATATAAATTGTCACTACTTTCTTTCTGGGGTCTAATGTTCATTTATCTTTGGGCTGGTGGACACCATATTTTATTTTCAACTGTTCCTGATTGGGTTCAAACACTTGGTTCAGTATTTTCAGTTGTATTGATTCTTCCATCTTGGGGTTCTGCGATTAATATGCTTCTTACAATGAAAGGTGAGTGGCAACAAGTTGCATCAAATCCAATTATTAAGTTTATGTTGATGGCTTCTACATTCTATATGTTCTCTACATTGGAAGGTCCTATTCAATCAATCAAATCTGTTAATGCAATTGCACACTTTACAGACTGGATTGTTGGTCACGTTCATGATGGTGCACTTGGTTGGGTTGTATTTATGATTATGGGTGCAATTTATCACATGATTCCGAGATTGTATGGTCGTGAAATCTACTCTAAGAAATTAATGGGTACACAATTCTGGATCCAAACTCTTGGAATTGTTTTATACTTTACTTCAATGTGGATTGCAGGTATTACTCAAGGTATGATGTGGCGTGCACACGATGAATTTGGTAACTTAGCGTATTCATTTATTGATACAGTTACTGTACTTCACCCATACTATGTAATCCGTGCTATTGGTGGTACTTTATACTTAATTGGTTTTGCAATGTTCATGTATAACATTTTTATGACTATGGCTCGTGGTCGTAAAGTTGAAGCTAGTGAACTTCAAAACACAACGCCTATGGCTGAATAGAAAAGGGAGGTTATATTATGTTTCATTGGTTAGAAAAAAATCCATTTGCTTTCGCCTTAGGTGTTTTTGTAACAATTGCATTTGCTGGATTGATAGAAATTATTCCAAACTTTGCAGCGTCAGCTCGTCCAATTATTGGTACAAAACCGTATACAACACTTGAGTTAGCAGGTCGTCATGTATACATTAAAAACAGTTGTAATGCATGTCATTCACAACTTATCCGTCCATTTAAGTCTGAAACAGATCGTTATGGAGATTATTCACTAAGTGGTGAATACGCATATGATCGTCCATTTTTATGGGGATCAAAAAGAACTGGTCCGGATTTAATGCGTGTTGGTAACTATAGAACTACTGATTGGCATGAGGCTCATATGTGGGATCCTGAAAAAGTTGTTCCTGGAACAATTATGCCAGCATACAGATGGATGTACGTAAATAATACAGACATTGATACTGCTTATGCAGAGATGATAACAGTTAAAAAATTCTTTAATACTCCATATAATGAACCTGTCCCGATGAAAGATGGGACTACAACAGTAGTTAAAATGGCTTGGGATGAAGAAAAAAACAAGCCTGATCTTCATGAAGCACGTAAAATGGCTTTAGCTGAAGCAAAAGAGATTGTTAAAGATATGAAAAATCAAGATGTAATTGATGCAGTTGAAGTTGGAAGAATTCCTGAGATAGTTGCACTTATTGCATATATGAATAGTCTTAAATAGATAAAGGTTTAACAATGGGTATTGCTGAGTTACAATCTTATGGTTTTTTAGCTCTTACTATCTTTTTGACAGTAGGACTATATGCGTACATATATCATTTGTATAAGTATAAAAAAGATGTAGATGGACATGACTATGAAGAGTACAGTAACTTGGCTTTAAATGACGATCTGAATGATACACCGGTAAATTCAAGAGATCGTGATATTAAAGAAAAATAGGAGAGATATATGAATAAGCTTTATCTTTGGGGAATTATATTTACTGCTCTTATGGCTGGACTTACATATGGTTCAATTATGGGAACAAAGGGTGGTCTCAATGATGATATTGTAAATACACTTACTGTTGTAGCTGCAGTTTCACTAGTTGTGATTACAGTATTTGTTGTAATCAAGTATGTTCGTCAAATGCAAGTAGATACTGCATCAGGTGAATTAGTTGAAGATAATTGGGATGGAATTGGTGAATATACTAACTCTGTTCCTACTGGATGGGCAGTTATATTTTTAGGTACACTTGTATGGGCTGCTTGGTATTGGACATTAGGATATCCTACAAATGCGTACTCTAGTATTGGTGAGTATAATCAGGATGTTGCAGAACATGATAAAAAATTCGCTGCAAAGTATGCTGCAATAGAAGGTGAAAGACTTGTAGAGATGGGAGAGTCTGTTTTCTTGGCAGAGTGTAAAGTATGTCATGGTTTAGTAGCTGATGGTATTGATGGTACAGCTGCTGATTTGAGAGTAAGACTTGAATCTAAAACTGTTAAAGATGTGATCATAAACGGTTCTAATAACATGCTAATGGGATCTGAAAACCCTATGCCTAATCGTTATGGATTATTTAACGCAAATACAGAATCGTTAATCACTGATGCTGAGATAGACTTAGTTTCAGACTATGTTGCAAATGGTATGAGTGGAGCAGGTGCTGAAGTTTTTGCTGGGGCTTGTGCTACATGTCACGGTGCTGATGGTAAAGGTATGGAGTATGTAGCTCCAAATATAGCTACTTACGATGAAAACCTTTTAATGAATGTATTGAATCATGGTAAAAAAGGTTCTATTGGAAAAATGCCAGCATTTGACAGACTTAACACAAAACAAAAAGAAGCTGTTAGTGCTTACGTAATAAGCTTAAGCAAATAAGGGGTAGAGAATGGCAGTAAATGAAAAAAGATCTTTATTTAGTATCCATGGTATGACAGGATTTCTATTAGCTACTGTAATTTTAGTTATAGTTGTTTTATCATTAGCATATGCAGCTTATTTGTCTCAAGTTGAAAATGCACAAAACTTTTACGATGTAAAAGATATGAAATCTGTAAAAATGATTGGTTCGCAGAGAGCTGATCATATTATAGATGTAAAATAAAAGGAGAGAAGCAATGGAAAAGATAATCGCACTTGGTATAGTATTACTAGCTGCTTTCACAATATATGTCGCTGTAACTCCTAATCATCTATATATAGGTTAGGATAGTCAATTGAGTATTCAAAGAGGGCTTTTCGCCCTCATCTTCACAACAATTTTTCATACAACACTTTTCGCACAGTATTTATACAAGGATGAAGTAGTACAAAAGAGTGAATTTTCTGAGAATGTTGAAAGTCTTGGAGAAGAACTATTTCAAAAAACAGGCATTGTAATTAAGCTTATTATGATTCGTGAATTACCACATGATACAGAGATTCAAAATTATCAAGAAAATATTCTTAAAGAGTTTAAAGAGCCAACTATTTTGATCACTTTTGCTGAATTAAATTCACAAATAGACATATCTGTGAATGATCCATCTTTGTATAAGTATTTTGATAAAAGACAAGTTCTAAGTCCAGTTGCATCAACAGCGCAAGCTTTAATGATGGCAGTATTTTTTGCTGAAAGTCTTGATGATTTCTTAGAGTTGGCAACGCATACGGGAGGTACAATTTTACCTTTATTAGGCGCTAAGGCAAAAGATGGTGAAATTGCTGGAAAATATGCAGCCGCAATGTTTAATGGTTACCTTGATATAGCTCGTCAAATAGCTAAGCACAAAGAGGTTGAGCTTTCTGTAGGAACTGGTGAAGGTAGTAAGAATGTTCTTATGTCTATTAAAGTTATATTTTACGGTGTAATACTTATGGCGCTTGTTATGTATATTAGAAAAAAACTTTATGAAAGAAGGATGAAACGTGAGTCTCATTAGTAGTGGAAAAATATGGCCATATGCTATAGGAGTTTCAATCATCATGGTTTTTGGATTTTGTGTGGCTACGATTATGGTAACACAGCAAAGACCTGTAGAGAAAAGTGATGATTATATGATGGATTATAATTATGCCGATCTTCATGCGAATGAATTAATTCAGGCAGAAATAGATTTTAATCAAAAATATAACATCTTTTATATAACAGAGTCTCTTCCACAAGAGGGCGCACAGATAAAATACAAGCTAACTGATAAAGAAGGAAACTCTGTGGATAATGCAGAGTTTAAAGTAATCATAACTCGTCCAAACAATCATAAGCATGATCAGGAATTAGCTACACCAAGTGTAGATGATGGAGTGTACACTTTTAGTGGTTTTTCACTTCCTAAACCTGGAAGATGGAATGTGATGGCTCGAATTACTATTGGAGAAGATCAAAGATTTTATAATGTAAAAGCTGACACAAGAGCTAAAGAAGCTTTTGAGTATTAGTATCTTTTGGATAATACAACAATAGTCCTTCCGACTGCTCGAGCAATTCGCTCTGAGCAACTATCAATTGAATTAGAAACTACCTTTTTACCTAATTATATAACAATGAGCGAGTTTATCTCAAAGCTTTGTATTGTTGATGGATATCATTTTGTTGATGATGATATACGCTATATTCTTCTTTTGGAAGCTTCAGACTTCAAAAACTTTTCATCTTTGAAAATAGATAGAAGTTTTTTTACATTTACGAAAAATGCTTCGTATATTTTCAAATTTTTTGAGGAATTAAGTGCTGAAATGTACAAGATCTCTGATCTGGTAACTAAAGATATTTATGGTGAATATGAAGAACATATTGCAATTTTACAAAACTTGTATCAGCGATATGAAGCTATTTGTTTAGAGAATAATGTAATTGATAAAATTTTTCTTCCAAAATATTACAAACTTAATCAAAATTTTTTAAACTCAATTGATACTGTTGAGCTTAAGATAGATGGACATCTAACGAATTTTGAGATACATTTACTCAATGAAGTCTCAGAGTTTTGTAGAGTAAAAATTCATTTTCAGACAAGTAGATTTAATAAAAAAATGCAAAACAAATTTTTGGAGTATGGATTAGAATTACAAATTGACCATGAGTATATAATTGTATGGAATGACAAAACAGTAGTTTCTAGTGCAGTGCGTCAAAAAAATGAAAATGTTTCATGTGAATCTTTTTCAGAAACACTTTTACAACTTGGATTTATAAAACAAAAAATAGATTACTTTATACAAAAAGGGTACGAACCACATAAAATCGCAGTTGTTTTACCAAACGAATCATTCGCAACTAAAATGAAAGCATTTGATATGAAAAATAACTTTAATTTTGCAATGGGAACTGCGTTTACAAACACGCAAACATATAAAAAGATCTCTGCAACATTGAATCTTTTAGATCAAAAAACTCAAGA
>Ga0181569_10000887_pt1 | contig 23257 bp, 13 predicted proteins | sample 101ome_19_FD_132452 | JGI IMG/M metagenome (GOLD analysis project Ga0181569, IMG submission 132452) | Coastal salt marsh microbial communities from the Groves Creek Marsh, Skidaway Island, Georgia - 101405AT metaG (megahit assembly) | ecosystem: Environmental > Aquatic > Marine > Intertidal...
GCCGGAATACTGGTGGCATGCATCTTCAAATGATCTGCTTCAAGCGTAACGGTCCTACCACCAATACGGCCTCCCTGCAGTTTAACCGTTCCGGCTTCGATTGAAACCGATGAACCTGCTATGATTTCACCTCGGTTCTCAAAATAGTCCGCTTTGTAGGCCTGACTGAAAGCAAAGACATTCCCGCGATTGACAAATGAATCCAAGGATTGCCCTTCTTGGGTCCCCAATCGAATCGATTCGTTGACAGCAAGACTGCCATCAATCTCCACAGTGTGAGTATTGGGTAGATCGCCAGGGGTGAGTTCCTGAATGCGACCAGAGAGGTTTAAGTCGCCCTTGATGAGCAAAGCAGGTGCATCGACTTGAAAGTTTTCGTCGACGTTGGCTGTTCCGACTTCAACACGATCTGGCGCAGAAAGATCCAGTTGATGGATTAAGCTTTCCTCGGTGTTGGAAAGCGGTCCCTCACCAGCTCCACTGACACCGTCGAGCATCAGGACGTGGTAGTAATACTCCACGACGTTGGTGGTGTAGGTTTCTTCACTGTTCTCATCCGCAGGTGGATTGGTTACCACGATGCCGGATTGATTTGTCCATATGGCACTGAATGCCTTGATATCACCAGCAAATGTGGGGACATAAGCAGGTGCCAAGCCCTCGAAATCCAACACTGAATTGGTGCTGCTCAGCGCATAATTCATGTGGGCAGCGTGAATGACCGCACTGCCATCATTGATGAAATGGTCGGCTTTGAGGTCTACCGCACTGGCTTTCCATCTTGCATGGCTGATATCGACTGTTTGACCGGAAATCTCAACCCCACCGCCGGCATAGGCCGCCTGCGGAACCTGGGAGAAGGCATCAAACTGAGCGCGATCGGACGATGGAGCGATGTAAGCCGAATAGGCGGAATAAAAATTGGTCACCGTGGTGTTGGTGAAGGTGCTGTTATAGAGCAAATCTGGCGAAAGTTCCCCCGTTCCTGGAGCCCCCGCAAGCCACTCTGCAGGAGCGTTGCGATAGACATTGTAGGTAGAGGGTTTTTGCGTCGTGCCGCTTAGCAAATTAGCCTCAAACACCAGGTTAGTTTCCCAAGCAAGGGTGTCGGTCAAATAAATTGATGCAAGATCTTCGCTCCCAGTGACTGGGTTCGGCAAAGTCGTGGTCAACTCAACGATTGCAGTGGAGATTTCATTGGTAATGGGGCTTGGCGTGAAGCGAATCTGGGTGTCGATCCCAGGCCCCATGGAGGTGAACACTGCTTGAACGATGATATTCGTTTCAGTCAAAGCATTTGAAACGATGGAAAAATTAGCTCCTTGCAGGGAAAGTACTTGACCGCTTGGAAAACCGCTCGCATTGGTCACCAAATGGCGAGGAGAAATGACATTGGCTGCGGTCCCTGAAACATTAAGCAGTCCTGTCGAATCCATTTGAGCATTGGTCAAGCCACCCCAGTAGTTATCGAAAACACCCGTACTGGGAATGAAGTTGGTTCCAAAACTGACCGTATCGAAGGCATCCGCGTTGACCGTCTCGGTCATCAAACCACCGTCCCTTAGGTTCAAGTTGTCCCCATGAATGCTAATAAGGCCACTGGAGCCGACTGATAAGAGACCTTGGTGAACCACCGTTTCAGCATTGATATCAATCCGATTGTCCGAATAATACTCAATGTTGGTTGTGGCAGCATCAAATCCGTAAGGAGGGAATGAAGAGCCAATCACACCATACACATCGTTGAAAAACACCTTAGCAGGGCTACGCAGGCCCTGGCTGTCAATGGTTTCGAAAACAAAGCCTGCTGGGTGATTCATGTAACCGCTATTGGTGTAATAACGGGTGTTTTGTGTGTCAAAACCCAAAACAGGGGGGAACCCAGCGTAGTCAATCACGCCTTTGTTGACGAAGACTTCTGCATCAATCGAGGCCTCCAATGCGAAATCCAGATCAGCATCATTGACGAAAACCCCTTGCTGTTGTGCATTGGCCAGGGTGACGCTCAAAAAGGCCACACCCATCCATGGTTTCAAAAAATTCATATGCAACATTGTGTCCTAGGAACTATCGAGAGAGTACCAGACTTTCTATTTCTTCAAAATCGATTCCTTGCGGGAAGACTACTGGCGCGTCGGTTGAACCATCAAAGGCCGCCCAAATCACACCAATGCTGTTGGGAAACACCCCATTATTCTGCCCAAAGAAAGGTTCAACGGGATCAAGAAAACCGATGGCTTCAGGCATCAGCCTCACCGTATTGAAAGTGATGCTACCATTTTGAATGAGCCCAGGTCCCCAGTCGTCGCCTGGATCCGAATCGACCGTGTCACCATTGATAAAGGTCATATTGTGACTGGTAGTCACATAGGTGAAGGCAAGAGGGGTCTGCCCAAAGGCTGCCTGCAAATCTTTGGCATCGAACACCAAGTCTGGCGCGGTGATATTTCTCACCACGTTCTGCTTGATCGCGAATCCATTGGTAACGATTGTTTCAGTGTAGGAAATATTCAAAGGGGTGAAAAACTCACCTAGAAGTGAGTCGTAATTCGTTTCTTCAAGCACAATTTGATCAATCCCGGGTCTGACGGCATTAGCGGCAACCACAGGCTGAGCGAGCGCATTACCCACCCCGCCTACTCCACCCACTCCTCCAGCCCCTGTGGTGGTGGCATTGGTCAGGGTGACAGCACTGTCGAAGGGCCCAAGACCTACGCTTCCGATCGAGGTGGCATTTGTCAGCGTGACTGCCGAGTCATAGATACCCCCAGAACCGAAAAGATTGGTTGAGGTGCTCTGAGTGATTCTAAAGTTATTACCTGATGCACTGAAGCCGCCTATGCCGTTTGTCTGCAAAGCCAGACTAGGGAAACCTGGTTCAAAATTGTAATTCTTCTGATGATAAAGGTAGCGAAGACCCCCTACGTCATCACGGGTTAGCCCGGTGATGTAAGTACCAATGTTGACCACAGGATCACCGTTAGCCCGAGCCGCCACGGGCATGGTAGAAGCAAATCGCTGTTCAAAAGGCTGCGTAGGAATCACATCTGGGCAACCAATGCGCTGAACCGTATACAAAGTGTTGTTGATATAGGGACTAGCAATCAAATTGATCGGATCAAAATTTTTGACCTCCATGAAATAATCAAAAACAATCCCATTATCGATGGTCGCGTTGCGTGGTGCATAAGCCCACTGAGTCGGATCTTCCAATCCCAAAAAGTGCAGCAGCTTCTGCAAAGCAGTGGATTTGAGGTCCGTTAAACCGAGTGCCTGCGCCCTGTGATTGAGTCGGTAACCACGTGTTGGGAAGTCATTGGGATCTAACTCACTCATCTTAGGCAGCTGATTGATGATCGCCACAGCCTTGCGTACTTCGTCCATTCCCCGTTTACCGAAGAAACTAACAAAGTCAGAAGTAAAGCCGTAGGTGACGACGGGCGAATTGAACCGATATTCTTCATCAATACCCATCGGGCCGCTGTAATTCAGCAACAAGGGCAAACTGTAACAGGCTGCAGCTGAAGGAGCTGCCTCCAACATCCAAGGTGGTTGGGGTCCAGCTAATGAAAATGCCTGTGCCCTCTCGCTGAAAGAGGTCAGCAGCAACAAGGCGGTAATGGTAGCAAAGCGTAACATGATGAAAATTGATTATTTGAGGCGAAGAACGCGGTATAGGTTTTTGGCCTGATCGGTATTGATGGGCATCCCACCTTCAAATTCAGTTGCCAAAATCGGTCCGTGAGTCATTTCCCAATGCTGAAGGTCACGAGTGCTCTCGATTCCGTAGATGCCTCCGGGTTGCATTTCCCAAGCCAACCAAGTTGAAGAATCCCTTTTTTCAAGGCCTATGTTCAAAACGCTACGAGGATTCAAGGGGTTGGTTCCCGCCATCAACTCTTCTAGGTTTGTCAAACCATCCTGGTCACTGTCTACGTCAGCGGCCTCCCAATTTTTAACATTCCCACCCCAAAAAGTGGTCTGGAAGGCATCTGGGAGACCATCATGATTCGCGTCAGCAGTCCATGTTCTCACCTCTGATTCACCACTCAGGGCGGATCGAACCCCATCAGCCGTCACGTATGCGAGCCTGACATGATGGAGAGAACCTGCCTGCAAATCGCCTATTTCGATAAAGTTGTCTGAGGTGCTGAGTGGGGTTGAACTGCCATCTAAATAAACCTCGTACTGAGCTACATTGAAACCTTCAATGGCCGCCCAGGAGACACCCACACGATCGAACCCGAGCCCGAAGGTGTAAGGGGTTGCGGCGTCTGGTAGCAATAGCCCTGAAGAAGCAGCCAAGTGGTAGCGTTGAGCCTTGATCTCAAAACTTTCTGCACCACCCTGAAAAGAACTCCAGGTAGCCAGCAGCGTTTGATTATTCTGTGTTGCCAACGATGGCATCATTTGAGCGCTGATTCGATTGCTGTTGAGCACGGATGTTTCCCCTACAACCTGATTAGCCTGCCCATTGAGCACACTGCCCATGATATCCGCTTGCCCCATGGTTCCATTGGAATGCGCCCAAACAACCGCAAAAGAATTTTCCAAGCCAACAATTTGAGGGGTCACATTCTGCCCGATGGAAGGCTGATTAACCCGTATGGCTGACGTGTTGCCTGGCTGCATTGGGTTAATAGGGGCTGCATAAACATCCCACGTATTCCCAACCATGGTGTGAGACAATGCGGGGTTGGCAAGTCCGTTAAAAGCTACGCTGATTTGCCCCTGCGCGTTGATGGCAAGTTGAGGATTTGCAGCCATGAGTGAAGCGTCGGTTACTTCGAATTCTGGACTATTAGGTTGCCCTGTCTGGTCGTAACTCCTTGCCCAGACGGTGACCGCGTAATCATCTTGGCCTGAGAGAGGCACCTCTGAAACCCAGGCAGCCAAAAACCCACCCTGCTCACCAAGACTGATCACGTCCGGTTGACGTTGATTGAGGTAGGCATTTTGATTGATGGCAAATTGATCGCCCAAAGGTTCAGCATTGTTGTCGATCAACTGGCCAAAAACACCCAACCGATGTCCATCTTGATCGGCTGATTCCCAGACGGCCACAAAACCCTGATTACCAAAGCCCTCAATTTTGAGATTCCCCTCTTCATGCTGGTGACTTCCTAGCGAGAAGGCGTCAGCATCAAAGCTTCCGTCAGGATTCAGGATACGCCCGAACAGATTACCGTCCTGTTCCCAAGTGATAAGAGAATGTCCGGTTTCGTTGGTAGCAATCTGAGGATTCACCTGGTCTCCTTCAGCCTCCTGGTTGACAGCGAATGGACTGAATTCAAGGTGATATTCGGCGTTGAGTCGGGCTGCTGCGATGCCTTTGCCCTTGCCATCGATGGAATTATCTTCCCAGACAAGATAGCCACCCTCCTGTCCCATAGCCAATTGGGCATTAACCTGGTCACCAACCATTGGAGGTAGAACGGAAAATTCCTCACCTAATTTGGGTAGATAAGCCCAAGCGCTTTGGCTCATAAGTCCGGCCATCGCCAAACCGACCATCCACACTTGAGTCATTCCCTTTTGATTCATTCTCATGATCATCGTTTATCCATATGTCCGTCCAGAATGGATCCAAAGCTTACTGAACTTTGGATCCCTGAGTGGATCGTTTGTTGCTGTCTAGTTTTCCTCCTGAGTAGGAAGGGTTCCTGGATCATAGGGAAGATTCTCCTCATCATGAACCCGATTACCTGCAGGATCGATGATGGTCGGCGTCACAAATATCGCCAAATTCTTCTTCTGAGTGAAGTTGGATTCACTGCGGAACAAACGTCCCACGAAAGGAATGTCACCCAAAACGGGAACCTTATCTTTGTGTTTGGAAACATCCTCGGAAATCATCCCACCCAAAACAACCGTTTGTCCGTCCCAAACCACCACGCTGGTAAGCACCTGACGTTGGCGCAAACGCGGTAATGGTAACTGAGCCACCAAAGGATTGGCTACGGTGCTTCCTGCTCCACCTTGAGCAATGATGGCAAATGGTCCCGGATCATCATAACCAACGAATTGGACCAAAGTTGGCAGAACAGTCATCTTTATAGAGTAACCGTCAGCGGCAACGTAAGGAATCACGTCCAACATGGGACCTTCAGGAATGGTGGTTGTTTGTGGGTTGATCGTGGTGCCCAAAGGCTGAGCTCCACCACCGCCTACATTGACACCACCACCACCAATGCCGCCACCGCCTAGTCCGCCACCAGCACCTGTCTGATTGGCACCAGAGCCGGTTACGATCGAGCGCATGTCGACCGCTCGCAAACTCGTCTGCCGACCACTGGTGGTCGTCACAGAAGGGCTGGCAAGGACATCGACCCCATCCCGTTGATCCATGGCCCGGAGGACCACACGAAACTGTGGGTTGGTCAAAATCCCAGTGAAAGTGGCCATGGCTGGAATGGGCGTTCCGTTCGCACCATCAGTCCTGACGCCGTTGGTCAATTTTTGGTCAGATCCAGCGGGTTGCGCGGCAGGGATGCCACCACTAGAAGGAAAGACTCCCAATGAATTCTCAACAGAAGGCTGTCCAACCAAAGAGGGCTGTGTGCCTCCAGAAAGAACGCCTTTGCCATCAAGACCTAACACGTTGCCCATGAACCAATCAAAGCCAAGGCCCCTGCTATCGTCTTGAGAGAACTCAGCAAATTTTGCCGAGATGCTTAGTTGAGGAGGGATGGCGTTAAGCACATGGATGGCCTGTTCAATGATATCCAGGTCCTGCATGTTAGCTCGAACAAACAGCAGACCGTTTCGGTCGTTGTAGAATACGGCTGTGCCACCTCCAGCAGATTGGCCCATGCCACCACCCATCATGCCACCGCCCATGCCGCCGCCCATGCCGCCGCCCATGCCGCCGCCCATGCCGCCCATCATGCCCATCCCAGCCATCATGCCAGGATTGGCTTGACCGAGGCCGGTCACGCCTGCTGCGTAGAAGAAATCCTTAACCATGGCATTAATCATGGATGTCGTGGTCATCGTCTGGCTGGGTCGGCCCATCATGCCACCCATACCGCCGCCACCACCCATGCCGCCACCCATGCCGCCACCCATGCCGCCACCCATGCCGCCGCCCATGCCGCCGCCCATGCCGCCGCCCCTGCCGCCGCCGCCACCGCCGCCACCTAAGCCGCCGCCACCGCCGCCACCACCGTTGTTGCCAACGGATAGGAACATACCAGTGACACCTTCAAGGCCTTGAATGAAGACATCGGGATCGACACGGAAGATACGGGTGTAAAGCTTGTCTGTGGTGCCTGGGTCGGTGAGCTTGTGTGTCAGGACCACTGCATAGTCTAGCACGCTGTATTTAATGGGAGAATCAGCAACCGATGTGACTAAATCGAGCACTTGACCAAGTTTGACATTTTTTAGAGGAGGCGTGATGGTCACACTCACTGAATAGAGGTCAATGGCCTCGCCTGGCGCTGGTGGCAATGCAGGCATTCCAGTCAGAGGATCAACCTGTCCCATGCCCATACCCATGCCCATACCCATGCCGCCACCCATCATGCCGCCGCCCATTCCACCCATTCCACCCATGGCGAAAGGGTTGAAGGGACGCTGACCATTGGTTCCTTCGGTTTCCATGGTATTGGAAATGAGCAAGTTGATGCCCTCACCCTCAGGATCACGTTCCATAGCCTCCCGGTGGAGGAAAGCCACGACCTCACTGAGGGGGAGCCCGTCAAATTCGACCTCATCCAAAACAATTCGATCAAGCTTTGAAATAATGTTCTGACGCCCCTTGCTGGTATAAACAAGGTTTGTGGAGACAATCGGATTGGCTACCGGCAATTCATTCTTGTTCAAGTTTGGATCCCAATAATTTACCACCTCCACCATTTTGTCCTGAGAGGTGATTTCACGCTTCCTGATCTCGCGCTGATATTTCTTCTGATTCAGGATAGAGAGGTAATACCAGACGGCATCGCTTTCTGGGTCTAATTCCTTGGCTTCATTGAGCTTGGCTTCAGCCTCCTCCAATTTATTCAACTCCAGGAACAACTTACCATCCTGAACCATCGTTGAGGCGGCCACCTTGGCCTCGCGGACTTCAGGAATATTAGCAATGGCATCGCGACTTGGCTGGCGTCCGGTATAACGAGCAATCAGCCTGTCATTTTGCGCCTTGAAGGCCAGAGCATCTGCGTTTTCTGCGTCCAGTTTGAGTATGCGCGTCACTTCTTGATCGGCCTCGTAGAATTGCTGGGATTTTTGGAATACCTTGGCCATAGCAAGGCGCACTTCGGACATCCCGGCAATGACTCGGTCTCGCTCTGAGTCAATCCCTCCATAGGGACCCACTCGATTCATGTGGTTGACAGCCTCCTCGTAGAGTAGCGCCGTACCCAGCAACTCCTCAGGCTTGGAAGCATTCGCGCGAGCGGCGTCCGCCTGATCAAGTTTGATTCGAAGGGCAATCACCGCTTCTTCGCGTTTTGCCTTCTCGGTGTTTGTTAGCTGTTCCACGGATTGGGCAGAAAGGCCGCTGGCCATACTCAATCCCAAAACCAAACTCAATATGGTTCTCGCTGCTTTGCTCATGGGTTTGATACTCATCAGACTAAAATTCATTTTAAAGGATCAATAAAAAATTCTAAAGGCCACTCTTGAGGATGCTGACGTGTGTCGAGGTTCTCTCATCAGCCAGGACCACTTCGGATTCAGAAATGAAGACAATTTCGTAATTACGCTTATCGATGGTGATGGAATCCCCCTTCATGACACCTGAAAATTTGCGATTGCCCGCTTCATATTCCAAATCGGCCTGATAACCGCGCACTTCCGTAAATTCAGAGGTAGCGCTCACCTCGATATTTTGATTGGAGTTCAATAGGGTGAGTACGAATGACTCAGGGCTGGTAGGTGAACCTTTGACTTCCCTGAGGATGAAGATGTCGTTTTTCTCCCTCAACCTAGCAACACGTGTCACCTTGCGACGGTCACTCTTTTTGGAAGCAGCTTCGCGGGTGACATAAAAACTGTAACGGGGGTCCTCAGAGCTGACTTCCTTCCGATCGTCATAGGCGATCCTGAGATGGAGAGGCGAGGTTTGACGGATGGCCACAGCGTTTGGCCCTTTGCGACCGTAAAATTTATCTTTGACCAGATTTCCGTTCACATCCTGCCAGCCAACCGGGTTAAAGGTGTTGTGATCGGGCCCAGCCAGACGCACGCCCTTGTCTCCTTCAGATCGCGTAATCAATTGCTCAACCTCTGCAAGGTCCTCAGGCTCAAAAGCCTTGCGCATATCTCTGCCTACACTTTGCTCTAACTGCTCCCGTATCGCAGGCACTTTGAAAACCACATAAAGCCCCCCACCCATGAGGATGACAAGCACCAACCCCAGAAGCATTTTCTCCCAGTGACTTTTAAAATTTTGCTTAAGTTTTTCCATGGAACCCTTGAGTCATCAGTAGGGATAAGCTCCACCACCATCACTGTCATCGTCTTCGACCGGCATCGGCGCAACGGCTTCAAGTTGAGCCATCCTTAATTCCTGCAACCTGCTCTCGGGATCAGCCTTAAGTGATTCTAGCTGTTGTTCGAGATCATATTTATCATCGTCGCTGGCGCTGGCTAGCTGATTTTCCAGATCGCGGGTAATAGCTTCCAAGTCTGCATGACCCGTAGCCACCCCGACAAGGAACATGTTGACGGTGAGGACATGCTCATCAAGGTCTTCCAGACGACCGCCTCCACCAGCGGCCATCCCACCGCCAAACATGCCTCCGCCTCCGCCACCGTAGCGATTGGCCATGCCTGCATAGGGATCTGCGCTGGCAGCCCCCCCTCCACCAAGCAACCCGTATCTTGCCTCAAGCGATTTACCAAAACCCATCGCGCCACCTGAAGTGGTAGTTCCAGTTTCCTCAACCGAAACCCATTTAACACGGAAAAAGTGCTCCGCGTGGCTAAATCCGGCAAGCACCCGACTCAGTTCAGCTGAACCGCATTCGAAACTGACTTGATAGGGGTATGAAATAATGCCCAAATCTTGGTCCGTCACGCTTTCACCCTCTAAGTAATTGGATGTGGAAGAGCTGCTGCTTGAAGTCGAGGAAGTCATGGTCCCAAGAATGTCACCGGCTCCACCCCCAGGGCTGTCATTGTTGCTGACTGGCATGCGCATGATGGCATTGATGCCATAGACTTTGGCATCAAAGAGCACTTGGCAAAGTTCTTTAACTTGAAATAATTGGAAGGTAAGAGGTTTGAGGGCACCATCCTCAAGGTCAATCTTCGGACGGATGTCATCGAAAGAAAACCCATAAGTTCCCTGATCCACAGAGGGGAGGTTAATCCCAGTGAAGCGCGCTTGACGGTTGAGCAAGGACACTTCGCCTTCCAAAACCTCCTTGAAATCAGAGAGCGACATTTGGGTTGGGATCGGATAACTCGTGAATTTGGATCGCAGCGGCTGCAAAAGCTCATTGTCGATGCGCTGCTGCTCTTTTTGGACGGCTTGAATATTTTCCTGATTGGGTGCGGTGGTGCGGTTGAAAAGGCCTTGAACCTCCGAACGCTTGGCTTCGAGAGCTACTGTGATGGAGGCATCTTTGTCCATCTGGAGCTTGGTGAAGTAGCCAGCAAAGCCCAGAGCGATCAGGGCCACGACCCCACCGATAACCAATCCTAAATTTTGTTTAACCCAAGGCATTATAAACCGCTTTCTGTTAATGGGATAGGCTCTTTGAGTCTCAATGAAATTTCGAAGCCGAAGGTCGCATCGCTCTCATCAACAAGCGGCAGTTCGCCCACTAGCTTTGTTTCATCGGCATTGAAGTAATTGGTGTGAGACTGAAGCTTTTTGAGAAAGCTGAATGCGAGGTTGTTGTTCGCATTGGCGTTGATGCCTGTGCGGTTAACTCCTTTGCAAGCAAGAGTCAATTTCGCGATGATGGTTTCATCATCATCCACGGAAGTCTCCTCCTCATCGCCCCAGTCATCATCCTCCGAATCACCTCCAGGAAGAAGCCCGTAGCGCTTCATCATTTCAATGTCCATCATCATGGATGGCTCCTCCTCTTCATCCTCCCAGGTATCGACGACTGCGGCACCGGCCAGGTTGACCCCGGGGCTATCAGGGCGCAATGACTCAACCCATAGACCCGAGTCCACGGCGTATTGCCTTTGAGCGTCCTGCTCGGTTTCCATAAGTGCCTGCCGGATGATCGCAAGCAAGTCAGACCACACAAACCGTTGCTCCACCAACCCTGCAAACCGCTTCGCGTGGTCAATTCGGGTGGCTAAAGCGGATTCCTCTGGGCGCAAACTGTCCTGAAGACGAAGGAGCGGGGCCGCATCACTTTCGAGCTGTGCCAGCACTTTTTGCTTTTCGGCTGCTACTTGGCGGAAAAAGAAACCAACCAACAACATGAGCAAAACAAGGCCTGCAACCGAAGCGAGCACCAATGGCTTCTTGCGGTTAAACTCTTGCCGATCCCTCAACTGACGAGGCATCAAATTGAGTTCGACAGGGCACTCAAATACGTTACGCAGAGCCAAGCCGACAACCGTACCAAACGAGGGAGCCAAACGGCCTAGCTCCTCTAGGTCCAGTGATGGATCAATCCCAACAGACTGGAATGGGTTAAAATAATCAACCTCGATGTTCAGCTTTTCAGAGAAGAACTGAGAGGTGTAAGGCATAATAGAAGCTCCACCAGCCAGAAAAAGCCGAACCGGAGCCGATCCACCCTGTTGGGTTTTGTAAAACTGAATGGTTTGGTTGACCTGAATATGCAGACGGGTCATCACCTGGCGTGCAATTTTGGAAATAGCAGCCTGCTGAGGGTTTTCAGGGTCCTCGTAAGCACCCCCCAGCCCCACAAAGCCCTGTTCTAGCTTGAACTGCTCAGCATCAGGGAAACGCATCTTTTGCTCGGTAGCAAACTCCTGAGTGATGGCGTTGGCACCAATGTTAATGCTACGGGTGAAGACCTTACCGTCCTCAAAGAAAAGCACGTTGCTGGATTTGGCGCCGATGTCCAGCACCATGGAACACCCTTCCAGCTCGCTATAGTTGTGGCGGAAGGCATTACAAAGGGCCGATTGAGGGGTGTCGACCAGGTCAACGGTGCGACCCAGAGACTCAGCCGCATTGAAAACCTTGTCCACCAGGTCGGTTTTGATAGCCACCAGCATCACCTCAAGCTCTCCCCCTTTGGCTTTGCCGGTGATTTGGTGATCCCAGACCACCTCGTCGATTGGAAAAGGGATGTTGTTCTGAGCTTCCAGCCCAATGATTTCGACCACTTTTCGGGCTTCAACAGGAGGCAGTTTGCTGAATTTGGAAAAAACCTGGTAGCCAGGTGGGCAGACATTGAGTGCCTTGGCAGAGAAACCCTGCTCGGTCAGAAGCGACTTGAGAGCTTTCTTCACAGCACCCTCACGCACCGCATCTTGCCCGCCTTGGAGGCCGAGGGGATGCTGCGCGAACTTGAGGAGGGTCAAACCCCCTGCATCATTAGGTTCGAACTCGGCGATTTTGACGCTGCCGGCCCCCAGGTCGATGCATAAAAAGGATTTGGATTTCGCCATGTTACTTAAATTTCCCTCGGTTCAAGACAACAGATTTCCATCAAAGGACAAAGCCTCAGGACGTCAACGTTGCAAAGGACGAGGTGGTGATATGGGAATTTGGTAGCAGGGTCAACAGAAAACTCTGGTAGGAGGTTATTTCCGCGACCACGGCTTCGTATTTCACTGCGTCTCTGCTAGGCATAAATAATTTCTAAGATGAGCTAGGATTGCTAGCAATAATCATTCCAATTGAATCCATGAATACGTCGATTTACCGACCTACTTGGCCCCTTCCCCACCGACCACCACTGGGACCGTTTTGAGGAGGATTTTAATATCCAGCCAAATGGTCCAGCTATCGATGTATTCCAAGTCAAGCCTGACCCATTCCTTAAAGTCAGTCACCTGATTGCGACCGCTTATCTGCCAAAGGCAGGTCAAACCAGGCTTGACGCTCAGGCGTCGTCGATGAGCCAATTCATCGAACTGCATGGTTTCGTCAACCGGCAGGGGACGTGGCCCGACCAGACTCATTTCACCCTTAAGCACATTGAAGAGTTGGGGGAGTTCATCAAAACTCCGTCTGCGGAGAAATCGCCCTATTGGGGTAATTCGAGGATCATCTGTCACCTTGAACACCGGGCCAGCCATCTCATTGTATGCCATCAACTCATCTTTGCGCTGCTCTGCGTCGGTGACCATGGTCCTGAATTTATACATGGTGAAAGGTTGCCCGTTGAGCCCACTGCGCTGTTGACGAAAAAAAACTGGGCCTGGGGAACCCAATCGAATGGCTATCATGCAACCTATCAAGATGGGGCTGAAAAGCAGGATGGCCACCAAAGCACCCACTAGGTCCATGGCTTGCTTGACGTGAGCCTGCCAGTTGAAATCTGGGGTTGAGCGGAATACCACCACCGGTCTGCCATAAAGCTCATCGAGGGTGGTTCTCGAAATCTGGGTGTTGAAGAAATTAGCCAGCATCCAGACCTCGACTCCCTCAATTTCGCAGGCTTGGATGACTTTTTCGATACTGCCAAAATAGCTGTGGCGGGTTGCCAAAAGAACCCCGTTGGCAGAATGACGATGAAGCAGGTCCACAAAATCGCTGACAGCCTGGCGGTTGATATCAACCCTGGCAACCACCTCCAGATCCTCTGCATCCCCGAGTTTCAAATCTTTTTCGGCCTGAGCCACATCTTCATCTGTCCCGACGAGGATGATCCGGCGTCTGAATCCTGCTTCACCCATCGCGTAAATGAGGTAGCGCCTGAGCATCTCTTCCTTGAGGAAGACAACGATGAAACTGATGCAGCCAAACAGGATAAACACCGCGCGAGCAAGGCTGGTCTTGGCAAGAAAGGCTGCCAGAATCAAACCCGTTGTGATTAGAAAACAAGCTTTGGTCAATTGCCAGGCAGTGAGACCACGCGATGCAAGGATAGGACGCCGATAAAAGCCTTGGGATTCCAGTAAAACCAGCGAAAGGGGGATGGTCAGAAGCATGTAGGGGTAAAACTCTGACAGGGGTTCAATTTCCTTGGTCCCCCCAAAGATACCCAACAATCCTAGCCCAATTTGACCCAAGATTTGCTCGCTGCTTCGGAGCTGATAGGCAAGCCAAAAACTCAAGACAATGAGTAGCGTGTCCAGCACACGCTGCATCTGACTCTGAACCTGTTGCTGCCGTCTTAGCATGGATATCAAGTTCCCTGCATGATTCAGGGAAGGGTCGCCTCGGGTGATTGAAAAGGCTGAGGCACAATCACTGTCTCACCCAGGGTTTTCTGGAATACAGGCACGGCAGCGCGGATGAACGCTTCCATCTGCTGATAGGCTTTCTGCTCATCTTCGGGGTAAACGATCGCTGAAACGGTCACATAGGCCCATCTCTGCATTTTGCCCTTAGTAAACAAATCTCTCGCCATCAACCACATACGGTCTGCATGACTACGAGTTACATGCTCATCATCCACAAACCAATAGTAAAGAAGGCCTGAGAACTGTCCCTCGTCCCTGACTCCAATGGAAGTTTTGAGACGCATAACAGGTAACTCCTGAGCAACAGGATGGCGAATCGAGATGCTCATGGGGACGGTTTCCTGAATCTGAAAGCCGGCACCGGTCAGGCAGTATTGAGGCTTGTGGATACTGGTTCGATCCAGCCCCATCAGGACCACGGTCAGATCGATGAAAAAGCCGTTTTCGAGCTTATAGCGCTTGCGCGTGATGGTGGTGTCGGGAGGCAGCGCCTCAAGCTCGATTTTCGAGACTTCGAGATCCTCACCTGTGAAGTTCAGTACCCAGTCAGGTAGGCGCACTGGCGGTTTTTCCGAATCCCCATCCTCTACCAGAACCACCCCAGGCTCTCCCATTGTCTGATGGGTTTTCCAGTAGCGAAGGAACGCTGCACCCGAAAGCAGGAGGCCAATGAGGCAGCAGAGCATGAGCGGGGTCTGCCGATTCACGAGGCCACCTCCTTCTTTGACACAATCTCTGGGGGCTCCTTGAGCCAGCGGTCCGCCAGCATGATGCCACCAATCGCGATTGGAAAGGTAATGAATCCAAGGTTGGTCTCCCATTTCAGTCCTACTTCCTGCCCATAGCGACTTCCCAACCAGACAGCAATCACCAGCCTGAGGGTATTACCAATCACCGCTAACGGCACCGAAAGCAGGAGAAGAGTCAATCGTCTCCACCATGCTTTGTAGACAATAAAACCAAATGCCAGGGTCAACGGCACCAAGGACATGAGGCTGCGGATCCCACTGCAGGCGGCGGCCACGTTGTAACTGAAGGTCCTGTCAGCATTGGTCAGGAAAGTGCCATCACGAACCACATCAACCTGCAATCCAACTTTGGCGATGGTTGCCGCGAGGAAAGTCACCAACTGCCTTAGTGGGAAGGTGATCGGTTGAGCCAATGACCCAACTGGTATGCAAAAAAGCAGTAGGATATAGGGAAAGAATATGGATCGCATCCAGGCCTTGCCCCAGCAAAAACCAATCAATCCGTAAAATCCGACAAAAAGCCCCAGCACCGAGAGCCTTGTCTGTTGAGCCATGTAGCCAACGATGTGAAGCCCAAGCCCTAAAATCAGGCATAGGAAAGCGGGCCACCAGAGGCCAGGTGATGGGATGGCAAGCAGTTCCTGACGCTTCCATAGAAGCAAGGCAAGCACCACGAAAGGTATCAGGTTGCCATGACCATCCTCTGAGAGCGGCGCGTTGTAGGCATTGATCATCCAAGCGAATATGGAAGGGGTGTCGACATAACCAAAGGTCGCATTACCCATCCAATGGAAGAGCAAACACCAACCTAACAAACCGACAAGGAAGACGGCTTTGTGAGGCAACCTCAACCAAAGCTCACGGAGGTCTTCCATCATGGAAGGCGTGGGTCCGTCCCCAGTTTGAGGCCTGTCTGTCTTGTTATTCATGTATGATGACTGGACACCGTCAAACCAGTTCCAGAGAGGAGGGTATTTAGGCGCTTTCTGGTCCAAAGGAAAACAAAATAATGAGAGGACCCTTTTTGAATGAATCACCTAAGCGGGTTGGGAAGGGATGTCTTTAGACCAGATGCGCCCACTCAAATAACCCTTAAATAGAAGCCATAGGAATGAGGTGTTGTAGTAAGCATAACGGGTCATCAACCGTCTGGGTTCGCTAAACAGGCGAAACAACCAACCCAGACCCCGACGCTGCATCCAATCTGGGGCATCTGCCTTGGTTCCTGCATTGACATCAAAGGCAAAGCCAACGGCCATCAGGAGACCGCGATCGATGCGATGTTTGTGTGCATGGATCCATGCCTGCTGCTTGGGGGTCCCCAAACCGACCCAAATGAAGTCAGGTGATAGTCGGTTGATTTCCTCCACAATCGAATGATTATCCTGAGGCTTAAAATAACCATGGCGCTGACCCACGATCCTGAGGTCCTTGTTCCAGCCAAGAGCCTTTTCAGACAATTGCCTCAGGCAGTCAGGACTCCCTCCTAGCAAATAATGCGTGTGCGAGGCTGGACTGTGCGTGAGACAATAACGCATGAAGGTTGGCCCATAGACCCGATCCTTCAAACCTGCACCTTGCCGGTTGAGACACCAAATCAGCGGCATGCCATCGGGGATGAATAAATCTACCGTGGAAGTTTGATCACGAAAATCACGATCAAGGCATCGCATGGTCACAATTTGAGTGTTGGTAAAGTCAATGGAAACCACCCCGCCTTGATTGGATCTTTCATGGCAGTAGTCCGTCAGCTCGGGGTAGGAAGTCGATCGCAATCGTGTCCCCAGCACCCCATAGACAGGAGGTTCGGCAGGCATCATGGCTCAACCTGCTCGCACATGCGGCCAAGGATGCGGTCCAGTGACCAGTTCAGCTGCCACTTGGGGAAGTGATTTTGAAACTTTCTCAGGTCGCTGATGTAGCAAATGTGATCTCCTTTGCGATGATTCTCGATATAAGTAGTCGCTACGGAACGATCCAAGAGCGCCTCTAGCCGCGTGATGCACTCCAAGATGGAGGCGCTGTTGGAGCGCCCCCCCCCCAGGTTGTAAACCTCTCCAGGTCTTGGGTTTTCAGCAAAGGCCAAGAAGGCAGCGATGACGTCTTCACTATGAATCTGATCTCGCACCTGCTTTCCCTTGTAGCCGAGAATCTGGTAAGTCTCACCCGCCTTGGCTACTTTGACCAAGTAAGAGAGAAATCCGTGCAAAGCCACGCCGCTGTGGTGCTCACCCGTGAGACATCCACCTCGAAAAACGCCCACGTTCATGCCAAAATAGCGCCCATATTCCTGAGCCATGACATCCGCGGCGGTCTTGCTGGCCCCAAAGAGACTGTGCATGGTCTGATCAATTCGGCAACTTTCACTGACACCATGAAAGTCCTCTGGGCGAGCATAATCCCAGCGGGTGGGTGTTTCCTGAAGGGGTATCTCGTTGGGTGCATCGCCATAAACCTTGTTGGTCGACATGAAAATGAAGACCGACTCTGGCTGAGTCTGACGGGTGGCCTCCAGAAGATTGAGGGTTCCCACGGCATTGACATCAAAATCGATGAAGGGGATCTCACGCGCCTTGTCATGAGAGGGCTGAGCCGCGCAGTGAATGATTAAATCGAAGCGCTCTCGACCAAAGAGTGCCATCACCCCTTCTCTATCCCGGATATCAAGAGGCTCATGGTGAAAGCGCTCGCAGGTGCGCTTCAGACGCTCAAGCACCCAGGTCGTGTCTCCACCGGGGCCAAAGAACTCTCTCCGCAGGTTATTGTCCACTCCAGTGATAGCGTGCCCCTGTCGGTCCAGCAGTCGAACTGCTTCAGAACCAATCAATCCACTTGAACCTGTCACCAGAACCTTCATGCGCCAATCACGATAATGAGAGCTTTTGAGAGGAAAAGGAAAATTTGGCGCATGCAATGAGAGGAAAGGATGGTGCCAGAGGCGGGATTTGAACCTGCGACCAAAGGCTTATGAGTCCTCTGCTCTACCACTGAGCTACTCTGGCACCCAGACCTCGATCCGAAGGCCTCGGATGAAGGAACGACGAAACTACTCAACCTCGGCAAGCCGGCGCAAGCAAAAATCAGGAATCCAGCTGCAACCGAAAAAGCCAACAATTAAATGGCACAGCCTCGCTGGAAGACCCCATTGCTCATTCTCAGAGCCCATAGTTTCAGGCAATGCCCATCACAAGGCATTTTGAGCCCTGCAGTGAGGTTGGAAGTTTGTCACCAAGTGTGTTAGGTTGGAGGCGGTTAAGTTGATGAGAAGACCCGCCGCGATGGGTCGGAGCGGTGGCTTCGTTTGGAGGCCACCGCTTTCATTACCTGCCTCGATTGAGGCTACTTGGCTTGCTCGCTTCAAAATTCGGTAACCCCTTCATGGCTAGATTGCATGCATCAACTAGCCGAGTTCAGGGTGATAAGCTGCTATGGGTCCAGAGATGGACAATTCCATCTCACTTCCATCAGCGCTTAGAAGGGAGATGACCTGATTGGCTTCGAGCACGGCAGTGGACACATAACCCAGGGCAACAGCCCGGTGGGGATGATCTGGCAACACAGCGACACTGGTCAACCATCCACAGGCCTTCCCAGCAGCGACTAGCTCAAAGGACTCCTGCTTCAGATCAGGGGGCAGTTCAGGTAAGATGAATTGTGTCAGTTGACGTGGTACCCTTCCTGCCGTCTTGATGCGTGAAATCACTTCCTGGCCGATGTAGCACCCCTTATTAAAACTAATCATGGCACGCTCAAGCCCGGCCTCCTGCACCAGCACCGAAGCAGTCAGTTCATAGCCGGTGCGCGGCAGCCCTGATTCAATGCGTAGCATTTCCATGGCAAGCTCTCCGACAGAGTGGCCTTGATGCCGCACAAGCTGATCCAGCAAGGCATCCTGGAAGCGCTGACTTGAGCTTATCGGCAGAAACAGATCGAATCCGACCGATACTCCTCTTGGGCGAAAACTCAGGTAGAGGTCCTCGTCTAGAAGATCACACGAAATCTGCCGGATTTCGCCCAGCTTCGAAGGTAACTGGACGGCCCCAAGGAACTCCTGCAATAAGTGACCTGCCCGAGGCCCTTGCAGGGTGAGCATCTTAACCAGAGGGCTGGCATCGATCACGCTGACATCTTCGGACACAAGGTATCGCTCCAGCCGCTGCTGAACCGCCTCGACCAGATCAATATCAAAATCCAATAAAAATTCCTCTTCCAGACAATAGAGGTTCAAATCACAAAGAAAGCGGCCCCTCGCATCAGCCAGAGCAGCATAAGCACCCTCTCCAGGCTGAAGGCCCTTAACCTCTTGTGTCAACTGGCCATGCAGAAACCTAGCCCGATCCGTCCCAACCAGGCAGAGACGTCCGCGCTTTGAGGCATCGTGTAGCCCGCAGGTATGGTGAAGGGATCGCCATTGAGAGGCGACCGCTTCACTCCTATCTTCCACCCAGTGTGTTGGTGCACGCATACTCTATGGATGCCCTCCAAACAGACAGTAAGCAAGCCAGACCGAACGTGTGGTCGTCGTTGTCCTTGGCTGTTGGCAGAAAGGCCCCCCTTCCTGTAGACTGAGCTTTCAATAATCCCCGAATCATGAAACGTGTTGCTTCTTTCCTTTGGAGGTGCCTGATCATCACCGTATTCTCTGCCTTCCCTAACCCGTTGCAGGCCCTTCAACCCAATATCCTACTGATTATGACCGATGACCTTGGCTATGGGGATCTAGGTTGCTATGGACAGACCAATATTCAGACACCTCATCTTGATCGACTTGCCTCCGAGGGGATGCGGTGGACACAGTTTTATGCCGGATCAACGGTTTGTGCGCCCTCTCGATGCGTCCTGATGACCGGACAGCACACCGGACACGCTGAAATACGGGGCAATCGCGAGATTCAGCCCATGGGCCAATGGCCACTGGCCGATGAAACTCTCACCATAGCCGAAGTCCTCAAAGCATCAGGGTATCGCACCGCCCTGATCGGCAAATGGGGACTGGGCGGTCCCAACTCAAGCGGGCATCCCAACCGCCAGGGATTCGATGAATTTTTTGGCTACCTGTGTCAGCGCCACGCTCACAATTATTATCCAGAGTTCCTCTATCGTAATGATCAGCGCGTGCCCCTCTCAGGTAATGTAGTGAACAATGAACGGGGTGATGGGGCGGGATACGCCACAGAGAGAGCGCTTTATTCCCACGATCTTTGCACCTCGGAGGCACTTCAATTCCTGGACAATCAGGATGCCCAACAACCTTTCTTCTTATTCCTTTCCCTGACCATCCCTCATGCCAACAACGAGGGTGGAGCCAAGGGGATGGAGGTGCCAGATCTGGGCATTTATGCCAACAAGGACTGGCCTGCTGCCCAGAAAGGCCATGCCGCCATGATCTCTCGCATGGACGCGGACATTGGGCGCCTATTGGATCGCCTGCGGCAGAAGCAACTGGATGAGCAGACCTTGGTTTTGTTCACCTCTGACAACGGCCCTCACCGGGAAGGGGGTAACGACCCGCTATTCAATGACTCCAATGGACCCTTGAGAGGGATCAAAAGAGACCTGTACGAGGGTGGCATCAGGGTGCCGCTCATTGCTCGCTGGAAGGGACGCATCAAAGCAGGAACCCACAGTGACCATGTGGGCTATTTCGGTGATTTTATGGCTACAGTGGCCGATTTGACAGGAAGTCGCCTGCCTGAAAGCTACCCAGATTCCCTGAGCTTCCTTCCCACTTTGATCGGCAAACCACAGCCCACTCATGAGGCACTCTACTGGGAATTCCACGGAGGAGGGCAGCATCTGGCGGCCATTCGCCAGGGCAACTGGAAGGGAATCGCGCATCGCAATGGGGTTTTCGAACTTTTTGACCTTGAGCACGATCTTGGAGAGACCACCAATGTGGCTGCAGATCATCTGTCCAAAGTTGCGAGCCTTCGGCATCACATGGACGCGGCTCACCAGGACCATGCACTCTGGCCAATAAAGTGAGTGGATCTCGATGCTTGCCTGGGCAAAGCCAAAAAGCTTCAACCTTGAGTGCGGGCCTCAAGTAAGTTAAACCCAACCTTATCCCATGCGCGCCGTGTCTTCCATGAACACCAGCTTTTGCAGCTGGGTATCCTTGACCTGGTTCGGACTCATGGTGTGGTGCCTACCCCTGCAAGCCGACACGGAATCGGAAATCTCTGAGACAAGCTTCTTCGTCGCCCAGGTTGCCCCCATCCTTGAAGCCCACTGCTTGAAGTGCCACTACCCTGGCAATGAGAAAGGGGATTTGTCGCTGGCATCTTTCGAGTCTGTCCAGGCAAGCGGCATCCTCGAATCGCCCAGCCGATTACTGGAAGTCATTCAACCCATAGGCATGACCCCCCCCGAAATGCCCAAGAAAGCCCCGCCGCTTTCGCGAAAAGATCAACAGATCATCCTCACTTGGGTCAACGCAGGTGCTTCATGGCCCGAGGGCTTGCTGCTGCGTCCAGCAAAGCTAGCCAAAGGGACTGCTTGGGCATTTGAACCACTCTCTCAAGCCGAACCACCTTCATCAACACAACCGCCTGAAGCCACCTCCCTTCACCCAATCGATCGGTTCCTCATGCAGAGCCTTGCCGAAAAAGGCCTAAGCATGTCCCCTCCAGCCAACCGTTCGGTGCTGGCCCGCCGTGTCCATTATGATCTGACGGGCTTGCCGCCCTCGCCAGAAGCCCTGGCCCGTTTTGAACAAGACCCCGATCCCCGAGCTTGGGAAAAACTCATTGATGAACTCCTGAATTCGCCAGCCTATGGTGAGCGATGGGGACGGCATTGGCTGGATGTGATTCGATTTGGAGAAAGCCGCGGTTACGAACGCAACGAAATTATTCTCAACGCCTGGCCATTTAGGGACTATGTGATCGATTCCTTTAACGCCGACAAGCCCCTGGATCGTTTGATTACCGAACACTTGGCTGGAGACCAACTGGCACCTGATGATCCCGAGGTGTCGGTTGGGACAACCTTTCTGGTATGCGGACCCTACGACGATGTGGGGAATCAGGATCCCGCTCAGGCGGCCCAGATCAGGGCCAACACCATTGATGAAATCATACGTGCTACCTCAGAGGCTTTTTTGGGGCTGACTGTGGGCTGCAGCCGATGCCATGATCATAAGTTTGACCCCATCACCCAAGAGGACTACTACCGCTGGTATGCTACTTTCCGAGGTGTCAGACACGGTTCCAGGGAAATCGCCTCAAGCGATCAAAGAGCGGCTTACCAAGAGAAAATCGAACCATTGCGGGCTTCTAAAGAAAGTCTGCAGTCAGAACTCAAGGAGCTCAAGGCATCGATCCTGGCCAGGGCAGAGCAACGCAGTGAGGTCATTGCCGCAGGCTGGATGCGGCCTCCGATCCGTCGTACGGGCATCGAGGAAACCTTCACCCCCACCCTGGCCAGATATGTCCGATTAGTGGTGGAAGGGACCGAAAGTCACCCCGAACGCAATCGCGGCTATGGGATTGACGAATTCGAGGTCTGGAACAGCGATGCCCCAAGTCGCAATGTAGCCTTGCTCTCCGAGGGATCTCTCGCATCAGGAGAAAGTCGAGTGGCTGAAGATTTTGCCGAAGCTTACAGCGCCAACCTGACCATTGATGGTCGATTCGGAGCCCGGTGGATCGCCCAAGGCCCCACATTGACCCTGACCCTCAAAGAACCCACCTTGATCCATCGTATCTTCTTTTCGAGTGATCGCGTGGGTGATGCGGGCGATCACTCGGTTGCCAATTTTGTGTGTGAATACCGGCTGGAGTTTTCCCTGGATGGCGTGCAATGGCAGGAGCTTGCCCATTCCCGTGATCGCCTTCCTATGCACCAAGCCCATCGCGATCATCGTTGGCTCATGGCAGAAGCCTCTGTGGAAGAAACCGCCTCCATCGCGCGAATCAATCAGGCCATCGCCAGAGTCAATGAACAGATCGCCTCCATACCTGCCTTGCCTCAATGGTGGGTGGGTCGATTTGATGCCATCGAGGAAACCACTCACCTCTTCCTTGGGGGGGATCCTCAGCGCAAGGCCCAGCCAACCCAACCTGCCAGCCTATCAGCGTTGGACAGGATTCTTCCACCCTATGCCCTGGATCATCAGGCCCCGGAGGCCCAACGTCGTTTGGCATTAGCCAGCTGGCTCACCCACCCGGAGAATCCCCTGACCGCTCGGGTCTGGGCCAACC
>Ga0181569_10000906_pt1 | contig 23012 bp, 11 predicted proteins | sample 101ome_19_FD_132452 | JGI IMG/M metagenome (GOLD analysis project Ga0181569, IMG submission 132452) | Coastal salt marsh microbial communities from the Groves Creek Marsh, Skidaway Island, Georgia - 101405AT metaG (megahit assembly) | ecosystem: Environmental > Aquatic > Marine > Intertidal...
CTCCCAAGCCGGTGAGCGCTCCCAAGGCAAAACAACCAGTCAAGACCGAACCAGTCAAGGCTGCACCACCGGCCAAGGCTGAACCGGCCGTGGGTGTACCCGTTTGCAAACGCTGCGAGGAAGCGGAAAAAGCGACCGAGACACTGCGACGTCGCTGCGAGGATGCCGAGAGGCAGTGCAAGGACCTGCGAGACCGATGTGAGTTTGCCGAAGATGGCACTGCTGCTCTTCGTAAAGAAATGAAAAGCCTTCAAGAGGAAAACGTTCGCGTGAGCAAGCGACTCTCCGAGCGCGTCGTCATCAAAAACACCAAACTTGACGGTGTCGAAGCCCGAGAGCTCGCCGAAATGGAGCAGCAACTCGAGGAGGAGAACATTAGGCTTACGACGCGAGTACACGAGGCTCAAGCGCGCACGCTCGAGCTCACAGAACAAAAAGAAATGTTGACAATCCGTGTCGATACAATTCAAAAGAAGTTGATCGAAGAAGGAGCGACCATTAAAGAACTTTCTGATAGGCTCATCTTGACTGAGAAAGAGAACTTTGAGCTTCGACAAATCATTGAAGAGACTCGCGCGGAGTGCAGAACTGCGGAAAACAAGCTTGAAGAACTGTCGACAACCCTGGATTCTAGGGGTAAAGAACGAGGAAGTTTGGAAGAAGAGCTCGAAGTGGCCAACAAACGACTCAAAGATGCCGCGGCTCAGCTCACGAAATCTGCTGTTGACGGTAAGCAGAAAGATTCAAAAATAAAAGCGCTCACGGCATCAAAGGATGAGATTGAGAAGCAGCTGGCTGCTGTTTCTGAAGACCTTCTTACGTTCCGAGAGCGTGCGGCTGTTTCTGAACGCACGCGTATCCAGGTTGAAACGGAGAACGCGGAGTTACAAGCGCGTACTCGCAGATTGAAGTCTACCCATGAGACACAGGTCGCGCAACTGCAGAAGCGTCTGAAAGAAGTTGAAGAAGAAAGAACGAACCTCGCGGGCGAGCAGGAGCGTCTACTTGAAGAAGTTGTATCCAAGCAAGAAGAGATTGATAACATGATGCGGGAGATCGTGCAACTTCAAGATAGTGACGACAATCTCGGGCGAGAACTTACCGATTTGGTTCAAATCAACGAGTCGATGCGCGAACGTTTGGAACATCAAGACGCGGAGCTTAAATCGCTCGGTGAGAAATTGGGAGAAAAAGAGCTCGTCATCGTGGAACACGAGTCTTACATGGAAACTTTGAATTCTCGATTCCAGAAAACTCAAGCGAAGCTCAAAGCGTGCGAATCTTCTCGAGACGAAGGCATCACCTTACTGCGCAACCGGGATACGCGAATTCAATTCCTGGAAGAAGAGCTCGTCTCTGTGCGTGAAATGCAAAGCACGAACAGCGCCCGGTTATCCGAGCAGCTCAAGCGTCTAGGTGAACTCGAAATGGACGCGGGACGTAAACACGCGGCGAAGGAAGCCGCGGAGTTGCGGCTCGAACAGTACGAAGAGCAGGCGAAAAAGACCATCGCGCGCCTTGAACACGAGCTCGCAGACTTGCAAAACCAACTCGCCACAGAAAAGGCAAACAACGAGACGCTTCGTACGGCTGACGGTGTAAACGCATCCAAAATGCGACAAGAGGCTCGTCAACTTCAAGAGAAGATTGCAGAGCTGAATGCGTGCGAGACGGAGAAGGGACAAATGGTGGAAGAAATTGCACGACTCGAGAAGGAACTGGAAGAATTGCGTAAACGACTCGCTGAGCTTTTACAAGAACTAGGAGAGCTGAAGAGCAATCGTCAGGCACGAGTCCCCCCTCCTCCGCCGGTTGAGGACGCTGAGGTTGTAGAGGAGCGCCAGCAGCTCGTATACGATGAAGCCGCGTGCATGCTCGAAGGATTACGGCGAGTGTCTTTGTTCAACCTTTTGTATTCTGTGTCGTTTTCCAAGGTTCGCGATCGGCGTCAGTGGAAAGCTTTGACGATAAGCGCCCTATGCGAAGCGGTTCGTCCGTTACCGTTGAACCGGAAGCGAGATAACATGTATTACGCGAAGAAGCGTTCGGCTCGAGTGCTCATTCACGTGGCGTCGACGCCGCACCATCATAAACTTTCGCGCTCTGGCTGGCTTGAGAGCGAACAAGGAGCGATGGAGTTCGCCGTCGGTTGGCACGAAGCGGAGGACGTGTGGGTTTGGGCAACGCGCGCGTTGGCCGCCATCTCTCGCGTCTTCCAAGGCCCCAACGCGCATCAACTGTATCAACTCGGCGGTTTACAAGCCGCGTTGGAGTTGATGAGACACGCCGAGTCGGACAAGGAAATTCAACTCCACGGCGCTCGGGCGATCAGTGGTCTGGTTTCGGGAGACCTCGCCTTTTTCGGTCAAGAGGCGCCGCAGATTGTTTCTGGAAGCGCTCTCGAAACGCTCGCCGTCACTCTCCGCACCTTCCCGCTGGACGCTCGCATCGTCCGCGCCGCGTCCCGCGCCGTCTGGGTCTGCGTCCATCTCGGCCGCCAGTTCGGCCAACACACATTCGTCCAACAACAAATCTACGAACCGCTCATGTTCGCCATGAACTGCCATCTCAGCGATTTAAAGATTGTCGAATCGTGCTGCGGCGCTGTGCTCGCCGCCGCCGCGCGCAACCCGGACACCCAGGACAAACTCGCCGAGGCTGGCGTGCGCGACGTCGTGCGCGACACCCTGCAGAGCATCGAACACATCAGTTTCACCGGCACGTTCTCCGAGCTCAGCGATTGGCTCTTCGAGTCCTAGACCGACATCCTCGCCCATTTAACGTGAATCCGTGTACTGTATACTCGCTGCCCAGTCTGTCCCCAAACGTCCCCGCGCCCAACGGGGCACCGCACAACCGCGCGTCGACGCTCGGACCGTCGCACCGTCGACCGACCGAGCGAACGATCGACCGACGTCGACAGACTCGCCCGCGCCCGCGCCGTCGTCTCGACGCACCGCGCTCATCGTCATGCCCGCCGCGTCTTTGAAAACCGCCGCCGCCACCGCCGCCGGGAAACGCATGGAGAAAACGGGCGACGTCATCCCGCTCGTCGCCGTGAAAAAGGCGCGAAAGGGCGCCAAGCGCGAACTCCCTCGCGTCATCTACGTCGGACACGTCCCGCACGGCTTCTACGAGGCGCAGATGAAGGAGTACTTTGGGCAATTTGGTGAGGTGACTCGAGTCAAGGTGAGCAGGAATAAAAAGACGGGGAAGAGCAAACACTACGCGTTCGTGGAGTTTAAGCACCCCGAGGTGGCGGAGATCGTGGCGGAGAGCATGAATAATTACTTGTTGGCGAATCAGGTGTTGAAGATTGAGCTGTTGGCGCCGGAGAAGGTGCACCCGAAGACGTTCGAGGGGACGGGGACGAAGTTTAAGACGGTGCCGTGGCAGCGACGCGCGGCGGCGACGCATAACAGAGAGAGAACTGAGGCGGAAACGAGGAAACGAAACGCGGAATTGGTCAAAGCGGAGGAGAAGCGACGAGCGAAGATCGCGGCGGCGGGTATCGATTACGATTTTCCAGGGTACAAGGCGATTTTGTCCACGGAAAAGCCGAAACAGGCTGCGAAAAAGACCGAGGAGAAAAAGACCCCGGCCAAGGCGAAGACTCCGGCAAAGACGAAAGCCCCTGCCAAGGAGAAGACCCCGGCCAAGGCGAAGACCCAGGCCAAAGCGAAAACCTCGACCAAGGCGAAGACTCCGGCCAAGGAGGAAGCGACACCGAAATCCAAGGACCCGACGCCAATCGCGAGAAAGACCCGCGGCGCGGTGAAGCGGGCGAACGAAACGCCCGCGAAACCGGCGAAGAAAGCAAAGAAGTAGTTCGTTGTATCCTATGAGTACAGTATCTTACAAATCTAAAATGTTGTCATTACGCTCGATGGGGGGTAAAACCGTCGACGTCGGGAGGACGCACGAATCCAACACCGACGGCGCTCCGTTTCGCGCGCGAATGAGAGGAATTTCCTCAGGGAAAGTGGTCATCGGCGTGACCGAGGGTGGTGGTCGCTGATACATTTGAATCTGGTCGATCGTCGGTACCTCGACCTTCTCATGCTCACTCAACGCGGCATCGCGAGTCGGACTCGTCCTCGCCGCGGTGTCGTCGCGCGTCGTGTCCTCCATTTGCTCTTCGTAATAGTGTTGCAACACCGTTTGACTCGCACTGAGCGTTTCAGAGAGAGCGTGTAGCTCATGCGTGTCGCTGATGAAGGATGGCTGAAACATCGATCCACTTCCGTGCGCGGGTGGGCGATGGGAAGAGCCGCGATCGAATCGACGACGCACGTCACCCTTGCTCAAAGTTGGTGCGTCCTTGTGATTGTGAAACGATCTCTTCAGCACGCTCGCGCTTAGATCCGCGGACTTTCCGAGCAGGTTTTCGTTCGTGTTGGAAAAGCCATTCAAAGAATTGAGCATGTTACGTCCAGACGTATCCGGTTCCCACGTTGGATACGTCGCCTGGAACGTTAAAAAACTCTTCTCCATTTTCCCTTGCCTGCTGCGATGCGACTTTTCTGCGTGACTCGGCGCGCCGTAGTTCTTGTTACCGTGTCGGTTGAAATCGAAAGCACTCAACGAGCATATGTCCCCGACGCCAGATTTGTTCGTCGTGAATTGGCGGACGAACTGGATGATGTCATCGGCAGAATCGCAGAGAGGAAACCACAGCACGAACGGCGCCGCAAAGACGGATGCAATCTCTTCGAGAAACATGGCTGCTTTCAGCGAAAAGAAGGCGTTAAATTCACCCTGTACGTCTTCTCTGTGCGCTGCGTCTCGCCAGTGTTTCGGCAAGTAGTGCGTGTGCGATACAATCTTGGACATGATGGCGTTCGGCTCGAACACCGCGTTCTCCGTCGCCATCAACGCGCGCGACGAAGCTAAAATAGTACCGAGCACCGCCGTTACCCACAGCAAATCTCGATCACCTATGTACGCCTGCAGTAATCTATCATCGAGAACAGCGCAAAAGAGCGCGCACGCGGCGAACGACCCGATCACGTACGACACAAACTTTGCGACGATGTTCACCACGGGTGAAGGGAATTGCGCCACGTACTTCTTCGCGTGAGGATACGCCGCCGCCAATCTCTGCTGTGTGAAGTGCGGCAACTCGTTGAATTCGCGCATTCTCCAGTACGCGTACGAACTCCAGTCTCTTGCACCGACGGTGGAGGGCGTGTTGTAAAACTTTTCCGCGTACGACAACACGAAATACATGGAGAGAAAGATGGCGACAAACGGCGAAAGAATCGCGTTTATGATGGCGAGACACCTGAACCGATGACGAAGGGCCGTTACGTCGTAAAACGACGGTCGAATGTTGAAGTTTTCGTCAAACATTCCGTGAAACACCGCCAGATCGATGTTCCATTCGATCACCTTCGTGAACCATCGATGGTCGCGCATCCCCGGAACGTCGAGCGAGAGCCGCAACACGTCTCTGTTGACCATACCCGTGAGATAATTTTCCTTTCTCAAAATCCTCGCCACGATGTCGTGCTCATTTAAATCGCGCGAGATGCTCAATCTTGTCGTCGCCTGTAAGTGCACGACCCGTTGAAGCACCTCGGGCCAGGTGATGGTGTACAAATCTCTATCACTCAGCGCGAGCTTTTGGTTGCAAAACGCTCGCATCGCCGCCAACGGCGCCGCGTCGTGCGCCAACGTCATCGCACTCCAAATCCAATACAAAGAAAACAAAATCAAATACAGAGTCACGACACCGTTTCTCACCCACCCACCGTACCGATACGGTTCCCCGTACACCGCATCTCTCAATATATCGCACTGTTCGGGCTCGGACGCGCACGTCGTCCGCAAATAGTCGTAGTTTACGTACAACAACAGAAACCCGCTCAACCAAATCGTGAACCCGAGCGTGCACAGATTCACCACCCTCGACGCCAGCGCACACCTGTACCCCTTCGCGTTGAAGTACGCGTACAGACGCGCGAAAGATTCATCCAAATTACCGTCTCCGCCTCCGAACGCGTCTCGCGTCTCCTCACCGTCATCCTCTCGCGCCGCCTCCGCCTCCAACAATCCCTCGTGTTCGTGCGCGCTGCGTCGCATAAAACGAACAAAGAAAAACAACACACCGTCAGTCGTTCGCTCGCGCGCGCCGTCATCTCAACAACCCTCCACGTCGCGAAACGTCAACCCAACGTCAGCCGACGTGCCGAGTCCCGTCAACCGAATCGCGCGCGTCGACCGTCCGCACGCACCTCTCCAGCGCGTCGTACGCGTCCTCGTCGTCCATGACAATCGCACGCGCGTCTCGACGACGCGCACGCGTCTCGACGACGCGCGAGAGACGCGTGACGCGTAGGAATGTGACGAGAAGATTCAAAAGTCGTTGGGCGCCTTTTCGGATGACGGCGACGTCGGGACGTGAGCAAACGCGACGCGACGTCGCGAACCGCGGCGATGCGCGCGCGTGCGCGACGAATCATGAAATAAAATGGTGTGATTCAATACATACGTCACCGCGAGACGCGCGAGACGCCGCGCTCACGATGGTGGACCGACGAGCAGCGCGTGCACGCCGAAGACTAGGAAAAACACGCCCCCCGCCGCGGCGACGAAGCGCTCGGAATTCTGCGCGCGATCGGCGAGTTGACGACCGCCGAGCACGGCCACGCCCGTACAGGCGGCGTGACCGAGACTTCCACCGAGCGTGACGCCCAAGACGTCGCTCGCCGCCGCTAAACCGATGGTGGCTATCTGAGACCTATCGCCCCACTCGGCGAGAAACGTCACCGCGAAGGATTCGGCGAACACCGCCGACGGCGACACCTTTTTCGTTCGAGCGCGTCTTCGACGCCCGGCGAGTTCCGCCTCGACCTCGGCGAGCTCGCTCTCCTCGCCGTCGGCGGCGCTCGCCGCGTCGCGAAGAGACCGCGCGCCGAAGAAGAAGAACAACGCCGTCGCCGCGTAATGCGTCGTCTCCGCGCTCATCAGCGTCGGCGCCGCCGCGCCCACCACCGCGCTCAGCGCCGTCATGACGGCCAACGCCGACCACGACCCGAGGAAGACGACGGCGCGCGCGTGACGCATGGCCAAGAGCGCGGCGATGAAGAATGTCTTGTCACCGATTTCCGAGAGGACGATCATGGACGCCGACTTGGCGAAGCCCTCGAGGAATTTATCCGACGCGCGCCCGCCGACGAGCGCGCTCATCGCTCGATCCATCGTTCGATGCCGTTCGCCGCGCGACCTCGACGCGATCGGCGTCGAGGAGTGCGGGGGACGACGACGCGGTACCTCGCGCGCGCAACCAACTTTTTCTTCAAAAGGCGGCGCATGCGACGCGCCGCGCTGGCGACGACGACGACGACGCTGACGCGAGCGACGCTCGAACCTTCGTTTTACGCGTGTCCGACCTCCCACGAGGCAATGCACCGATGGACGCTCGTCGAGGGCGACGGCGAGGGCGACGCGTCGGCGTTCGCGCTGTGTCGACCGCACGCCGAGAGCGCGATGCGCGCGCCGTGGACGACGCTGTGGGTGGAGGAAGAGGAATCGGAGGCGCTTCCGAATGCGTGCGCGGTGGTTCGAGAGGCGTTTCCCGTCGTCGGGAGCGCGAGAGGGCGAGAGGGACTGTCGGCGTGCGTTTGCGCGGCGACGAGGGAGGAGCGAGACGCGAGCGGCGGAGCGGCGGTGCTCGTGCGACGCGATCGAGTGCGAGAGAATCCGTTGATGGTGGATGTGTACGAGCGACGTAACGCCATGGGGACGCTGATGCTGACACACGCCGGGAGAGATTTGTTCGACTGGTTGAGGGAGCGGGGCGTTCGCGCGGCGACGTCGACGGCGTTCGACGACGCCGAGGGTGAGAAACGATACGCGCTCGTCGACCCGGGCGATGGGTTTTTCCAAGAGTCAAAGATCGCGCGCACGGATGATGCGTCGACGTCTGGACGACAGAGCTCGAACGCGTGTCTCATGATCGCTCCGAGCGCGTTTGCGCTCAACGCGCAAGCCGCTCGCGATAACCACTTCATGGATTCCACGGACGACGGCATGAGCGCGTTGGAGATTCGCGAGAAAGTTTCGGCGGAGTTTAAAGCGCTGTACGCTGGGCTACGATCGATGGGGGTGCGAATCAACTTGTTTTCTCACGACGCGTCGCACGACACGCCGGACGCCGTGTTTCCGAACAACTGGCACACGCTTCGCGATGGAAAATTAAAACTCTTTCCGATGAAGGACGAGAATCGCCGACGGGAACGGCGAGAGGACATCATCGAGTTCTTGAAGCATCAAAACCCGAACCTCATCGTGGACGACTCTCTCCTCAAGTTTGAGAAGGCGGATCCGCCGAAATTCCTTGAAGGCACCGGCTCTCTCGTCATCGACCACAAAGCGCGCGTCGCCTTCGTCGCGCTCTCCGAGCGTGCGCACGAAGACGTCGTGCGCGAACACTGCGACGCGGAAGGTTTGACTGCCATCACGTTCACGTCCTTGGACGCCAAGGGGCGACCCATCTACCACACCAACGTCATGCTCAGCGTCTGCACCTCCGTCGCCGTCGTGTGCTCCGAATCCATCGCCGACCCCGACGCTCGCCGACGCGTCCTCGACGCCCTCTCCACCGGCGGTCGCGTCGTCATCGACATCACGTTCGCCCAAGTCGACGCCTTTTGCGGCAACGTGCTCGAGGTTCGCCGCGCCGACGGCGCGCCCGCGCTCGTCGCCTCCGCCCGCGCCTGGCGCGCCTTCACCCCAAACCAACGCGACATTCTCACCGCCGCCTTCACGGCGGACGGCATCGTCACCGTCGACTTCGACACCATCGAACGCGTCGGCGGCGGCGGCGTTCGATGCGCCATCGCCGAGCACTTTCGCTGACGACGCGGGCCCGTAGTCATCAAAAAAATCTTTTCACATACCCGACCGGTCACGACCCTCCAAAGACCCCCCCCCGTCCCGACCGTTGCTCAAAAACGTGCGTTTCACCGCGTCTCCACGTGGGCGCGGTCGCGATTACTATCGATCGGGTGGTACGCGCGCGCGCGCCGTTTGCAGAGTGCGACGCCTCGCACCGACGCGACCGCGCACGCGCACGCTCGCACCGCCCGCGTGCACGCGTTCGCCCGATCTCAACCGTCGACCGCGCATCGATTCGAGCCCCGAATCGCCTCGTCTCGGCGTCGAGCGACGCATCGATCATCGCTGACCGCCGTCGTCGACGATGTCTCTTCGTAAATTGGAGGCGTCCGTGCCGCCGTCGAAGCGCGATCACGTCGTAGAGACGCTCATCACCGAGGGTGGGATCGGACACGAGACGCACGTGGGGGAATTCATCGTGTGCAAGGATTGCGAAAACTGCGTCGTCGTCATGGTGGTGTGCACGTCGGCGCGCGCGGGAGAATTGATGAACATTCTGACCCGCGCGGGCGTGGGAGTGGCGTTCGGGACGATCACGTCCATCTCGGTCGCGAGTCAACGTCCGAATCCCATCGCGCTCGTGGAGGAGTTTCGTCAGCTCAAGGCGAAGATCGAGGCGCGAGCCGAGGAGGATCTCGGGAAGGATCGGCAATTTCAGCGAAAGTGGAACCGACGTAAAGCTCGCTTGGAAAAACATAAGATTGAATACGTGACGACGTCGACTACGAAGAGCGTCGAGGAGTTGTTCAATGAAATCGTCGAGCAATCGTACGATGGATGGGGATTTTATATCTCCATCATGTGCGCGAGCGTCATCGCCGGCATCGGTTTGTTGACAAACTCCGCTGTCGTGGTGTTGAGCGCGATGCTCATCTCCCCGTTGATGGGTCCCATCTTGAGTTCAGCCTTCGGTTTGGCGATCGGTGATCCCATCCTGTTTTGGGGATCAGTTTTCGCTGAATTGCGCGCAGCCTTCGTCACCATCGTCGCGGGCATGTTCATCGGTCTCGTCTACGGTCCGTACGCGGTGTCGTACGGCGAAAATCCCATACCGACGGGTGAGATGTCCGGTAGAGGTCAAACCGCCGGTCTTCTCGGTGGTTTCATCATCGCTCTCGCCTCCGGCGTGGTCGTGGCGAACGCCATCACGAGCAGCGGGGTGAACTCGCTCGTCGGCGTCGCCATCAGCGCGTCGCTCCTGCCGCCGATCGTCAACTCTGGCATCATGATCGTCTTCGCGTTCGATATCGCCAAGGGATGCGCGCGATCGTCACAAATGTGTACGTACTCTCGCAACGATTTCCTCAAGGATGCCGGCATTTCCTTCGCTCTGTACGTTATAAACTTCTTCGTCATCGTCATCGTCGCCGGGAGCATCTTTTACAGCCAAAAAGTGCACCGCTTCAGAGGCTTCTTGGTCGCCACCGAGACGAACGACCTTCTCGACGTCGCCAACGAACACGTTCGCAAGAAGCTTCAAGTCGCCACCGGCATCAAGGGCGCCGTCGACGATCGCGCCTTTGACCACATCCTCGACGAAGTCACCCAGGTGGAAAAACAGAAAACCGACGTCGAGGGCGCGCCGCAACACAGTTTGGTCAACGGCGACATGGGTAAAATCCCCTCCGAGCACATCTCCGACGAGTTCTCCGTCCTTCGTCCGTTCGCCGAACCCAAGGGCGTGAAGCGTGCCGCGTTCGCCAACGCCGAGGATCACATCAAGGTGTTCGACTGGGTCAGGGACGTGCACCACCTCATCACGCGGTGAGACGCTTCGACGCGCCGCGTCGCTCGCCGCGAGCCGACGCGACGCATCATCGTTCGCGAGACCACGCGCGCTATTTATACGACCACACGCCGCGTACCACGCGACATGATGTACACGTACGGTACGAACGTTCACATCGAGCGCGCCGCGCGACCGCGTCGTCGTCGTCGTCGTCGCGTCCGTCTCAGCGGCGTCTCGGCGGTCGTCGCCCGCGGGCGCCACCCCCCCCCCTCGACCCCCATGACTTCCATAGAGTACTCCTAAACCCTGTAACGAGACCCTATTTACAAGATATTAATTCTCGGCACCAACCGTCGCGATCGATCGATCGACAAACACGTGCGAGAGGGGCACGACGACGGTTCATGACTCGACATTCCGAATCGTCGAGCCCCCCCCCTGACGGTGGATTTCGATATATCCATCCACCGCGTCGATCATCATCGCGTCCGCGCGTCGCGCGCCGCAGACGACGACGCGTAGACGCGCGCGATTGTGACGTCCGTGTGATGTCCATGATGGTCGCGACGTCGGTGACGCCGATGACGCGCGCCGAGATGCGCGACCGAGGACGAGGAATCGAAAGGTCGTCGTCGAGACGCGTCGCGATGACGGGTACCTCGCGACCTCGTGTCGTCGCTCGCGCGAGACAAAGGACGAGCGATGCGCGCGTCGGTGGGGCGGTGGACGTCGCGCGCGATACGCGCGCGAGCGCGGTCATGCCTCGACCGGGAGCGACGGTGGAGAAGGGAATGGAGATTCCTTCGTACGAGCACGTGCGCCAGGCGTACGAAAAGGTTGCGGGAGGGGTGGTTCGGTCTCGATGCACGTACTCTCGGTCGCTGAGCGCGCTGACGGGGATCGATATTCATTTGAAACACGAGTGGGAGCAAGCGACGGGGTCGTTCAAGGAGCGAGGGGCGAGGAACGCGCTCTTGGCGTTGGACGAGGAGCAGCGCAAGCGAGGCGTCATCGCGGCGAGCGCGGGAAATCACGCGTTGGCGTTGGCGTATCACGGACGTGAACTGGGGATTCCGGTGACGGTGATCATGCCGTCGATAGCGCCGTTGACAAAGATCACCAAGTGTCAAAAGTTGGAGGCGCGCGTCATTCTGGAGGGGGATACCATCGCGGACGCCGCGCAGTACGCACGCGAAAATTTCGTCGAGAAGGGAGAAATGCTCAAGTACATCAATGGGTTCGATGATTTCGAAATCATCGCTGGCGCGGGATCTGTTGGAATTGAAATGCTTGAGGACGTGCGAGACGCCGACGCGGTCATCATTCCGGTCGGTGGAGGCGGTTTAATCGCCGGCGTGGCGCTCGCCATCAAGCAGCTCAAGCCGGGCTGCCAAGTCATCGGCGTCGAGCCGGAGCGTTGCGCGTCAATGACGTATGCGCTCGACGCGGGCGAGCCAGTCAAGGCACCGACAACGGCCACGCTCGCGGACGGTCTCGCAGTGCCCACGGTTGGGCCTCGATCTTTTGAAACTGTCAAAAACTTGATCGACGAGCTCGTCCTCGTGAGCGAGTCTGACATCGCGCTCGCCATGTTGCGACTCCTCGAAAACGAAAAGCTCGTGCAAGAGGGCGCGGGAATCTCTGGCTTGGCCGCCATTCTCACGGATAAGCTTCCGCATCTCAAGGGAAAGAAGGTTGTCGTCGCGATGTGCGGTGGTAACATTGACACGAGCACTCTCGGAAAGGTGCTCGAGCGCGGCTTGGTCTCCGACGGTCGTCTCGTGCGCTTCTCCTGCGTCGTTCCAGATCGCCCTGGCGGAATCGCGGGCGTGTGCAACAAGATCGCGGACGTTGGCGCTTCCATCAAACACATTCTTCACGAACGGGCGTGGTTGGACCAAGACTCTCATTCCGTCCTCGTCGACGTAGAGTGCGAAGTGACGGATAGTTTTATGGGCGAGCGTTTGTACGACGCCATCAGCAAGAATTACACTCTTCGCACCGCCAACTTCGGACCGGCGAACAGGCCTCGAATCTATCCAGGAATTGGCATTCGTCCAGAGCCTACGGACTCGGACAGCGACAACTTGTCCAACCCACTGACCGCTTGCGACATGTTTGACGAAGACTGCGCCGTCGTGTTCGCGTCAGAGGACGAAGAAGACTAAACGCGTCCGCGTAATGCATGATCATACATGAAACACTCTTGCATTCTACGCTTTCGCTGTAATAGTCGGGCGTGTCGCGCGTGGCTCTGCCTTGGCCTTGGCTGTAATTCTATCTTGACTACACACGTTCCTACTTTATTGCCCCACGTCTAAACCCTCTAACGACTCTATTAATCTAGCGAGTGCATCAGCACCGATGTGCTCTTCTATAGTCTCGCGCGCTTCCTCGGTCAAGGCTTTACTCAACGCTTGCGACTTGCCGCTGGGCAAAATGTATCGTATAAGAACACCTATAAATGTCTTCACCTCCTCCATCAAGACATCACCGGTCTGCGCTGAAGAATACATTTCAGAAATCACCCCCAATCCGTTTCGTCTCATAAAGTCTCGCTGGCACGTTTTGCTATCGGCGATGACGACAAGCGTGAGCTCGAGCACTTCAACCTTTGTTTCCTGAGTCTCGTTTTCGTCCGACAATCGTTTCAGAAGCGTTTCCATCCGTTCTCCAACGAATGTTTCGCACACTGAGGCCACGATCAAACATATTCCTCGCAGCACGCGCAAACACAAACGTTTCTCTCCGCCGTCCGCGCTCTTCAAAGATCGACCGAGCAACGTTTTGATGACGTCCCAACTGCAGCCTTGAAGTGTTTCGCTGAACACTGTGCTTGAAAGCGCACCGTGTTTATCGTAGTGTACTTCGTAGAGGTACCCCAACCAATCTCTATACACCGAGAGTCTCGACGTAAGTCCCGTTTCCTTGTCGATACAGTGCTCTAATCGATCGAACGCGCGCTTCCAATCGATGGAAATGTGTTCGCGCTCCAACACGCCGACGAGAGTCTGCCACTCGGGTTCCCATTCCTGCGTGTTAAAGTGTCGCCAAAACGGCTCGGATTTATCTGCCATCCGTGGAACGCGATTATCGACCATCTGCGATCGCATCAAATCGCGAGTGGATGTAAATATTGGCGGTCAGTCTTTCTTCGGGTTTCAAAGCTGAAGGCGATTGCGTGAGCGGAGATTTCGGTTCAGGTGCACTTGCTTTAGTCTACACTTTTCCCACGCGTCCACACCTCCCGCTCGCGCGCATGCGGAGAACCGACTTTCACGCGTACGCCACGTTGTTGTGCGCTCTACTAAGAGACACCGACGGAATTCTCGTCTGTCGACGCGTATCTGAGAGCTCAGGTGTTTCGCGAGCACAGTGTCCCGCGGCGCCTTTCCACGTCTTGACATTGCTCGGTCGAGACGTGGTACATATCGCCGCGGACGTGGTTCGTACGCATCGGCACGCACGCGCGCGACTCGAATTCGAGTGCGGAGGGGCGTGAAACGGCGCGCCCAAGGCGGCGGGAATCAGACCTTTTACCAACATTTCACTCATCACGACCGAAGGATGCGCGCAACTCGCAACGCGCGAGACGAAGAAGACACGTACCGTCGACGCGCACCGCGCGTGGTGGTTTCACTTTCGCGCGGTGCGCTTGACCCGTTGTGAGCACCTCGCTCGGCGCTCGATGATTGGATTCCTCGGGCGCTCTCAACTGTGAGGCGTCGGACAGACGGATGAACGGTTTGTGAGTGAACACTGTTTTACAAGTAAAATCAACGATAATCTCTGCGATCGCGTTTATCTCTACGCGGCGATCGCGACCTGGACCTAGACCTAGAGTAGTCGCGCCCTCGCTTCCTCTCGTATCTGTCGCGAGAGCGAGAGCGGGAACTAGACCTGCCTCGACCTCGTCTGTCGTATCTATCTTCACCAAATCTAGCTCTGCCTCGATCACGACGATCGTCGTAATCGTCGTAATCCGGCGAGCGGGCGCGGCGGCGATCGTCGCGATCCATCGGTGGCGGCGGCGGCGGCACGGGAGGAGCGCGCTCGTCGAGCTGTCCTTCCTCAGACTCGGACGTCGACGCCGCCGCGGGCGGCGGCGGCGGCGGCGGTCCGCGGGATGGAAGGTCGCGGGACGGCGAGCGTGACGGCGATCGCGGTGCGTCTCGCTCGCGGTCTCGACGCTCTCGCTCACGGCGACTGTCGTACGTGCGATCTCGACCACGTGCTTGCACGTTGTCTCGTTTCCCGCCTGCGCGCGTTCGACCGATGCCACCGCCGAGACGTCGAGGTAACCAATCCTTGGACGTTCTGGCGCGCTCAACGTCGACGATAACGCGTCGATCCTCGATTCGACGATCGTCCATGCCTCTGTACGCGGCACGCATGTCGCCCTCACGTTCAAACTCGACGAACGCGTACCCACGAGGCTTTCCTTCTTTATCTCGCACCAACTTGACCGAAGAAACGGCGCCGTAGTACTCAAACTCGCGCTTCAACTTTTCTTCGTCGACGTCGTACGACAAACGTCCGATGAAGAGCGTGCGATACGGATCGCTCGTCGCGTTCGGATCGTCGTTCGGCGCGTACGTTCGCGCGCCCTCTTCCGCCAACGTGCGCGACTTTTCCTCTTGAATCTCGCGCTTCTTCTCCGCGCGCTCCCGCTTCGTGACGATCGCGTACACCCCACTTGGCTTTCTCGCCCCCAAACCCGCCGGCGGAGCGCCCTCGTTCACCTCTTCATCGCCTCTGCCCTCCTCGAACTCGCGCACCGCGTTCGCCACGCCGCCCAAGCGCTGCGTCTTCTTCGGTTTCGCCGGCGGCGGGTACCACTTCATCGGCGGTCTCGGCGCAAACATCGGTAACAAATTCGGCGATAAGCCCGTCGGGTGCGTGATCGCCATCCCTCGAAACTGTCCCGGAATCGGTCGTCCGCCAATCATCGGCGGCGGCATTCCCCCGGGTGGCGCGCCGCCCATCATCGGCGGCGGCATCCCCGGCATCATCGGCGGCATCATCCCCGGCATCATCCCCGGCATCATCCCCGGCGGCGCACCACCACCAATCGGCGGCATACCACCCGCCATTCCCGGCATTCTCGGCGGCATCATCCCCATCGCGCCTCCCATCGGCGGCATCATCCCCGGAGGCGCGCCGAACCTCGCGCCCGGGGGCGCGCCCGTTCCCGGCGGCGGTCCTCCCTGACGCACCGCGCCCGGCGGCGGCGGCACGTCGCGCTGCATCCGTCTCGAGTCCACGATCGCCGTCTCCGCCCGCGTCCGTCGATCGGTCGGTCGGTCGTCGCGCGTCGTCGACTCGCGTCGTCGTCGGTCGCCCTCGGCCCTCTCGCCCACGTGGACGTGTACGTATGGAGTTTCATATATGTTTTGTAAGATACAATATGGGTTTTCGTATCATGGTGTTTTTGAAAATGGTGACAGATGCGCGCGACAGACGGCGACGCGCGCGAGCGAGCGAGCGACGACGCCGACGCACGCGCGCGCGACGACGAGCGCGACGACGACGCACAGACGCGCCATCGAGCGAGCGTCTCGAGCGTTCACGGCGAGCGTACACGCGCGCGTCCGAGGAATTCATCAACGAGCGCGCGCGTCGAGCCGCGCGTTCGTCGCGACGACCACCACGGCGGTGACCGCGCGCGCGGGCCCGGGAGCGGGCGGTGAGAGCGTGGCGAAGCGTCAGCGGTCGGAGAGCGACATGAGCGGCGCGAACAGGGCGTTTCAGGTGGTGGTGGCGGCGACGAGAGATGGTGGGATCGGACGCGCGGGTGCGCTGCCGTGGCGCCTGAGCAAGGACATGGCGTATTTTAAAAAGTTGACGACCGAGACGGTGGATAAAGAAGCCGTGAACGCGGTCGTCATGGGACGCAAGACGTGGGAGTCGATTCCGGGTAAGTTTCGACCGTTGCCTGGACGATTGAACATTGTGTTGAGTCGAAGCGGGACACTGGCCGAGGCGAATGATGAAAACAACAACGGCGCCGAGACGTTGCCGGAGGGTGTGTTGGTCAGAAAGAGCATCGAAGACGCGCTGGGCGCCATCTCGGCGAACGATAAGAGGGTTGAGAAGACGTTCGTGATCGGTGGGGCGCAAATTTATGAAGAAGCGCTCAAGAGCGAAAAGTGCGAGGCGGTGCACCTGACGGAGGTGGAGGGCGAATTCGAATGCGACGCCTTCATTCCGAAGATCGATGCGACCAAGTACAAGCTCTACGGACAATCGAAGCCCATCACGGAGAAGGACGCTCGGTATCAGTTCTTGACGTACGTCGCCGCGGATCCAGAGAGTGGTAAGTTTCGTCCCAAGGCGGCGGAACTTTTGCCCCCGGGATGTTCGGTGAAGCACGAGGAGTATCAATACTTGGAGATGATTCGAGAAATCATCGACCAAGGCGCGGTGAAAGGGGATCGCACAGGCACGGGCACGATATCTACCTTTGGTAACCAAATGCGATTTGATCTCCGACGATCGTTCCCGCTCCTCACGACCAAGCGCGTGTTCTGGCGTGGCGTCGCGGAGGAGTTGCTTTGGTTCGTCGCCGGCGAAACGAACGCAAACAAGCTTGCCGATAAGAACATTCGCATTTGGGACGGCAACGGAAGTCGCGAATACTTGGACTCGATCGGTTTGACGAATCGCGAAGTCGGCGATCTCGGACCCGTGTACGGTTTCCAATGGAGGCATTTCGGCGCAGACTACACAAACATGCACGCCGACTACACGGGTAAGGGCGTCGACCAACTCGCAGAGGTCATTCACAAGATTAAGAACAATCCCACGGATCGTCGTATCTTGCTCACCGCGTGGAATCCCGCGGCGTTGAAGGAGATGGCTTTGCCACCGTGCCACATGTTTTGCCAGTTTTATGTCGCCAACGGCGAGTTAAGCTGTCAAATGTACCAGCGCTCGTGCGACATGGGTCTCGGCGTTCCGTTCAACATCGCCTCTTACTCTTTGCTCACGTGCATGATCGCGCAAATCTGCGATCTCAAACCGGGTGATTTCGTCCACTGCTGCGGAGACACGCACGTGTACTCGAACCACGTCGAACCGCTAGAAAAGCAGCTCTTGTGCGAGCCGCGACCGTTTCCCGTTCTCAAAATCAACCCAGAGAAGAAGGACATCGATTCCTTCACGTTCGACGATTTTGAAATCGTCGGTTACGATCCGCACCCGAAAATTGAAATGCAAATGGCCGTCTGAGGCGGTCGTGCCGATACACCGACGCCACGAGCGCGGTTACATCCGCCGACACGCGCGAGACTCGTCGAAACGTTTTTTGTTACTCAAATCACATCACGAACCCCACAGCGTCGCGCGTCATGTTCGAGTACCTCGGTCGCCTCTTCGCCGTCCTCGATGATGTTTTGCTCCAAAGGTATCACTGCAAGCACCTCCCGCATCGATCCGTCGACGTCATCACCGAGAACGTGCGCGGGAAGACCGTCATCGTGACCGGGCCCACCGCCGGGATCGGCGTCGCCACCGCGCGCTCGTTGGCCAAGCGCGGCGCGCGCGTCATCTTGGGGTGCAGAACACCGGCCAAGGGCGAGGAGTTGGTGCGACAGTGGACGAAAGAGGCCGAGGCGTTGCGCACGGAGGCGCCCGAGTGTCGAGTGATGCGGTTGGACTTGGACAGTCTCGCGAGTGTTCGAGCCTTCGCGAAGGAGTTTCGCGATACGGAGGCGCGTTTGGACGTTCTCGTGAATAACGCGGGCATTTTTGACATGTCTGGTGCGTACGTGCGCACGAAGGATGGACACGAACAGCATTTACAAGCGAACTTTTTAGCTCCGGCGTTGCTGACGATGTCGCTCTTGGACCTCTTGAAGGAGCGCGGAGAGGAGACGGGCGACGCGCGCGTCATCTTCGTGAGTAGCAAGCTTCATGAATTGTGCGAAGGATTGAATTTGGACGACATGAGTTTTGAGCGTCGCGCTTACCGTTCACAGGCGGCTTACGCGTCTAGTAAACTCGCGGAAGTGCTCTTCGTGAAGGAGCTCGACGGAATTCTTCGAGCTAGCAACTGTGGTGCGCGAGCGTTGGTGCTGCATCCAGGGAACATAGTCACCAACGTCGTTCGCACGCTCCCCAAACTCGTGCAAATTGTTTATAGAGCCGTGATGAGGCACATTCTGTTGAACGCGGACGAAGGCGCGCGTTGTACGCTGTATTGTGCAACGAGTAAGGAAGCCGTGAGGAGCGACACGACGGGGCCGTACTTCACCTCGGAGTGCGTCGAGCGAACTCCGAGCAAACAAGCTTTGGAGACGCGGGCTCGAAAAAGGCTCTGGGCGTACACACTCAAAACATTAGGACTATCTGATTTGTAACTACTATTGCACTTGCTAGTTTCTTAGTATTCTTGCGATTGCGATGAACTCGCTCCGCGACTCCGATTCCTTCCTTCCTCCTCCCATTGTGTGAGCATACTCGCCCAGAGCGACCGCGTCGACGCCGCGGGCGAGAACGGATCAGTATTGGAACCGTCGCCGTGCAACGAACGCGCGGATCTCGTCGCCTGAGTGTCGTTGGTGAAGCTGAATAAGTTACTGGAATGCAGTCCAGTGGTACCGGCCGGCAGAGCGGCGTTGCCGGCTTGCGGCGCGGACCATACATCGTAATCGCGCACGCTACCCGCTTGGGATTGCGGCGGCGTGATGTCTACTATACTACCCGGGGGTGTAGTCGTCCTTGGAGACATTTGTGGAGGTCCCTGGTTCGTGATGACTTCTGAAAACAAAGAGTTGTACACGTCGAAATGCGCTTCCGGGTTGTTGTCGTCAGCGATTGAAGCCGCTTTATCGGACGAGGCAGTGGATAGAGTTCTGTGTCGGAATACCGAACGCGGACGTAGAATCGCGGCATTCGCTGGTTTCCCTGATTTATGAGGTAACTCCGACGCGTCATCGGCCTCATTTCGAAGTGACTGAAGTTGCGATGCATTTTCCTTCGAAATCGCTTTCCGTGTTGATTTCTCCGTCTTTCGTCCTCCTCTCACTTGCTTCTCAACGAGAGATTTGTTAGCCGGAGTCTTCTTCGAAGTAGGGTCTCTACCACCTCTTCTCACGGGTTGTGCACGCTGATTGGGTGTCTCCGCGCGTTCTGTTGCGGTCTCTTCAACCAAAGTCACCTCCGCCCCATTGAGAGCGGAATCATCACTTTGACGCGTCGGAGAGTCGATCCCTGTCGGCTTGCGTCCGTCATTGGAAGTTGCGAGCACAATTGCTTCGCTGACGTCGACTTTCGCCTTCTCTGGCGAGGCGGGCGCAGCCGTGAGCGTGACGTCTGGCAACGGTTCTTTGAACGGCCCGTCGCTGGACAATTCGCGAGGCGAACCGACGGGCGAGTCAACTTCTCTACGCGGTGCAGCCAAATACACAGTAACGACGAGAAGAAACATCGCGGTGTAGACGTACGTATTCGTACCATGTGTTACCTTGACATCGTTGACAGAATTTCCAGAATGACCGACGAGTTCGACGCATTCAAGAAGAGTGTGATCGTTCTTGATGCATATTGACGCGACGTACGTGCGCATTTTGGTGTGCGGATCGAACACCGTAGAGAGAACATCCATTCTCTGCTCGGGTCTCAAACACACCGCTTCACGTTCCAATTTGTACTTTGATCTGAATCCGGTATCGGCGGAGCGCTGATACAAGTTGTTTTCGTCAACGCTCACGTATGCGCGAGCGGCTTTGACGTTCGTTTGAAACAACGAGTCCTTTGCGTGTTTTGCACCTCGTCCACGAGTCCTCGTCGAATGCGTGAGCACCGGTAAAATGCGCACGCACAACGTCCGAGTTGACGAAGGATTGACAACACTAATCGTAGTCTTGAAATCTCTAGACACGACCATCGTATGTCCTAACGCACCCGACGCGCTGATGTCCTCAGAAGAGATATCTAGAAACCGTGGATGCACGATTTTCGCGGTGACCGCCACCGCTTGAAGAGTATCTTGGGCTTCTGTAGAAAACACAACACGTCCAGAGGCAGTGAGCGCACCGTCTTCGTCAAGTCTCTCCATCGAGCGTTGTAATTTCTCGAGACTTCGCACGTCAATTTTGGAAACAGCTTGTTTCACCACGTCGGCAATATGCGCGTGCTGCGCGCCGCCCAACGTATTCTTGAAGTGTGATAATTCGTTTCTCTGTCTCGATGTGTCGAAAATGACCGAGCCGATCGAGCTCGATTTGCCAGGTAACGCTGTATCGGCGCTCGGTGAGAATTCCAAGAAATCAGATTCAGTTTCAAAATAGCTCGAAAGACCCACCACGACGTCGTGCGTGCTGTGCACCATGACTTCATGTTTCGATGAATCGTCGATCACATTCTCAAATAGCTCACTCGTCGGTACCGTGATATGAATATCGCCATCTTCACTTATCAGCTTGCCATTTGTCGAAAGCATTTGCAATGGTACGACTGTGGAAACACCAAGACTGGTGGTGATGGCGATCTCGGCACGTTGTTCTTCTAGGTTTTCAATGATACTTGGCGCTGCGACCAGATTTAGCTCGAGCGATGCGCCTGATTCAAGACTTCCCTTCACAACTTGCGTGCACACATTGCCAGAACTTTCGATGCACCCATCGATTTCGAATACTTCATCGGGTTCAACGTCGCCACTCAACTCCTCGACCAGCGAAAAAGTCGAGCCCCTGACGTTTCGAGTCCCCTTGATTATCAACGTGTGCACATCCAACGGAACGGGATTGAGATTTGTGAATTTTACTCTCACAGAACGTCTCAATCCGACGCCCACGATCCCAAAATCCACCGTACTCGGCGCGGTCAGTTCTCCGCTGTACACGATGATGGGTATCTTTGTCCCCGACATTGAGTTATTATGGTACAGCGTCAACGTTGACGATAAGGATGTCATGTACTTCTTCGGTTGAAAGGTGACCTCGACATCAAATGTTTCACCCTTGCGAACTGTTTTACCAACCACATCGCTCAGAAAAGCTATCGGAAAAACGGCGAGGTCCGTCATTGGAAAGTTCCAAGCGTACAATTTTACGTCCTTGCTAAAGGTATTCTTTATCCGCACCACTTTTTTGATTGCGTGCGTTCCAAAGGGAACATCCGCGCCGTATTCTCCTATCGGCGCTTGAAAGATGAACTGGTCAGCGTCGTACGTGAGATCACCGTGCGTAACTCGCGCCGTGTACGGTATCCGCAATGGATATGAAGACACGTTCGTGTGCACGTGAATCATTCCCTTAAAATAACCCTCAACGACGCCCGTACGCGTGATCCTCGCGAGGCGAACCGTCGTGAGCGGTGGTATCACCGTTCCTTTCCCAAACTTGATCGAAATTTCTCTATCTGCGTCTTCGGTGAACATGGAGCGAATCTCGATGGCTGTTTTGCGCGCATTGAAGATGTGCAAGTGCTTCGTTCGTTTGTCCCTCGCGTTCGCCATGTCTTCAAACTCTAGAAGTTTTTCCACCGCGTACACCACGTCACGTCGCGGTGTGAACTCAAACGGCACGCGCATCAAATCCGGCTCCGATGAAATATTCAACGCGAGCGTGCCTTGGACGCTCGCGCGATGATCTCTGGCGAGAAACTCGTCTCTGCGTATCAACACGCGCAGACGACAGATTGTGGTGCGCTCCCCCGCGAGTAAACTCCACCGCGTCACCTGCATCGACACGTCGTTCGTGTCGGTCGTTTCTACTCCTTTCAACTTGTACACCGACGGTTTGAGCTCCACCTCCGGAGTCATGGTGAATATGCTCCTCACGTCGACGCTCGTTTCTAGCGGATTGTGCATGACCAAATCGTACTCCACCGGAACGTCAAACGGCACCGTCTCGACCAACGGGGTGAAATAGTACGGATTTCTAAACGACTGTATCTTCACCAGCTGCGCGAACGACCCTTGGTTCGTGTGATACACGATTGTCATCCACGCCTCGCCCACGTCGCGCGGGACGTACGAAAACGTAAACGTCCTACTCTCCCCCGCGAGAAAAGTCTCTTCGCCGTTAAAGTTCAGCACCTGCAACATTTCGTCATCCGTTGATATCGCGTGCAGGAGTAAATCTTCCTTCTCCAGCGCGTTCGTCAACATAACCTGCGTCGACGTCTCTCTAAACGCCGAGATGCCCGCAAGTTTTATCTTCGCGGGCGTCAACTTCAACGAGTGGTTTTCACCCTCCACCGAGGGCGATCCACCGACCCGCCGCGCCGCGCGCTCTCTCGGAACGTACGAACAAGCATTCGCGTCGTCTATCGACGCGAGCGCTCCGAGCACCGCCGCGCAGAGCGCCGCGAGAAGGAGGTACCACGAGACGCGCGCGCGCGCGCCGCGACGTCGCGAACTGCGCGATACGCGGAC
>Ga0181569_10000924_pt1 | contig 22900 bp, 21 predicted proteins | sample 101ome_19_FD_132452 | JGI IMG/M metagenome (GOLD analysis project Ga0181569, IMG submission 132452) | Coastal salt marsh microbial communities from the Groves Creek Marsh, Skidaway Island, Georgia - 101405AT metaG (megahit assembly) | ecosystem: Environmental > Aquatic > Marine > Intertidal...
AGTAATAAGTTTGAAATTAACAATATAATCATAAGTGACAAATCAAAAAATAATGTAATAGAAAATAGTTTTTTTTACCGTATATACTATTCAAATCATTTTGTATCTATGAATGGTATTTATATTAAATTTAACTTGTATGATTTAGGCATAGAAGAGTATTATAACAAAATCAAGTGCAATTTTTCAAGATATGACGAAAAAAACAAACAAATAATAAATAAATTAGTGGAAATAGAGCATGAAATACTGAAAAATTATATTCAGCTAACTCAAAACCCTGTTTATACTATTAGAGAGCAATTGGTGAATTATTATATTAAATTGTTTCATAAAGACAGTAATAAACTAACCGGAAATTTAGCTAAACTGTCTGTAGTATTGAAAATATCTGGAATATGGTTGACTAATAAGGAACACGGATTAACATTTCGTTTTATCATATTAGACAAATAAGTATAAATTAGTATACATATAAATTAAGCATACAAGCATACAAGCATACAAGCATACAAGCATACAAGCATACAAGCATAAATATAAATAAATTAGTAGATATATTAATTTATTTATAACTATAATTACTATTAATTATATTAGGTTTTATTTTACAATTGATTTAATGTTTACTTATAACTATATTTGTCCACTTTTTTTTTATCAATATCGGTTTTAATGTCATATATTAAAAAGGCTGTAAATAACCCCATACCAATTACAATTTCAGGGAATATTCCAGTGTCCATAAAATTTTTAGATATAGTTAATGTGGTTTGTATTGCCAAAGATAAAATCGTAATCATATTTTTTGTTTTAAAATTCATAGGTACACTGATGCTAGTAAACATACTTGGCGAACTAGAAACAATTAACAAGTAAAAAGCGATTTGTCCGATAACAGCAAAAATGTCAAATGTATTGTAAATTGATGAAAACACATTTTTAATTGTAGGCCAAGTGCCAATCGATTCATCAATGGCTTTTGCTATACCTTTAGCAATTTTAAATAAACTTCCTAGTAAAACAATACCAGATATTGCGCCCAAGGCTATTATTAATGGAACCAACATATTATCCATTTTAAATCCAATTGTAATTATAGTTGCGGTAATAACTATGTTAAAAAATATCAAAGCAGCACCGAATTTGTTCATTATATATATTTATATATATTTATAATAATTATTTATGAATTTATGAATTTATGAATTTATGAATTTATGAATAATTATTTGTGGATGTTGTAGTAGGAAATAAGGAAATACGGAAAATAAATTAAATAAATATTATATATAATACAATTATAATGATGCATCCAATTATAAAACCAGCAAACAATTATGTAATGCATAAAGAAGTAATATCGATACATGGAGTAGATAAAGATAAGTCAAAGTGGCCGAAAAACAACGAGTTTGAAATATCTCTCCCTTATCCACTTCAAAATGTAAGTTATATTAAGTTAAAAGATGTGACTCTCCCCAATTTTCTACATAATATTAGTGAACGAAAGCAAAACTCTAAAATAAGAGTACAATACGCCAATCCTATATTTGGCACTGCGATGGATATTAATCATCATGCCGGTGATGTAACAGAAACAATTACAGTTCCAGATGGTTATTATACACCGGTGAAACTTGCCAATATGCTGCAAAATCTTTTAAATAGAACCATGTATAATCAATTTGATTTTGAACCTTTTAAAGTAAAATACGACATTATAACCAATAAAATACTAGTCGGCGTTACTGAAGGGGAATTTAAGTTATTATTAACATACGAGCATGAATACAATGATGAGTTGAAATGTATATATAAGCCTAAATTTAATAATTATATGGATTGGGGATTAGGGTGTATTTTAGGGTATGAAAAACAGGATTATACTAGCACTACTTTTAATGTAGCGACGGCAGATAGTTATACACAATTAAAAACAGGATTGACGCTTCCGCATGAAACAACTGCTTGGTTGATTCCATCTAAACAACATAACAGTGCTAAAACAACGGTTGCGTATTTAGAATCTCCACACGCGGTTAATACTACAAAATACGATTCAATGTATATTGAATTAGACAAGCATAATTACATAAGTGAAATCCAACCTTATTCGGATAATACTAATGCCAGTTTTAATAATGATTTGGTATTTAAAAACAATAGTGCTTTTGCTAAACTATCTTTGGTGAAAAATAATGTGTTGCAGGCTTCTATTGTGGCCGATCAGTTGTTTCATATGTTATCATTTACTCAAAATGAAATAACTAGTAATTCGCATAATTATAATCCACCTATTAAATCATTAAATAAATTAAAATTTAAGTTTAGACATCATGATGGGACGATGGCTGAATTTGACAAAGCATCTCCGTCTCTTACTTTGGAAATTGGGTGTTTATTAGATGAACAACCCCAACATGGAACAATCCGTAGGCAATTTTAAGTAAAATTACCCTAAATTTTCAAATTATAAACGAATTACCCTTTTAAAAATAAAAATAATATATATTTTGTAAAATCAACTTAAAAAGAAGTGGTAATAATAGATTATAAGATGCCAAAAGTATCAAAGAAAGCAAAGACTACTGAATCTGCCCCTGCTGCACCCTCTACTCCCGCTCCTGCCCCTGTGGAAGTTCAATCTACTGAACAAGTAGAAGTTCAATCTCTTACCGACCAATTTAATGATTTGTTGGGACAATTGTCGACTCTACGAACCCAACTTACTAGTGTAACTAGTCAAGTTCGTGTATTGGCCAAGCGTTCTGATCGCGAATTGAAGCAAGCCCAAAAGGCCAGCAAAAAGAAGCGCAAGGCTGGAAACAAGGAACCAAGTGGTTTTACCAAGCCCGCAAAGATTAGTTCTGAACTAGCTGCTTTTCTAGGAAAGGCCGAAGGAACTGAAATGGCACGAACTGAAGTGACTAAGGAACTACAAAAGTATATTCTTAGCCACAAGCTTCAAGACCCATCCAACCGTCGCAATATCAACGCCGATAAAAAGTTGCGACAACTTCTAGGAATGAAGAAGTCGGATAGTTTGACTTATTTCAACCTTCAAAAGTGGATGAAGCCTCACTTCAAGACTGCCACTCAGGTAGCTTAATTTACATATAATATGTAAAACCTTTGAATGTTTAAAATGCAGAGTATTTAATAAATCAAATTTATATATTTTATAAAATTGATTTAAAAACACCACACAACACCACACAACACAAAATTGACATCAAATTGGTACTTAGTTAAAACTCATAACAAACTATCTAACAAATTATCTAACAAACTATCTAACAAACTATCTAACAACATGAGCGTAAAAATTTATCGATGTGATGTTGATGGATGTGAAAAAAAGTTTAAACGAAACGGCACTTTAAAACAGCACAAAGCAGATGTTCATGATATAAATGTAAAATGGTATCGTTGTGATGTTGATGGATGTAACGAAAGGTTTAAACGAAAAGGCAATTTAAAACGGCACAAAGCAAATGTTCATGATATAAATGTAAAATGGTATCGTTGTGATGTTGATGGATGTAATGAAAGGTTTAAAGAAAATAGAACTTTAAAACAGCACAAAGCAAATGTTCATGATATAAATGTAAAATGGTATCGTTGTGATGTTGATGGATGTAATGAAAGGTTTAAACAAAACAGCGCTTTAAAAACGCACAAAGCAGATGTTCATGATATAAATGTAAAATGGTTTCGTTGTGATGTTGATGGATGTAATGAAAGGTTTAAACGAAACGGCACTTTAAAACAGCACAAAGCAGATGTTCATGATATAAATGTAAAATGGTTTCATTGTGATGTTGATGGATGTAATGAAAAGTTTAAAAAAAATAGCACTTTAAAACAGCACAAAGCAGATGTTCATGATATAAATGTAAAATGGTATCGTTGTGATGTTGATGGATGTAATGAAAAGTTTAAAAAAAATAGCGCTTTAAAAACGCACAAAGCATTTGTTCATGATATAAATGTAAAATGGTATCGTTGTGATGTTGATGGATGTAATGAAAGGTTTAAACAAAAAGGCGCTTTAAAAACGCACAAAGCATTTGTTCATGATATAAATGTAAAATGGTTTCATTGTGATGTTGATGGATGTAATGAAAAGTTTAAACAAAACGGCACTTTAAAACAGCACAAAGCAGATGTTCATGATATAAATGTAAAATGGTTTCATTGTGATGTTGATGGATGTAATGAAAAGTTTAAAAAAAACGGCCATTTAAAACGGCACAAAGAATTTGTCCATGATATAGGTATACACAAATGTGGGTTTTGTTATTTCAATAGAAATTCACACATATCATATACAGATCATACAGGAAATCATAAGATATGTCGTAAATGTTATAAAAAAGCAACGGGTAAAGAGTCAAGAATAGAACATATATGGAGTGATTATATTGATAAAGAATTAGGAACTGAATTCTTATCTTCAAATGATAAGAGTTTAAAATCAAATGGAGGTTGTTCTTCATACAGACCAGATAAATTATATATTGGTATAGAGAAAGTAGAAATAGATGAATGTGATGAAAAGCAGCATAAGGCAAAAAATGGAAATTATTCTTGTGATGAAAAAAGAATTAGTGATATGTATGATGAATTTGATGGAAAATGTTTAGTAGTTACTAGATGGAACCCTGACAACTATAAAGTTCCATCTGGATACACAAAAAAAAAATACAACAACGATTAGATTTATTTATTAAATTAAAAAGAAAACTTAGGAAAAAAAAACATACAGATAAAATTCATATTTATTACATGTTTTATGATATGGATAGTCCTAGAATTTCACAAAGATTACCGCATACAATGATTTATGATGAAACAGATATAGATAAAATTTAATGATGTTCTGCAACCGCAATAGTGAAGACAATGTAAAGTGAAATCTAAATACTCCTGACACATGGTTAAAATCAAAAGTTTGAAACTTTCAAATATATAATAAAAAAATATAAATATTATAGTTTTTATATCAATCTCTAATTTAACAATCTGCGACAACCATCACATCATTAATATGATTCAACCGCTGGAGGATATATAAAATTATCTTGTTCCAGTATTTCGTGTAGTGTATTGTTGTCATTTTGACTTGATATAATATCGGTTTCATTAAATGTATCATTTAAGTTAATGGTATATAAATCATGAATCGCATTTAGTTCACTAATGGTTGCTTTTGTCATAAATTCACTATACTTAACATATTCTATAAAACTGCTTGCTCGATGAGTAGATGCAGATTGTTTGTATTGTTTGTATAGTTTATAATAGTCAAATACGGTTTTAGATGAATGATTGTAATCATTACTTGATAAAATACACATCCATTTAAAATCTTCAAAACCCATTCCTAAGTATTTCAATATTAAATCTAAATTATACTGCAGACAAGTTTCGTTTACAATATCAAGATTTCTATACACATATTTAGAGTTATAAACAAACATATCCATATCATCTGACATACACCCATCTTTGTATAATGTATTTACTAGCTCACCACATACCGCATCTGCTTCTTTTGGTGCGATATAGTATTTCATACCATAACTAACCAACAACTTTTTCACATTTTCAATATCCGTTTTTTTTATTTTTGTAAATGACTTTTTCAATTCAATCAACTGATTTTTGTTTGTTTTTATATATTTATCAGTGGAATTATCGATGATGTCGTAATACTTTTTTTTGGCAACATACCGTTGTTCATTTCTATCACGAATTGTTTGTAACTTTATCTTATCGGGCTCTCCATCAAATACAAATATGGCGTCAATATTGTAATGTTTAAAGATACTGCATAACTTATATATATTTGTTAATAACATGTCTTGTGACTTGTATTTATACAAATATATACTTATATCGATCACAATAGAGCGGTTTTTCAATTCGTTTAATGATACGATATTTACTGCACGCAATGCGTAGCGTTTCAATAGTTTATTTAATAGTTTGATACCCATATTCGTTCTTATTAGTTTGCCTTGGTTTAAATTAAATATAATAGTATAATTATTATATTTAATTAATTTCAATTTAATAGTTATTAAGTTATTAAACGCCATTAATGGTCATCAACATTGTATTTAACATTTTTTTAAAAGCAGGATTTGATTTGTCGACTTTATCATAAAAAACCTTATATTTTTTTAAAACATTTACAATCAATTTTTTATCATGGAAATCTTCTATTAACTTTAAAAAGCGTTTAATGGTTTGGGGTGTTTTGTCGAAATTTAACAGTGAAGCATTGTTTTGTTTAAAAAACCTAATGGTATCGTTATTGTAAAATAATAGCACCCCTTTGATAATGTAATAACACAGCGCATTTGTTTTTTCTTTGTATAAATTTTGCTTGATTTTACTGTTTACCGATTTATCTATTAACATCGTGTAATTCATATTCATATAATTAAGGATTTTTGTAATTTGAAACATAGAAAACATTTGCTCTGTTAACAAACACACCTTATATAATTGTAAGCATTCTTTTTTCTTATTTTTTTTATCTAACATCATAAATGAAAATAATAGACAGTTTAAATTAGTAGCCCACCACTCATTATATGTTTCACTTAAGGCATACTCACTTTCTACGCAAAATATATTTTTTAAACTGGTTTTAATTGTATCGCTTAAGTGCATTGACACGAAATCCAAACACAAAGAATGAAACAATTCGTGAATTAAACATTTCAACCATTCTTCTTTTCTAAAAATAAGAATTTCACCATGTTCGCTGCAACTATAAGTAACCGCGGTATTTACATTTTCTACGCCCAATGGCATTACATTCATATTTGGCAGTATTTTTTCATTGTCACTAAGATATAAGTAAATCGTCAATGTTTTTTTGCTATTATTACCAGTAGTGTATTCTAATAACAAATCTATCATAGAAAAAACATGTAACATTATATGCTTGGTTATATTTTGCTCGTTAGTTACATCATTTAAATATATGGTAATTTTCATGTTTTTTAAAGTAACATTATACACAATAACGCGCGTTGTCTTTTCATATATATCTTTTTTTATTTCTTTAATACAATAAAAACTGTCTAGTAAATCGGTGTAAGGTAAATCGTTGTGGGTGTTAACTGGAATGGTTGAAATACTTATTTTATCACTATTCATTAACCGGTTTACTTTTTTATAAGAAATGTATAGGTCATTATATAGATTTCCTATTACTTTTTTTTCAGCCGATTTATTTTTTATAGGTATATTTAAAAATTCTATATTATCTAATAAAGTGTTTATAATAAAATCATTGGAACTCATAGTCGTTATATATTAGTTATAAATTATATTTATATTTAATTATTAAATATAATTTTTAGATGGTAATAGGCTAATAGTTTGCAGTTGCGCATTTATGTTACGCATTTGTATGTTACGCATTTGTATGTTACGCACTTATATTATGTATTTATTGTTTGTTTTGCAGGTATTTTCTTACTTTCATTGTATCATAAAAGACAATCGTTTCTTTGCGGGAATAGTGAACCAATTTTGCCGTTTTTGTTAGCAATAGCATTTTCTTTAAATCTTCATTTTGTGAATATTTTGCCAATTGTCCATTATACATGACATCTTCATTATTATTATTTAACATGAAATCTTCATCTTGTGTAATCGTTTTTGGTCGGAATTTTTTGTTATTAACCTTTCCAGTTATACCACCGGCTCCTTTTGCGGCAATTGGATCCGTTGAAATTTCAGATTTGCTTTCCATTGTAAATAATTTATAATAATCCATATTGTTTTTCTTAAACTTGTTGGCTTGATAATAATGTTCTACACTCGCCCATTTATATCCATCCAATTCAAACAACGGTTTTACTTTGTTTTTATTTTTGCTATCTTTTGCCGTGTATAAGTTTGACAACTGTTGTCGCCAGTTTTTAATTTTCTTAAGTTCATCAAATTCATTTGCCATTTTGGGAGAGATATTTTCACCGCTTCCTTTTCCAGGCATAGCATCCCTTGATTTACTATAAAACTGAAATATTACACTATCATCAAACAATTCAACATCATCTTTACCGGGCGATGGCGACATCTCTGCTTCATTATCGGAACCGAAATCTTCATCGTCTTGCTGTGGCATGGTGATTGGAATACCCATGTATTTTTGAAATTTGGGAATGTAATTATACAAGCTTTTACCACTACTACTACCACATTTGGCGACGATATCTTCCCTAAGTTGATATGGAAGTTCATGAAACATCATTGCACCCTTTCCATCGTATTTTATTAATTTATAATGTGTTCCAGTATGGTCTAATATAATATAATACTTAGGATTAAAATATCCCTTCTCTTCTATTTCATTTAATGTAAAATCACCACACTTTACCACGCGATCTTTTAAATCCATTTCATAGTATTCACTACTTAATACGATAAGTTTAATATTCATTAAATATTCCAAACGAACAATGGAAGCAGCATCACCCCAGAATTCACAGGTATTAATCATTTGCTTTAAATCGTCTAATGTTTCTATGCCATCCATAAACTCAAACTCCTTGATATTTTCTTGCGCCTGTGCGAGTTCATCTTTATGTTTTTTAAATACCGGCTTAATAGAATCAAATTCTTTATTTAATTGAAGTGCTTTGTCACGCAAAATCAAGCGCGTATCCCGGTCCTTTTCTTTTTTGGCATTCGCCGCTGTTTTTTTATATTTTTTCCGTATATCCTCATGTTGCTTTTTTAGTTCGGACATTTTTTGCTGCAAATCATTGATTTCCTTCTGAATTAAAGTGTAATTTTCATAATAAGTGTCAAATTGTTCTTGTGTAGTATTATCACTTAACATTTTTCTAATTTCAGGAACCGTTATGGAAATATTGCGATGACGCAATCCATCTCGTATAGAGGAAAACAAGCAATCACCGCCGCCTTCGTTATCTAACAAATCATAATTGGCATTTTTATAGAATTGTTCAATCCATGTCGACGAGGTTTCTTTGGAAAACGCACCCACTATTTGATCGTTGTCTTGCTTTGTTTCAATAATATCCAAATAGTCTTCATCATCTTCTTCATACATAAATTGCTTCATACCATCTGTTTCTTGTTCTTCATCGCTATCTTGTCCATCTTCTTCACTATCTAATTCATCGGCACTGTCGATATCTTGCAACAATTCATATTTTTCCATCATATCTTCAATGTATTCTTTAGTTACAAAATTAAACAACAATGGCCCTTCAATATAGGCTATATCAAGGTCGTTGTCTTTATCTAATAAGTTTGTGTAATCTTCTGCTAAAAATTCATATATACCTATCTTAACTTGAACGTTTTCATTTAATACTAAGTATACTGGAGCAAAATAAACATTGTCATACAAACTTGTATTTACCATTCCAACGCTGATATTTACATCTATATCAAACAAGTTAATGCGAAACATGGACACCAAAGTATTTTTATCATGCTTTTCTACATTTTTATCTTCCTTAAATTTAATTTCATTTATGATATTAGAGACTACCATTATAATTTAAATTAATATTTTATTTAAATATTAATTTAACTATTCAATTTAACGGCTCAATTATTTAACGGCTCATTTATTTAACGGCTCAATTATTTAACTATTTACATAACATTTAAATTAATAAGTTTCAGTGCTTATCACACTTTTAGGTGTTTATCACAAATTTAGATAGGTATTCATCATTAGACAACTCGTCCCAATAAAACCATAAGGTTTTTCTATGGTCTACAATAAATTGGTTGTCGGGTTCATTTTCAAATTCAACGATATCATCAATAAGATCTGACTTCTTTTTTTTTCTAATCGACAATCCATAATAATTCATAATATGAACTAAATCTTTTTTTAAATAGTTAATGTCATAGTTGATTTTATCACTTAAAATAGTATCCTCATCTGTTGAATGTTCTGCCTCCTGATTGTTTAAATCTTCGCATTTTTTTTGCACCATATCTTCAATGTCTTTAATCTCTATTTTTTTTAGTTTTGTATTTTCAGCATTTTCATCAACTATATCACAATTCATTAATTTAATTGAAGGACAATATTTAATATTGTTTAGTAAAGATAATATCATTAGATTATTAGCAATTTAAGTATTTAATATTTAATAAAAATAACATAACTATAAATATTCGTCTACAAAATCACAACACTTAAATACAATTTTCTGCGTTAATCCTCCGTGTTTTTTTGCATTCATATTAGAAATGTCTTCTATTTTATCATTTAATTTTAATTCACATAAACAACCATCATCATATGTTGCGAAAATCAAAAGGTTCCCAACAACCTCATCTAATTCATGTACTTTTTCTTTATCATTTACATATTCATCAAACATCGCCAATAAATCAACTACGATATTTTTAACAATCTCTGATTCAATTAATCCTTCGCGCATAATAAATGTTAAAAACTTACTAAATGCTCGTCTATTTTCATTTATTTTGTTTATTTTACAAAACTCATTGTAGTCATCGTCGGGGTCTACATACTTAATATCTTTAAACAATTCCGTATAAGTATTTAAATCAACACTGTATACTGATTTTAAGTTAAAAATATCATTTAACTCTTTGTATAGTTTGGCATATATTTCCGACCAGAAAAAGTTAGTTTTTCCAATATCAAAAATACAAACCACGACTTCTTTTAACATTTCCAAGTTAGTATTGACATCATTGTTAATTAAATCAATTATTTCCGTTTTAATGATATCATAGTTGTCTTTTGTTAGTTTATTTAAATTGCTTCTGATTTTATCAACAATGATATTAATATCACTGTTTTCTTTTTCTAGTTTGGTAATTTTAAAGTTTCTAAGTTCGTTCCAGTCAGCATTATCTTTATTTTTGTATCGTGTGTGTTTTTTCTTAAAAATAGGTGTTTTTTGATAATTCGGCGCTCCTACTCGTTTTGCCAGATTATTAATCAACGATATCGTGTTTTCATTAATTTCCACGATATCGCCATTTTCTTCCGTATTATAATAAAATTCTAAGTCATAACGATTTGATTCCGAATTTAAGCTTGGGTTTGAGTGAGTAGATTGTAACATTATTAATACTATTATGACTTTTATATTTAATATATTTATTAATGTATTTATTAACAAACAGTATGGGTTTGTATTTGTGTTTATTGTGTTTTATTATAAGAGTGTATTACACATTAGATGTGTTTACTAAAATAGACTTAAAAACAAAAACAATAATATTATTATTATGGATACAAAATGCGAACTTGAAAATAATAATAAATCATATGAAATAAATAGTTGGGAAGATGATAATTTGGATTTAAAAAGTAAATTAGTAAGGGGTATATATTCTATGGGGTTTGAAATCCCTAGTAGTATACAAAAAAAATCATTATATCCTATGGTGCGAAATATTGATAATAATCGTCACCGTGATATTATTGCACAGGCACAGTCTGGAACGGGTAAAACTGGTGCGTTTACAATTGGAACTCTGCAACTGATTGATGAGAAAAGCGACTTTACGCAAGCACTTATTGTTGCCCCTACACACGAGTTGGCTACACAAACTGAAAATGTGATTAAACAACTTGGCTTGTATTTAAAGGTGCGGACGATGTTGTTGGTAGGTGGAACATCAGTGGATAAAAATAAAAGAGACTTGTCTGAAATTAAACCCCATGTAGTTGTAGGAACGCCGGGACGAATTCATGATATGATTCGCCGTCGTTATTTGCTGGTTGATAAAATGAAGTTGTTGGTAATTGATGAAGCAGATGAGATGCTTTCTGCCGGGTTTAAAGAACAAATGTATAAGATATTTCAACATTTAGACAACGATATTCAGGTTGCTTTATTTAGCGCGACTTATTCGGCTGAATTGGAAGAACTATCTAGGCAATTTATGCAAAATCCAACGCAAATACGAGTTAAAGCACAAGAACTTACATTACAAGGGATTGCTCAATATTACATTAATTTAATTGATGATGTGCAAAAGTATGAAACGGTAAAAGATATATTTGAAAGTTTAAGCATTTCGCAGGCAATTATTTATTGTAATAGCACTCATCGTGTCGATGATTTATGCGAGGCGATGAAAACCGATAATTTTCCAGTGGAAAAAATACATGGTAAAATGAGTGAACAAGAGCGAAAAGAAAATTATGTAAATTTTAAAAACGGTTCTTGTCGTGTTCTTATTACTTCTGATTTATTTGCCAGAGGTATTGATGTTCAGCAAGTAAGTATTGTTATTAATTTTGACATACCTAAAAACGAACATACTTATTTACATAGAATTGGTCGTTCTGGAAGGTGGGGGAGAAAAGGAATCGCTATTAACTTTCAAACAAAGCAAGATTGCACGAAACTAAAACGGTTTTCGGATTATTATCATACTGAGATCATAGAAATGCCTTCTAATTTCACAGAGCATTTAAAAAGTATATAAATTATATTAGATATCATAAACATATAACATCCATCACAAACATATAATATTTGCGTATTAATACAATCATATTTATAATTTATAATTATAAGTATGAGCGACATTGACCATGTTCCCATAAATAGTAAGCATGAGTATAAAATGAAATTAAATGAGGTTTTTAAGCAACCCGTAGACTTTTGTAAAAAAACACATTTAATAGACAGTAGTGTTAAAAGTGATTTGGAACTAATAACCACTGAAAATGATGACAGTGATTCCGTATATAATAATTTAGTTTCTCTTGAAACAAAAGTAGGGAGAGAAGTTTTAAATGACTTTGCCGGTAAATACTCTACGAATACTAAATTTCTAAAAGATACACAGAAGTTATTAAAGCACTCCAGTGATATTTTAGTTGATAAACATTTAATTAATGATATGACCGATCTATGGACCACTATTAAATCAAATAAAACATTTGTAGAAACTTATCAATATCTTGAATTTGAAAGGTTTAGTTATTTAAATTACTCTACGGTATTTTTAACTTGGTTGACTATTTTAAACCTTTTCTCTCCCCTTTTACAGGTTATAACCCCCGTGCTAATCTTGCTTTTACCTTTTTTATTGATGAAAACCATTAGTAATAATCCCAATATTAATTTTTCAAACTATTTTGACGGTTTAAAGTATGTATTAAGCAACAATAGCATTGGTAAAATGGTTTTAAATTTTAATAGTGCGAATATACAGCAAAAACTACAATGTGTAATGATGGTGTCAATGTATTTTTATAATTTATATCAAAACGCAGTATCATGCTACAAATTCTACAAGTCACAGTTTGATATACAAAAACATTTGTATTTAACCAAACAATATTTAAACTACACCATTCAATCCTATGATTATTTTATCAATAAAATCAACGGTTGTAAATTAAAGCAATATGGATATCATACAGATGAACGATTTTTGCAAACATTACACAAATATAAGTATAAAACCACCGAATTATTTAATAAATTTAACTTTGTAAGTGAAACGATGAGTTACAAGTATTATTCTAAGCCGGGCACTATTATGAAAACATTTTATGAATTATATGATTCCAATGATGTAAATGATACGATCACTTATTCTTTAGGATTTCATGGTTATTTTGACATATTAAACTCGATCGTCCATAAAATTAAAGCAAACACAATTAATAAGATAGTATATACTGATAAAAATAAATGCAGTTTTACAGATATTTATCACCCTTGTATTAATAAAAACCCTATTAAAAACAGTATTGATTTTAGTAAAAATAAAATAATAACCGGACCAAACGCAGCAGGAAAAACTACGATTTTAAAGTCCGTTATTATAAACATATTATTAAGTCAGCGATTTGGATATGGATATTACAGCGATGGTATTCTTAATCCATACAAATATTTTCATTGTTACATCAATATACCAGATAATTGCAGTAGAGATAGTTTATTTCAATCAGAAGTTAGACGATGTAAAAACATATTGTCTTGTATTGAGAAAAATAAAAAAGATAGGCATTTTTGCGTATTTGACGAATTATATTCTGGAACAAACCCATATGAAGCAATATCTAGCGCAACGGCTTACTTAAAATATATTAGCAAATATGATAATGTATCATTTATATTAACAACGCATTTCATGAAAATATGTCAATTGTTGAAAAAGCAAGAAAAAATAGAAAATTGCCATATGAAAACAAATCAAAAACAAGACACACTTACTTATTTTTACAAATTGATTTTAGGAACTTCTAATATTAAAGGTGGTATATCGGTTTTAAAGCAACTTAATTATCCAGAAGTTATCGTCAATACCGCAAAAACAATATTAAATTCTATATAATCTATCGGGTCACATAAAATGCTTTTTAATATATCAAAAATAAAATAACATTCGTTAAAAATAATGTTTAAATATATTTAATGATATTAAATATATGTTTAGCAAAGGAACCGTGTTATCATTAGGAGTATCATTATGTTCAGTAGTATTAGTTTATTTATATGTAAAAAACAGGATTAATAATGTTGAAAGTAAGGTAGACCGTTTAATTGAAATTATACAATTGTATGATCAGCAATCTCATATTGCTCAAGCGCAGATGGGGGGAAATACCGGTCAAAAAATTGTAGTATCAGATGCAGAAGATGATGAAGAAGGTAGTGAAGAAGAAGGCAGTAGTGAAGAAGAAGGTAGTAGTGAAGAAGAAGATGATGAAGATGAACCAACTCAAACACTAACACTTGAATCTGGAGAAAGTGAAGGTGGTGAAACCGGTGTTTTTATGCAAGCTTCTTTGGTGTTACAACACGATGATTTAAATGTTAGTGATATTAAAGGAGAGGTAGGAAACTTACACGAAGTGTCTCCAGACATTAAAGAAGTCGATGGATTGGATGATATGGATGATTTAGAAGAAGAAAGCGATGAAGAAGAAGACGAAGATGAAGAAGACGAAGATTTAGAAGTAGAAGAAGTTGTAGACTTTTCTAAAATGGGCAAACTAGAATTAAAAAAACTATGCGAAGATAAAGGTTTTGATATAAAAGGAAAGAAAAAGCATGAACTAATAGCATTATTAAAGTAAATGTAAATACAACTATAAAAGCAATGATAAAAGCAATGATAAAAGCAACAATTACCAATAATTTATTTTTATGAAAATATTATTATACTTAATAAAATATAATAATATATATATTAATATGAGTTGGAGCACATGTTATAAAGGTTCAAATAATATTTATTCTGATTTTCCTGCTATGATGAGTGATGGACGAGTGTATACTGAACACGAAACTGCTTGTGATATAAATAATTCTATTGTAAAAAATGCCGGAATCGATACTAACTATGATTACAGACAATATTTAATTAACAATGGTTTAGATATAATGTCGCAAAATATGGATTCCGCACAAATGTGTTCAAATGTTAAATCATTTACAAACAATGTTAATCACGATAAATACTTATTTAAAAGTATGTCAGACAAACATCAACCAATGGGATATGAAACTTCTGATTTAAAAAACTTATACTTAACACGCAATCAGTTAGAAAGTAAGCAAACTGCTGAATTTGTTACACAAGAAGAATTATTAAAGATGCGAGCAAGTAAATAAACAAGCAAACAAGTAAATAAACAAGCAAACAACTAATAAATATTAAAATAAGATTTAAGATTATTATGATTTTAAAGTAATATAAAATTATAATAAAATGAAAATAATTAGTATTGATGTTGGTATGAAAAATTTAGCATATTGTTATATAGAAAAAAAAGATACGATAGATGAAATAGGTAGTCTTACATCTACATCTACATCTACATCTACATCTACTTCTACAAACACAAATAACCCAGGTGATTATTCAATATTAGACTGGAATGTAGTGGATTTAACAGATTCAGACAAGTATATATGTAAATGTTTAAAAAAAAATGGTAAAGTATGTGGAAAAAAAGCTACTTATTTTAAAAACACGACATATTATTGTAAAACGCATGCAAAACAAAGCGAATATAATATACCAAGTGATGAACTTAATATTAAAAAAATAGATAAAAAGTTAGTATCTGAATTAAAACATTTAGTGAAAAAATACAACATTCCATTAGGGGATTCAAACAATGAAAATCAACCTGTTAAAAAAATAACAAAAACATTTTTATTGGATTGTATAAAAAAAGAGTTATTAAATAACTTTTTGATACCTATTGTGATGAAAAAAACAACATCAATAAGTTTAGTAGAATATGGGATTGCTTTAAAAGAAAAGTTTTCAAGTATATTTAATTATGAAGAAGTTGATTGTGTTATTATTGAAAATCAAATAGGACCTTTAGCATTAAGAATGAAAATGCTTCAAGGAATGATTACACAACACTTTATTGAAAACAACATTCAAAATATTGAAATGATAAACTCTTCCAATAAATTAAACCAAATATTGGGCGCTGGAAAAAAAATGTGCTATAAAGAGCGAAAACAAGCAAGTATTAAATATACATTATCCGACTTAAATGAAAACTCGATGATAAACAACTGGTGTGATCATTTTAATAAACATAGTAAAAAAGATGATTTAGCAGACTGTTATCTACAATGCAAATGGTATATGTGTCAGTTAAACAAAAATAAGGTTAAGTAATCTTAAGTAATGTTAATTAAATTAAAGATAAGGTAAGTAAACATAAACATAATTAAAAATAATTTAATTAAAAAATAATTTAATTAAATTATAGTGCGGACTACTTAAAATTAAAAGTTCTATTTACAACATAAATGAGTATTGAATTAAAACTATCTGAAGAATCAAGTGATGGGCCCGTATTAGAACCCGTATCTATTGGTGGTGGTGGTCAAAAATCGGTAAATTTTGGACCGGGCGTGGAAATGTTAATGAATCCTAGTAAACAAAATAAGTCAGGAGAACCAAAAGCAGATATAACCCTTTCTGAAATCGATGATTTAAATGATATTGATATTAGCGATAAGCCATCCGGGTCATCTTCCATTAGAAAAGATGATTTTATCTTAAATAGTGCTAGTAATTTGTCGGACGAACCTTCTTTAAAATTAAATATCGATGACTCATTTGATATCGGCAGTAAATCAAAAGAAGGAGCGCCTTCTTTGATTGGTAATTTAGGGAAAACGGAGTCGTCGGATGGTTTTAAAAGTTTCACAGAGATTCCAGTAAACCCAGATGTAAAAGTGCCTAGTCAACCAAAATTAACCGGTAAAGAATTATTAAAAGAAAAGTTTAATTATTTGCGGAAGTTGGAAGCATTGGAGAAAAAGGGGATCACTTTAAGTAAAAAGTATTCAATGGAAAATAATTTAGATGAAATGAAAGGTGAGTATGAAATGATTAAATCAGAAAGAGAAAAAGACAATAGTAAAAAGTTTCAAGCCAAGATGTTGATGGCTTTTGTATCTGGTATCGAGTTTTTAAATAATAAATTTGATCCATTTGATTTAAAATTGGACGGGTGGTCAGAGGCTGTTAATGAAAATATGGATGAGTATGATGAGGTGTTTGGAGAGTTACATGAAAAATATGGAGGTAAAACCAAGGTGGCTCCTGAATTGAAACTATTGTTTATGTTGGGAGGAAGTGGTTTGATGTTGCATATGACAAACACAATGTTTAAATCGTCAATGCCTGGAATGGATGATATTATGAGACAAAATCCAGAATTGATGCAGCAATTTACGCAAGCAGCAGTAAATACGATGGGTGAATCCAATCCTGGATTTGGCAATTTTATGTCTGATTTCGCACGGGGAGGAAATAATAGTGCAATGCCTCCTCCACCCGTTGTGCCTCCTCGTGGATCTCCTCCAGGACCCAATCAAGAAATGAAAAATAACCCTCCTCGACAAAGCAAAACAGTTTCAATGTCGTCAAGACCGGATATTGATGCTGCGAGAGGTAATTTAGATTTTAATGATGCTGAAAATATGGATTCTAATTATGGAAATGCTCGTGCAGAAATGAAGGGTCCCGGTGATTTAAAAGATATATTGGCTGGATTAAAAACAAAAACTATTAATATTAATGACGGAAAAAAGGAGGGCAGCACAATTAGTCTTCAAGAGTTAGAAGAAATACAATCCACTGATTTATCTTCAAGAAACCGTAAAATGGTGAAAAGCAAGCGTAAGAAATCCGAGAGAAATGTAGTTGATTTGGGTATTTAACATAATTATTTAAATAATATCTATAAATATTTATATATCATGGTATTAGGGTTGCTTGTTTATGAGGCGATGGATGTTGTATATCATGTATCAAAAATAACATACAACAGTGCGTCGTTTGTTTATAATTGGTATTATGATATCAATATTAATCATTTAGATAATAAAGTAAAACATGATGAAGAACATATAAAAAAATTAGAAGAGCGTGTGGCTCAATTAGAGCAAATTATTTCAAACAACAAATTGACTATTGAAGATATAGATACAAACATACACACCCGCACAAATAATAAAAACCAACTATTATTATGCGATTCTATATAAAAATATAATTATATTATGTATTTCAATATAATTATATTATGTATTTCAATATAATTATAGTAGAAGTTTCAAACCTTTTCTGGTTTTTCTTGGCCTTACTTTAATGTATTTATTGAGTGGTTTCGTTTTCTTTCTTGTTTTTCGTGCTTTTTTTGCATATCTGCTTTTCATACCACCTTTATATGATGTTAACGATTCTAATTGTATTATTTCTATTTGCGTTTCTTTAATTTTTTTGTCAATTGTTTGTAATTTTTCTTGTAATTCTGGCAACTTTTCTACATCAGATGATTTTTGCACTTCCTTTATTTCTTGCTCTAACTCTTTTTTACTTTTTTCTTGTTTTGTTAATTTATCTTTAAGAACGCTTATTTTTTCTGTATTTTTTTTTAATGATTGTTTAATTAAATTGGGTTCTGAAGACTCTATATCTGAAAACCAGATGCCTTGCTTAATATTACCCATTATTTTTTTAAGTTTATCCCATCTATTAGGACAATTAAAAACACCCGCTTCACTATTCTTTATTTTATCTAAAAAGATATTGCCTAGTTTTTCAGTTAGTGTTTTGTTATCCCATTCTTCTTGTGTTATTACTTTTGATTGTAATAGCGTCAAATCTACATATATATTTATTTCGTATCCAATAACTCCGCGTTCTGTAGTTTCTGCGTAATCAAAAAACAATCCATTTGGTCGCTTTTTAATAGAAGGAGTATGCGATATAATGTATGCGTTTTTGTTATTTGGCTTTATAAGTTTATTTAAATCTATTTTAGTTTCGGGTTGATGTTTTCCAAGAACATAATCGGGAATAAAACGCGCGTTTTTTTTAAGGGTATTAACTGTGTTTTTTACAATAAAATCATTTAATTTGTTTAATTTAGTTTGTGTTTCGTCGGTTGCTGTCCCTTTCTTTTTATCCATTCCTTCCCCCTCTTTTTTACCGGTATCTTTTACTGTATCAAATATATCTTTTTCATAATAAAATACTTCCACAAATCTAAATTTCAATAGCTTACTTGCGGATACATTAGCAATACTTTTTTCCATGTTTTGATATTTTCTTTTATACTGTTTTAATTCAGCCGTTGGAACATAACTTTCAAATGGTTCAAATGTAATTGTATATAATTTTCGCGTTTCATAATATTTTCTTGCATCTCTAGTATCTTCACCAATACTTACTACTTTTGCTAATAATCCGTAATTTTTATGTGAGGAGTCATTGTATTTTACAATGTCCCCTTCTTTTAAATCTGTATATTTGTCAATTTGAGAATATTTTTCTGACTCGGATAATAATTTTATATTTGAAACCTTTAAAGGAAAGTATTTTGAACCGGAATAATTGGTTTTATAATTCCATCGTATTTTGTATTTTAATTTACCCAATTCCATTTTTGCATTTGATTGTTTTATTTTTTGTTCTATCTTCAATATTTGTGCCGTTGCGTACGGCGATTGTTTTACTTTATATTTTTTTTCGTCAATACGCAATAAGATATTTTCTTTGTTTTTTGGGTCTCTTTCTATTTTACTAATAATTTTATCTGTTTTAAATTTTTTTTTGTTATCATAAATTAAAAGTTTTATGGATTCAATGTCTTTTGTTCTATCTATTATTCTAAGTTGATAAAATTTATCAGAATTACCATCGATAGTTCCATCGATATTATAACTTTTTGCAATATTTGTATTATCGTCATCTCTTAATATATTAACATATTTTTCACCAGTCTCTGTAGCACCAGTCTCTTTAACACTTCCCTTATATAATATCGGGATGTATTCATCCTGCTTATTATCTTTATTAGTATGATATGAATCGTAATGGACATTTCCCCCAGATGCAGCCGTATCTGTAAATTTACCTTTATATTGGTTATAGGACTTCTCATCATATTTCTCCTCTTCCCCATCTCTCTTGTGGGTTCTAATATTACCTTCATAAACCAACACTCGATCACCTTCCTTTAAATATTTAAAACGCTCTGTATCAATTTGTTTTGGGAGTTTTTTGGTTGGCATTAGGGCTTTTTCAAATTTATCATATATTAATTCGCTTAATTCTGTATCATCGTATCGTTTTAATTGTATTGATTTATTATAAATACGTGTTATAGTTCCGTACATCTTATCCTTAGCATCGTTAACATTAATTATTTCTATGTTGGTGTTTTTTTTTAAAAAATCATTATAGGTTCTGATTGTATCTAATGAATTTTTAATTTGTTCATCATTACTTGTCATAGTTATATTTTAGTTAGATTATTTAACTTAAATATAATTAATATTGTTATTAATTTAAACTATATCCATTTTAAATTGGTTCATGGTTTTTAACATTGTTGTATTGTTTTGCTGCTGTTTTGCTTTACTTAATATTTCTTCTGCTTTTTTAATTTCATCGGGTGTAACAACACCATCGCCATTTAAATCAAGAACATCTTTATATTTTCTATATTCCATTGGTATAACGCAAAACTTACTATTTTCATTAAATAAAAAATCAGTTAATACAATAAAAATCGCAGTAAGTCCTAAAGACATTAAAATATCTCGTGTCCCCATCCAAGAAATAGAAAATATTAATATCTGTCTTGCAACATGGTTTTTTAAATATTCTTCTTGCGTCTTACTTAATTCTATTGTAATATATTTTGAACCAATATTAAGCATTATCATTACTAAACCAGCGAAAAATTTGCTATTGTTTAGTGATGCTAAATGTTGTTTTATATTTCCAAACATCTTATTTAATATAGTTTGATAAAATGTTTTACATTAACTTACAATTAATAGTTGCTATTTTGTTATGTAATTTTTTTTGGTTAATTTTGGTTATTTTATTTAGGAATAGTATAATTAAGCATATTCCATAGTAGATTTTAAAGTAGATCGCTCTGCCGATGCTTTAATTTCTCTATCTAAATCAGTTGTGTTTGTATTGGTCACAGGGATTTTCAATTTTTTAAGTAATTCAGTAAACCCAGAAAACCCTTCTTTATTATATTTTGTGCATTTCTTTTTCGTCGATGATAATACTTCAAACCCTTCTTTACCGATTTCATCGTCTTCTTCTTCATTTTCTTTACTTTCATTGTCTTCTTCTTCATCTTCAGTTTCATCATCGGTTTCCATTTCTTTATCAGCGTCTTCTTTTTCTTTTTCCATAGTTTCCATTTCTTCAATTTCCTTTTCTTTTGTTTTTTCTTTTTTGGATTTCTTTTCTTTACCTTCAAAACCTTCTACAGTAGATTGGTGTAATAAAGTAATCATAATAACTGCTAAAATAATTGCTGCTACAGAATCAAGCATGTAGTTAGAAATAGCAATAATAGATACCCACGCCAATTTTCCCATTTGACTAGATACACTTTCTATTAAGAATTGTGGTGTTTTATATAGCAAAGCAGCCAATAAAGATAGTAAAACTAAATTTGTATATTTTTTCATTATATATAAATAAAAACAAATAAAAAATTATCTCTTTTTTTTATAAGTATGGCAAGTCAATTAGGATTTTCAGAATTTATGTCTAATAATGTTAATAATGAAGAAGTAAATAAAAAAAGGCGAAATAAAACAATTAAAAGAAAGGCAACGCCAAGTAAAAAGGTAATGGAATTCCTAAATTCTATGGATCATTCTAAAAATGAGGAAGATGAAGACGATAGTTTAGCAGATTTTGCTCCTCCACCTAATCCAGAATTAACATCTCTCCCAAATGATAAAAAAGAAGACGATGTAGATGCCGCTGTATCTCCTGAGGCTTTTAATAATATTAATGTTTCTGAAGAAAAGATTAAACAATACTACAATAATTACTTACCTTATTATGACACAGCAAGTAATAATGCAAATGTTCACGGTAGTAAAGATGATTTAATGAAAAAACTAAATTATATGATTCATTTGTTAGAGGAAAACAAAGATGAAAAAACAAATACGGTAACTGAAGAACTGATTTTATATATGTTTTTAGGAGTATTTGTTATTTTTGTAGTAGATAGTTTTGCAAAAGCCGGCAAATACACTAGATAAATAGTAAATGGTAGCATCTAGCATCATCAAATAACCAACTAATCAATTAGCCGCAAAAATTAAATAATTAAATAATTACAATATTTTTACTTGAAACTGGTTTCATAGCATAATTGTATAAATAATAATAGTATTTAGAATAAGTGTATGGCTGTATATCTATGGTTTTAATTAATGTAGATGTGTCTGCTATTGATTCTAAAAGTAAAACCTTATATTTATCGATTGTTTTTAAATGATCAATCGCTAAATAAAACCCCAGTTTAAATTTATCATTTTCTATGTTGTCATTG
>Ga0181569_10000926_pt1 | contig 22887 bp, 15 predicted proteins | sample 101ome_19_FD_132452 | JGI IMG/M metagenome (GOLD analysis project Ga0181569, IMG submission 132452) | Coastal salt marsh microbial communities from the Groves Creek Marsh, Skidaway Island, Georgia - 101405AT metaG (megahit assembly) | ecosystem: Environmental > Aquatic > Marine > Intertidal...
ACATCACGCTACCCTAGCGATCAACGACGGTGTTGATGGCTGGGCTCGAGAATCGCTCGGTGATTTCTCGTGTCTCATTAGTTCGCAAAAGACTGGTCGCAGGAAACCTCGCGCGTGGGTGCTCAAATGTATCGCTCACATATACGCCGATCGACTCACGTTGGATACGAGTGGTTTTGAACATAACGATGACAGCGCGCGAGATGCATCCACGCACTCACTCGCGACGTTCGTATACGATTGGCACTTGCACAAATTTGGATTGAAGCAACTCGCGGAGGCAAATTTGCTAGATTTGATCGCCTCAACGGTGCACCACGCCGACGACTGCGACATCATACATCAATTTGGATTATTTTGTCATTGTATCACATCGACGAGTTCTCGGGATTCGCCTTTGCTGGACGCACCCACGTTGGCGTTTTACCTGCGCTTGCTCGAAGCTCTCGCGGGAGACAGCCATTTCACTCAATTACTCGTAGAGCTTGGCATGGTGAAAGAGTCAAAGAGTACGAACGCATCTCTCAGCGCTGGCGTATTGGCCTTCTCCCGCGCCTCTGAGGCGCTGAAACTCGTATTCGTAGATTACAAAGATGAGCCATCGACACTGAAGGAATTCGTGGCGAAACAGTTTGGACTCAAACACGTCGCGAGTTCATCGACCGTGAAGTTTTCGACCTTCGTGCGTGCGGTGATGGTCGAATATAAGCGTCGGCGCGCCATAAACGTGGAGAGTCTCAAAGCGTTGTTTCGCGCGGCGGATTGCGATGCGGATGGTTTCTTAATCCACGACGAATTCGCCGCCGCGCTTCGAGTGGCGGATAAGAGAATCACAGAGACCACCATCGACGCCGTATTCAAGTCGTGTTCGTCCCGCACAGTCATCTCAGACACGAAGACAAAAGCCGTGCGTCTGGATGACTTCGTCAAATCATGCATCGCGAACGGTTTGGAACAATTTAGTCCCCTCTTCGAGCCAGGACCCGACGCAGCGGCGCAACGCAAAAAGTACGCCTCGAACGCCGACGGTTCGATGTCGACGTGGACGATGTCGCCCGAAAAATGGTTCACGCGCGTTGACGAGCTGATGACGTCCACAGACGCCCCGTACGCCAAATACCGCGCGCTCTCCGCCGACGCCGCGCTCCGCCTCGAGCGATGCCGCCGCCAACTCCATCGTCTCCAAACCCTCCTCATCGATCGTCTCGACGGCGAGGCCGCCTACCTCGCCCACAAACTCTTCGCCGCCGACGTCAGACAAGCCTGTGTGCGCGCCAAGGGCGGATTCAAACGATTCGGCGCCGCGGTTTTACACCAAGTCAGCTTTTCCATGCGAGCGTACGCCGACGCCGCCGACGCCGCCGGCGACGCCGACACCGACGTCTCGCGCGACGACCACGACGCCATCGCGTGACCCGTATCATGCATCTACCGTTTGCACCGTCCCCGCGCACCGACGCGTCCGCGCGCGTCCGCGAGCGTCTTCTCTCCGCGCGTCGCCCCCGGTGCCTAGATTTTTCCCAAACCCGCCTCGACACGATCGAAGAAGCTTCCATGAGCGTTCGAGCCGCCTCGACACACGTAGACGTGCGCGCGCGCCATGGCGTCGAAGCGAATCATCAAAGAACTTTTGGGTGCGTCCGATCGTCCACCGCGCGCGCGCGTCGCGAGGTCGCGTGAGGGGCGACGGGTCGACGGCTCGCGAAAACCGCGTGGAATTCCACGCGCGGCGCGTCGCCGCCCCGAGGCGGTGAGGCGCGCGCGAGGGGGCGCACGACGACGCGCGCGAGGCGATGAATGATGCGCGCGATATCGGTGTCGTCGTTTCGAGCGCGCGGTGGTGGTGGCGCGCGGTCGCGCGCGCGGGTCGGTGGTCGCGGGTGGTGTCCGGGTGGTTCGCTGACTTCTGATTTGGTGTTCGAGCGTCTCGACGCGTCGCGCGCGCGCGTCCGAGACGTGCGCCCGCGTGAAAACTCGAAACTAACTACTCGGCACGTGTTTTCGTTCGCGCGCGCAGATTTACAGAAAGACCCGCCGACGTCATGCAGCGCGGGTCCGAGATCGGACGACGACATCTTCCACTGGGACGCGACGATCATCGGTCCGTCTGAGTCTCCGTACCAGGGCGGCCTCTTCTTCGTCGCCATCCATTTCCCTCCCGACTACCCATTCAAACCGCCCAAGGTGAACTTCAAGACGAAGGTGTACCATCCAAACGTGAACAGCCAGGGGTCGATTTGCCTGGACATTTTGAAGGAACAGTGGTCGCCGGCGCTGACGATTAGCAAGGTGCTCTTGAGCATTTGCTCGTTGCTCACGGACCCGAACCCAGACGATCCTTTGGTGCCGGAGATTGCGCACGTGTATAAGACGGATAGAAACCGCTACAACGAACTCGCGAAGGAGTGGACGCGCAAGTACGCGACGTTGTAGAGCCGAGTCGGGAGTCGAGGCAAACAGAACGCGAGGCAGTGCGAGAGCACATGCATGGTGACGACGAAGAGGAGGATGATAACTGAACAGAGGAGACGCGATCCACGACGGTGTGCGTTACACGGCGACGAGCCCTGCGAAACAGACCGTTAAAAGAGAAGAGCGCCGCGAGACGGCGCTGACGCACGCGTGATTTAGAGACGGCGAAAGACAGACTACTAGGCTTCTAATGTGATTGCACACCCGCCTATGCATCATTTCTACACGACGCACGCACCACCATCCACCCCCGACTCGTCCATCGCGTTTTACGATCACTCGTTTTCTCGAGCTCGCCCCGCGCGGAGCGGAAACGAAACGCGCGTCCCGGAGCCCGCATCGCGCCACACGTCGACGCCCTCGTTGACCTCTCTCATCCGAGCGCGCGATGCCGACCGTCTCTTCGCGCGCGTCCGTCGTCGCGCGTCTCTCCGACGCGCGCGCCCCCGCGTCCCGTCGCGCGATGCGTCCCGCGCGCGCCACGTCACCAACTCCCAGTGACGACGTCACCGCGCTCTCGCGCGCCGCGTGCGCCGCCGTCGCCGCCGCCGCCGTGCTCGCGAGCCCGCTCGCCGCGAACGCCGAGCTCAACGCCGCCGAGGCGAACCGCGGGGGCGAGTTTAACCGAGGAAGCGCGAAACAGTTCGGCGGATACGACCTCGTCAAGGTGGACATCGTCAAAGAATTCGGGAAGGACTTGCGGTTGAGTAATTTCACGGCGGCGGACATGCGATTCGCCAAACTTCGAGGGGCGAATCTTCGAGGGGCGTACATGATGAAGATGGTGGCCCCGGAGGTGGATTTCACGGGGGCGGACATGAGCGACGCGTTGATGGACCGCTCCGTGCTCGTGGGCGCGAATTTTACCGACGCCATTCTGAACCGCGTGGTGTTGACGTCGAGCGACATGGAGGGCGCGATCGTGGAGAATGCAGATTTCACGGACGCGCTTTTGGATCCGAAGACGCAGCAAAAGTTGTGTAAGACGGCGAGCGGTACGAATCCGGAGACGGGGGTCTCGACGCGAGCGTCTCTCGGATGTTCTGGAGGTAGAGCGCGCGTGAGTAGTCCGAGTCGGTACATGTCGGACGACGACGTAGCGAAACCGAAGGCGGAGTTCGACGAGAGCCGTTTCTCAATGTATCAATAGGTGGTTGCGTTTAATTGATTTAATTGCACGTCTACGGCGCGACGTCGTTTACGTCTTTCCCGAAAAGATTGAATTCGTTTGCATTCCGCGCTTCTTCTTCTTTAAACCGTTGGCTTGAAAGTTTTGCCAGCTGCTCGCCTTTTGATTTTGTTCGGCCGCGATCTCTTGCTGACGCTGCTTATACTTGAACATTTTCAACTTTTTCCTCTTCGTCTCTCGCGTCTCGGCGTCGTCGCCTGGCTTGATTTCTAAATTCTTCGGCGGTTCCTTTCGCACGTACTCCGTCTTACGCGTCAACTCGAGTCGCTTGGGTTCGGGAAGACCTCGATACACCTCCCTCGGCCCCGCGTTGGTGATCGCGTTGGTGTTCGCCTTGGCCTCCTTGGCCTTGGCGAGCCGCTCCTTCGCGCCGAAATCCATGCGCACGTCTCCCGCCTTGACCGCCACCCGCGCGTGCGCCTCCGTGAGATAGACGTCCAATCGTCCATCGTCCATCACGCGCACGCACCGTCCCGGTCGCCACGCGCCGTCCGCGTCGAGCGTCAACACGTCCTTTCCGACGAAGGTCGCCGCCAACGAGCTCGGCGTCGCCTCCGACCGCGTCTCCTCGCGCCCGACATCCTCCCCCGCGCCACTCGCGCCCGCGGACGCGCGGGTATCCTTCTCATCGTCACCATCCACCTCGCGCGCGTCCAGCGCCTCCACCGTCGACGCCAATACGTCCTCGGTGATTTCAATCACCTCCACCAAGGAAGAGCGCAAATCCAACAGCTCCTCGTCCTCGGGCGCGTCTCGCAATCCGTCATCCACCTCCTCGAGCGACGCGCGGTACTCGGCGAGTTTCGCGCGAAGCTCCTCCGGCGTCTGCGCCGCCTCCTCCTCCTCCTCGTCGACGTGCGTCATTGTCGAGAAACTTTTCCCCTCGACGCGGCGGCTTCTGACGCGCGATTCGTCGACGCGTGTCGACTCAACGTCGGTCGCGATGTCGACGACGACGACGATGTCGTCGACGACGATGGCGACGCGCGCGTCGTCGCGCGCGCGCGCGTCTCTACGCGTCGCGAGCGCGCGTGGACGGTCGACGGTGGGGGTGGCGGCGGCGCGCGCTCGACGCGCGCGACTCGGGACGACGACGACGACGACGAGGCGACAACGCGGGGACGAGAGACGAGACTGGCGCGCGAGGGCGAGCGCCCCCGTGAACGACGACGACGGACCGGACGCCGATCTCGCGGACGCGTTCTTCGGTGAGGGATTCGACGAGGTTGACGACGCGCTCGACGCCGACGAGGAAGACGAGGAAGACGAGGAAGACGTGGAGGTTTTGCCGTACATCGGGGGTGAACTCCTCAAACCCGATCCGCCGGGACACAAGTCTGGGTACGTCGCCATCGTCGGACGCCCGAACGCGGGGAAGAGCACGCTGATGAATGATTTAATCGGCACCAAGCTGAGCATCGTGACGTTTAAGCCGCAGACGACGCGGCACAGAATCTTGGGAATCCTGAGCGACGACGACTCGCAGATGGTGCTGTTGGACACGCCCGGGGTGATGATCGAGGAGTTTAATAAATTAGATGGGATCATGCTGAAGAGCGTGCGGAATTCGATGGCGAACGCGGATGTGTTGTTTTACATCGTGGACGCGGCGCGGGATCCGTACGGCGCGTGGGAAGGATTGGCGCCGAAAAAGGGTAAGCGCGTGCCCACGGCGTTGATTTTGAACAAGTGCGATTTAGTGGGTGACCGAGAGCGCATCATGGAGTTGATCGAGTACTTTGAATCGCAAGACGTCATCGACGCCGTGTTGCCCGTTTCGGCGTTGAACTCGACGGGGACGCGAAACGTTCGAGAGTGGGCGCTCGAACACCTCCCCCTCGGTCCGACGCTGTACCCGAAGGACGCCATCAGCGAACACCCCGAACGATTCTTCATCGCCGAGATCATTCGAGAGAAGATTTTCTTCCAGTACAAACAAGAGGTTCCCTACAGCACGCAGGTGTGGATCGAATCGCACACCGAGCGAGACGGCGCCAAGAAGGATCTCATCCTCGCCAAAGTCTTCGTCGAGCGTCAATCTCAGGTGGGCATCATCGTCGGCCAGGGCGGAAGCGCGATGAAAAAGCTCTCCTCGAGCGCGCGCGCCGACATTGAAAAGTTTTTGGACCGACCGGTATTTTTAGATATTCAAGTCAAGGTGCGAGACGGCTGGCGCCAAGACGACCGCTCGCTCGAAGATCTCGGTCTCGACGACCCCAACCGGCTCGAGACACCGCTCATCTGACCGTTCGATCAGCATCACTCGTTTGTATTACTACCACCACCGAGCTCGCGCACGAACGTCGGCACGCGCGCGTCTCGACGTTCCAACCACCGCGCGAAGGCTCGAGCGCTCCACGCCGCGCGCGCCGCCGACGCCTCCTCCGCCGTCGGCATCGACGACCCCGCCCGTCCTCGCCGCTCGCCCACGAACGCGACGCCCGGACGCATCCACCACATCGCGCCGTACCCACGAGACGCCATCTCACGTCCGCGTCACCGCGCGAGACGGCCGTCGAGTCGCGCGGAGTGCCCAATGCCAAATGTCCGAACCTTCTCGAGAGACACTTATCCGCCCACCGCGTGCGCCTCATCTTTCGTCGCGCGCGGCGCGGACGCGCACACCGCGCGCGCGCGAACGCACGAACGAGGATGGTGACGTCGCACGCGCGCGCGTCTGCGTCTGCGTCTTCGTCGGCGTCTGCGTCGGCGCGCGCGAAGGGCGCGTCGAGAGGGCCGCCGACGCGGCGCGCGGTGACTCGAGGTGCGCGCGCGAGTGCGCGCGCGCGCGCGAGTGGTAACGCCGCCGACGCGCGGTGCGGATCGGTGCGCGCGCGTGTGTGCGGTGGCGCGAGCGATCGGTCGCGCGCGAGACGACGCGACGTCGCGGTGGGGGCGAATGGACGACTGAGCGGGAAGGCGCTTCGGCCCGAGTTGTACGCGCTCGACGCGTCGTGGGATCCGATGACGAGCGGTGATCGACGCACGTCGGAGGAATGTCTGACGCCGTTGCCGGAGAGTCTACCGGAGATTACGTCGGGGGCGACGGCGAGCGAAGCGTACGATTTAGTCATCGTCGGGTGCGGTCCGGCTGGGCTGACGGCGGCGGATGAGGCGAGTCGCCGAGGACTGCGCGTCGCGCTCATGGATCCGGCGCCGTTGGCGCCGTGGTTGAATAATTACGGTGTGTGGTGCGATGAATTTAAGGCGTTGGGGTTTGATGATTGTTATCGGGCGGTGTGGGACAAGGCGCGCGTGATTATCGATGATTCGGACGCCGAAGGGAAAATGTTGGACAGAGCGTACGCGCAAGTGGATAGGAAAAAGCTCAAGCAAAAGTTGTTCTCGCGAACGCTCGCGCAAGGGGTGGAATTCGGCGTCGCGTGCGTCGACCACTGCGATCACAGCGATCCGAATCACTCGGTGGTGACCCTGGACGATGGGCGGACGGTGTTCGCGAAGATGGTTTTGGACGCCACTGGGCACGCGAGAAAACTCGTCGATTTCGATCGCGATTTCACACCGGGATACCAAGCCGCGTTCGGCATCGTGGCCACCGTGGAGAAGCATAACTTTCCATTGGACACGATGCTTTTCATGGATTGGCGCGACGAGCACTTGAGCGCGAACCTGAAGCGCCAAAACGATAGACTTCCGACGTTTTTGTACGCCATGCCGTTTTCAGAGACCGAAGTCTTCCTGGAAGAGACGAGCTTGGTGGCTCGTCCGGGACTCGACTTTGACGACTTGAAGCTCAAGTTGAAGGAGCGTCTCGATCACTTGGGTGTCAAGGTGACGGAGGTGCACGAAGAGGAATACTGTCTCATTCCCATGGGGGGCGTGTTGCCGATGTTTCCGCAACGAACGCTCGGCATTGGCGGAACCGCGGGCATGGTGCACCCGAGCACCGGTTTCATGGTGGCGAAAACGATGCTGTGCGTCAGAACGCTCGTCGGTACGCTCGACGACGCCCTGAAGGCGGGCAAGCGCGGCGACGTTACCGGCGCTCTCGAGGCGGCGGAGGCGGCGCAAACAAACAACGGCGAGTTCGACGCCGACGCTACCGCGGAGTTGGTGTGGCAATCCATTTGGCCGGAAAATGATTTGCGCATGCGTACGTTCATGTGTTTCGGCATGGAGACGTTGATGCAACTCGACATTAATGGCACGCGTCAATTCTTTGACACGTTTTTCGATCTTCCGAGGGACGTGTGGGCCGGTTTCTTGAGTTGGCGAATTCAACCCGTCGGATTGCTGTCTCTTGGTGTCAATCTGTTCGTACTCTTCTCCAACTACATGCGCGTCACTTTTGTCAAGTCCGCGCTTCCATTCATGGGTTCGTTCTTCGCCAACTTTGCGCTCGCGGACAACAAGTTTGATTCAAGCAAGTGGGGCGGTTTGGTTCTCGAGGACGCTACGAACCGCGACGTGATCCTTCGCGAAGACGGACCGATTCCGGCGCCGGTCAACAACCCGACCGCGAAACCGATCACCGGCAGCATGTTGGACTTTGAAAAGATCTTGTCGGAAGAAGTGCTCAGTAAGCCCGACGATATGAAGCCGAGCGAGATCAAGGACGACCGTGAATGGATCGCATTTCAGCAACGCAAGGTTTTTAACGATCAAAAACCGATTAAGGAATACCTCAAAACGATGAGCAGTGGTGACAGTGTGGATGTTTTGGTCATCGGTGCTGGCCCGGCGGGCCTCTCGATCGCGGCTGAAACGGCCAAACAAGGTTTGAGCGTCGGAATCGTGGCTCCGGATACGCCGTTCGTCAACAACTATGGCGTGTGGCTCGATGAGTTCAGAGCTCTCGGACTCGAGCACTGCTTGCTTCACAAATATGACGACGCATTGGTGTGGTTTGGCGATTCGGATCCCGCCTCTGGCACGGAGTTGGGACGTCCGTACGGGCAAGTGTGTCGCAAACGTCTTCGAGATCAACTCTTGAAAGACTGCGCCGCGGCAGGCGTCAAATACTTGCCGGGCTTGGTTGATTTCGTGCGTCACGGGGACACGGACAAGAGCGAATTGGCAGAGATTAGAGGCAACATCGTCGAGGACAGCGATGTCTCCGAGAGTGGCAAGAAATTGATCGAGGAGGGATCGACGGGTAAAACGTTTACTCTCAACTCTCGACTCGTTGTCGCCGGCACGGGACACAACAGAGACGTGCTCAATTACGAACAAGGCGCGCCGCCGGGTTGGCAAACCGCCTACGGCGTTGAAGTCCGCATCCCGAACCATGGATTTGTGGTCAACAAGGCGGTGTTTATGGATTTCCGTCAAAGCGATCCGGACATGATGACTGAGGAGGACGAGGGCGTCTGGCGCGTACCGTCTTTCCTCTACGTCTTACCCGTCAACAAGGATGTCGTCTTCGTGGAAGAGACCTGTCTCGTCGCCCGCGTGCAAGTTCCGTTCGATGAACTCAAGCGTCGTCTGTACAGACGCATGACGCGCATGGGCATGCCCATCGTCGAGGAGGACATTATTGAGGTCGAGGCGAGTTGGATTCCACTCGGTGGCACGCCGCCGGTTGCTCCTCAGCGCACGATCGCGTACGGCGCGGCGGCCGGCATGGTGCACCCGGCGTCCGGGTATTCCGTAGTCAATAGCGTTCGCACGGCGCCCAAGGTGGCGAAAGCGATGGCTGCGGGGTTGAAGGAGGGTGGCGAAATCGAAGCGAGCCGTCGAGCCTGGGACGTTCTCTGGGGCGCCGAGCAGAGGCGTCAAATTGGATTTTATCAGTTTGGTATGGAACTCTTGATGTCGCTTCGCATCGAACAAATGCGAAATTTCTTTAGCACATTCTTTGCGCTTCCGACGGATCTGAGCCGCGGTTTCTTGGGCAATGCATTGTCGAGCTCGCAGCTCATCATGTTCGCCTTGACGACGTTCATCATCGGAGACAACGAGTTGCGAGGTTTGCTCCTCGCCCACTTGGTCTCCGCTGGTGGCTCGGGCGCGCGATTAGCCAAGGCGTACGCCTATCCATTGTTCCCCAAGGACGAGAGCGGTCTGGAGGTCTTGCAGGTGAACCGAAAAGATCAAGCGAGCGCCAAGAACACGACAAAGATGATGGAGGACTTTTACGAGTCGCAGCGAGGGGGCATGCTTCCGGGCTACATGGGACGCGATTGGTGGTCGGTGGGAAAACGCAAAAACTTCAAGAATGACGACCACGATAATAACGGTCCGAGCGGTGGTCCGAGCGGTGATGGCGACCCGAGCACGACCACGTCCTCGACGCAAACCGAGGTGGCGGTTGGCGCGATGAAGATGGACGCGTCTGACCAAGGCGCCGTCACGTACTGGTCGGACGGTAGCGCCGCGATGATCGTCACGAGCGCCGTGCGTAAGACTGGTCTCAGTCAAGATGATCTCTACGGTAAGGCCCGTAAGAAGTTCTTGCCCTCCGCGTTCATCTCGATGGCGCCCAACGTCGTCCCCCCGCACCTCACCGGTTCGCTTCCCGGCGACATCGGCTGGGATCCGTTGGCGCTCGGCGCCCAGAGCGACATCGCGCGTTACCGCGCCCGCGAGCTCATTCACGGACGCTGGGCCATGCTCGCGTGCATCGGTGTGCTCGTGCCCGAATTCTTGGCGCACAATGAGATTTTCGGCACTCCCGACCAACACTGGTGGAACACGGCCATCGAAAACGACCCCGAGTTCGGATGGCAGCTCACGTACATGGGCGAAACCATCCCGTGGGGCTTATTCTGGCTCCCCATCGTCCACCTTCCTTTGATGTTCGTCGCCGAGTCCCTCCGAAACGGCAGTTACGAGGTGGAGGCGTTCAAGGATTTGGACAAGCTCTACCCGGGCGGTCGACTCTTCGATCCCCTCGGCCTCGCCGCCGGCCAAACCGAGGAGGATCTCAACATTCTCAAGACGATCGAGATTCAGCACTCTCGATTAGCCATGATGGCCACCTTCATCTTCGTCATCGAAGGTCTCGCCGGCCACGGTCCGCTCGATTTCGCCAATTAATCCGTCGATCGAATCCTTCGAGCGGACGTATTATTCGCCGCCGCCGCCGTCTCGCCGCCGCCCGTCTCGCGCGTCCCGTCGTCGTCGTCGTCGTGTAGCATACACATCACAGCAGCCAAGCAGCATTTAAAACACTATTCATCATTCATCACGATTCCATCGTCACGTCTCACGCGCCTCCGACACGGGAGACTCGACGCCCGCGCCCTTTGAAAGACGCAAAAGGAAAGAAACGCGCAGAGGGGAGAATGTCCTCAGATCTCGCCGATCGAACGATCGAATCCGACGCGACGATGGCGGCCATGAACCTCGACCAATCCCTCGACGACATGATCAAGGAGACGCGAAAGACGGCCCCCAAGCGCCGCCAAGCGAAATCCTCCGCCGTGCGCGTCGCCGTCGGTGGAAAGAAGCGCGCATCCACCGCCAAGAAAACCGCGCGCGGTGGCCCCGCGCCCATGGCGATCGGTGGTGGCGTCGCGAAAGGGAACCGCAACGCGAAGAAACGCGGTGGGAACCGAAGCGCGGCGGCGACGGCGATGGCGGTGGACGGCGTGCAGCGCGGTGGACGCGGACACGCGAACGCGGTCGTCGGTGGGAAGACGAAATTAATGGTGGGCAACTTGGATTACAAGGTGACGGATCGGGACATGAAGGTACGACTAGGAGGAGGACGAGACGCGTTCGTGGAGCGCGCGCGCGATGGGTTCGGGGTGATGCTCGCGACGTGACGTGGCGGTGCGTTGACCCTGGATTCGTCGTGCGCTAGCTCGGGAACGATGAGATGAATGAAGACTCGGCGATTTCGATTCGAGGCGGCGGCGGCGATTCGACGCCGACGCGGTCTCGATCGACGCTCGTCTCGCGACTTTGCGTCTCGATGAGAGGAGAAGAATTCGGATCAATTCATGATTGATGGATCGACCGTAAGAGTTAATTCGCGCGAGTTTTCGTAGTAGACTCGACGCGTCGAGCGCGAGGTGTTCGTCTCGGAGGGCACCCGTCCGCTCGTTCGCGGCTGCGAGCGACGAGCGAGATTGCGCGCGCGATCGAACGTTGTCGCCCCATGATGTCCGGGCTGGAATAAAAACGTTCGCTCTCGCGCGCGCGATCGCGACGGCGCGTGACGACTCGGAACCGTCGTTCGTCCGCTCGGATATTTATACTCTACATTCGAAGACGGACGACGGGTCGCCTCGCGAACTCGCGCGAATGATTTTTTGGCGATGCGCTCGGTTCGATCGAGTGGTGACGCTTCGCGGGAGACGACGGTCGAGAATGCGTCTGAAAATACCCACGGCACCACCGCGAGATTCGAACGAGCACCCTTCATTGGAAAGATGCGGTTTCACTGCTTACACTGATGCGCGGACGAAGAGAAGAGACTTGGCTTTATTTCACCGATTCGTCTGGACGGACCGCGACACTCGATACGCGACGCTCGATACGCGACACTCGACACTCGACACTCGATCAGAACGACTTCACTCGATTTGTATGGCTCGCACGTACTCGCACACGTTTATTTTTGGAGGGAACTCGTATTGATGACATCGCCTCGCGTCGATCCTTTACAACGACAGGAACTTTTCGGTCAAGTCGGTCGCGTGCTCAAAGCCGGAATCAACTACGGCCCGCAGGGCAAGTCTAAGGGTACGGCCGAGGTCACCATGGCCACGCTCGAGTCCGCCCTCAAGGCTGTCAAGACGTACCACGGCGTCAAGCTCGACGGTCGTCCGTTGAGCATCGTCGTCGTCGACGCTCCGCCGCAGCCCAAGCCGATCACCCAGCGACTCTCGGGTTTGAAGCCGCAACAACAACCGAAAAAGAACGGTAAGAATGGCAAAAGCGCCACCCCCGCGCCCAAGCGCGGCAAGGCGACCGCGAAAGCGGTCGCCGCCGCGAAGAAGGCGACTCCGAAGAAGAAAAAGCCGGCGCGCAAGCCCAAGGAAAAGAAACCGGACGGCCCCAAGCCGACCGCCGCCGACTTGGACGCGAGCCTCGACGCTTACAAGGCCTCCGCGGACGTCCAAATGGCTGCCTAATCGTTCACGTTCACTCACTCTGTAACAATCAATCAATCAGTCGACACATCACCGCGCCAACCGACGCGCGCGTTCGCCCAGACACCCCATTTCCCGACCATCGTGCGCACGACGCGACGCGACGCGCGCGCCGACGACCGCATCGCCGTCATGTTCGAACGAATCACATCCCTCGTGGTCAACGACAAGGGTGAATACAGCAAGATTCACGTCTTCGCCCTCGGCCTCGCGGCGTTGCACGTGGCCGCGCTCGTGTTGTGGCTCGTGCTGATCGCTCGTCAGCGCCCACCGAGTCTTCGCGAACTCGACGATCGCGTGCGCGCGTCCAAGGATGAAAAGGACGAGTGAGCGTGCGTTCGCGTTCGCGCGTCGTCTGGTGTCTCGAGCGAGGCGCGCGCGAGTGAATCGCCGCCAATGTAGTTTTTTTAGTGTAATTCTTCTTTCTAACAATCTCTACGTGCGTCTCTCTCTCCCTCTCTCCCTCTCTCTCTCACAAACCCCTCCACCTCGGCTCACTTCTTTTCATCCTGTAAATTCAACAAGAGCGAGTCCGCGCTCAACATGACGCGGTTGTTCGAGTTGGCCATGGTTTGCGCGATGGCTCTCGCGGCTTCGATTTTACGAAGCGTCAAAAACGCCGGATTATTCGCGATAGCCTCCCCGATGAGTTTGGCGGATTTCGCCTCCCCCTCCGCCTGAATCACCGCGGATAACTTCTCCTGCTTCGCCTTGTCGACGATAAACTTGGCGCGCTCCGCCTCCTGTTGCGCCACCTGCTTACTCTCGATGGCCGCCGTGTACTCTCGGCCAAAGGTCAACGCCGTGAGCGACACATCGTCTAAAACCATGTTAAACTGCGCCGCGCGCTTCTTCAACAGATGTCTAATGGATAACGACACTTGTTCTCTCTTCGTGATCAACTCAGCGGCGTTATGCTGCGCCACGACAGACTTGACGGTTTCGTGAATGACGCTCGGAAGCACCCGTTCGTTAAAATCCATCCCGAGCGTGCGGTACACGTCTGGTAATTTATTCGCATCCGGTCGCGTCAACACGCGAATCGAGATGTTCACCATTTGCAAATCTCTCGATCCACTCTGCGAGTTCACCTGGTGCGCGCGCGCGCGAACGTCGTAGACGTACGGACGCTCGACCCAGGGAATGATGAAGTGCGTCCCCTCCGAGTACACCTTGTCCTTGACGCCGACGAATCGATTGTACACGATGGCGCGGTGACCGCCCTCGACGTTGAACAGACTGCGTCGAACGCGACGCGACACGAGTGTGCGATGCGTCAGTCCATCGGCGCGCGCGTCGTCGTCGTCGTCGTCGTCGCGGCGAAACGCGACGACTGAGAGGATCGTGTGGGGGCGTGCCCTAATCGTCCCGAACGCGCGCGCGCGTCGTCGTCGTCGTCGTCGTCGGGGGATCGCGCGCTCGCGCGCGCTCGCGCACCTGTTGTATAAACCGTACGTCGCCGCCCCGCCGTACACGATGGTTTGCAGCGCGGCGCTGACGACGCCGGCGTTCATGGCGTTGCGCGCGTTTTGCATGATTTTTTCTCGTCGAGCGCGTCGACGTCTGACGCGCATCGGGAGTGCGCGTCGCGCGCGACGTCGTCCGAGGCATGCTCGACGGTGAGCGAGGGACGTTTCGGTTCGGTTTCGGCGCCGTCGACGCCGACGCCGACGCCGACGCGGTGGCGGCGGAGGAGCGACGCGATGGGAAGCGCGCGCGCACCGAGGACCGAGCCGCCGAAGAAGTCGACGCGTCTTCGCTCGCGTGCGACGACGAGGCGACGTGGCAGGGCATCTACGAGACGCACGGTGACGTGGAAATCGTTCGAGGCGCGCACGGGAGCACGGCGTCGACGCTGGATGGATGTCCAGAGGATGCGGACGTCGTCCCCGGGGTGTACGAGGGCGGGCTCAAGTCGTGGGAGTGCGCGGATGATTTAGCGACGTACGTCGCGACGGACGAGGCGTTCGAGCGGGAGATGGCGAAGATGGCGGAGAGGGATGATTTGCACGTGCTGGAACTCGGGGCGGGACAGGCGGTGCCGGGACTGGTGGCGATGCGAAAATTAAGCCGTCGGTGCGCGGCGGTGACGCTGACGGATTACAACAGGGACGTCGTGGAGGAAGTGACGGTGCCGAACGCGCAGGCGACGATGGCGCTCATGGAGAGCGAGGGTGAGAACGTACCGTCAAAGGTGAGGTTTTTGTGCGGTGGGTGGTCGGGGTACGACGCGTTCGTGGAGAAGGGTTCCGTCGACGTCTTGTTGACGAGCGAATCCATCTACGACGTCGGGCAATATGACGATTTGTGTCGGTTCATCGCGCACGCGCTTCGCGAGAAGACCGGCGTGTGTTACGTCGCGGCGAAGAGTTATTATTTCGGCGTCGGCGGTGGGACGAACGCGTTCACGACGTATTGTCGAAAGTATTTCGATTTAGAGGTGGAGAGTCTGAAGACGTTTTCAGACGGGAGCAGCAACGTTCGAGAATTGTTGCTCGTCACGCGGAAAACGGGTGAACGGAAATGACGAACGGGGGTTGTACTTGCTATTGTATGATATTGTCAACATGTAATCAGTGCGGTGTCGCGCGTCCGGAGATCGACGCATCGTTCGTTCGTGACGTCGCGAAATTTATGCGAGGACGCGAACGCGTCCTCCGACGACTTCGATGACTTGCGCCGCGTTCCCGTAAATGCCTCTCGACGCGCCGACGTCGACGCGCCACACGGCGCCCTTACACCCACTCGTCACTCCAGTCGACTGAGGCGTATGTCCGATGACCAACCGCTTCGCCTCCGCGGCGTCGAGCGCGGCGCCCAGTCGTCGACACGCCTTGGCTTCGTATTGCACGCCGGCGTCCTTCCCCCCGTAATCTCTCGTCCACACCACGCCGTCCGATTCCAACACCTGTTTCGGCGGCATCTTAAGCTTCCCTTGCATCCACAACGACACCTCGCGATTGATTCGCTCGAATCCGTACTCGACGTGCGATAAATCGATTCCGGCGTGCGCGAAAACCGTCCCGTCGTCCACCACCAACACCGTCGGTTGTTTCGCCAACCACTTGGCGATCTCCCCGCCCGGCGAAAATAACTTTTGCCTCGCGCGCACGCCCGCCAATCCATCCTCATCCTCCCCGAGCGCCATCTCCACGTCCACGACGCGCTTCTCGTCGCCATCCTTACCCGCTTTGCTCCGTCTCTTTTCTTCGTACAGCCGACACTCCTCAAACGCCCCCGGCGTCGCGTACCGAAAATCCCCCATCACGTTCATGATCTCGTGATTCCCATTCATCGTGATCACATCACCTCCTTGTTCCCTCGCCTGTCGCTTCAACGCGCGGAGTTTCCGCAGGATGGCGATTTCGCTATCGCCTCGATCCAACACGTCGCCGACTTGCACGACGACGGCGCTCCCGCCGATCCACTTCCCGCTCCCGTCGCACACGCCCGCGAGCTCGAGCGACCGCACCATGGCTAAGAAATCACCGTGTAAATCACCGATGGCGATCAAACGTCGTCCGCGGAGCTCCAATCGCGTGACGGGGCCGTCGTCGTCGGCTTTCGATGAAGACTGTCGGCCCGAGGTCTGCCTCTTCGCCGCGACGCGCGCGGACGCGCCACCGGCGCGCGCGAGGGCGGTGAACGACGCGACGGAGGCGGACGCGAAGAGCGCGCGTCTCGTTGGCGCGACGGACGTCATCGGACGCGGCGCGGTCATGACGAGTCGCGCTGTGCGGATGCATAACCAGAGATTTCACGCACCGAGCCGAGGCGAGGGTGAAGACAGACGAAACGACGACGACGACGACGGAGGAAACTAGACGTGTTTTTATTATCATCCCGAGAGAGACGCGCGCGTTCACGCGAACGGATCGGTGCCGTCGATGCCGTCGGTGACGGTTTCGTTGTCTCGCATGTATCCGCGGAGCGCGCGCATGCCGGCGAGATTAAATCCCATGATGTCGCGCGCCTCCTTGGCCCTCGCGCGAAGGAGCGGTCTGAGCTCGACGAGCGCGCGTCTCGTCTGTGGTTCTCGACCGAACTCGTGCGCGTGGAGACGCATGATGAGCGCGGCGAGTTTACACGTGAGTTCGACTTTTTGACCGGCGATGAGCCAAGAGGTGAGATGGTGGAGGATGCGGTCGACGTACTCGAAGGGGAGGACGAGGACGGCTTGTTCGAGCTCGCTCGCGCGAACCTTGGAGATGGCGTTCAGAGCGTACGTAGACGGTTGTTGACCCAACAGCAGAGGATTGGGTTGGATGGGAGCGACTTTACCGCCGGATTTGGCGGTGTCCGCGGCGTGTTCGGCGAGACGCTTGGTCTCGTGATCGGCGAGGTCGAGCGCCTCGGCGATGGCGTCCGCCGCAGTCAACGTCTCAAGCGTCTTTCGTCCAGCCATGCCAGCCTCGCCCTCGGCGGGGAGTTCGGTGTTGGGACGAACACGCTCGTCGATCTCTTCGTCGAGCATGGATTCGAGTCGACGCTCCTGTTCTTCGTCGACAAAGAACTGTTCGTCGGTTCGTTCCCACAGGCGCAACGAACGATCGCCGCTCCCGGTGACGACGAAATTGCCCTTCTTACTAATCGCTAAGCACCACACGGGCGCGTGATGGGCCTCCAAAGTCAACAGCGGGTCAAACTTGTCAGCGTCCCAATACTTGACGAGCTTATCCTTGCCCACCGAGAACAGGTAGTGCGTCTTCGGGACAAACTTGAGCGCCATGACCGAGTCTTGGTGCGCGAAAATGGATCTGTGACAATCGCCGAAATCCAGACCCCAGATGCGAATGTTCTTATCCGCTCCCGCGGAGGCTAACAGTTGCGAATCGCTCGAAATGTCGTGACACAATGGCGGTAATCTGTGTCCGTACAGCGACAGATTAAACTTGAGACTGTCGACGAAGAAAACCTTGAGTGTGTTGTCCAACAACGACACCGAGAGCAGTTTTCCATCCGGGCTGATTTGGCAACTCAAAACGTCCTCCGCCATCTGAAGCGTCCGAGTGTGATTGAAGCTAAGCGTGCGTAGACCGTCTTCGTTTTTATCCAACGTCCATTCCCAAAATCGCACTGTTTTATCCGCCGACGCGGAGACGAATCCGCTGTCGTCCGGAAGCATGGCGAACGCCCACACCGCACCCTCGTGGGCCTCGGGCACGGCGAGCTGTGTGCCCGCGTTCACGTCGATGAGTTCGATCGCACCCTGTTTCGTACCGATGATGGCGTGTCGACCACCGGGCGCGAAGGACGTGCACAAGCCGTAACCGCCCTTGATGGTCCGCAGACACGCGCCGTCGGACACGTTCCACAGCTTACTCCCGTTGCTCGAGCACGAGAGCACCGTCTCGTCGTCGGGCGACAAGGCGACGGCGCGAATGTCGGAAGGGTGACCTGCACTCTCGATAACGTGCAGTTTGGTCGGCTCCTCCTCTTCGACGACTTCCCACTCTTGAATGGCGTTGTCGTCGAGAAGCACGGCCACCTTGCACATGACGTCAGATCTCTTGGGCGTCTCCGTGGAAAAAGCGAAACCGCGCATCTTGGACTTGGTTGTGATCGTCGAAGCGAGCTCCAACTCATCAGCGGCGCTTCGCGCACCGTCCTCGTCGTGGTCCTCTCGCGCCTCTCGCGCCGCCTCCAAATCGCCCATCTCCTCCGCCTCTCGTGCCTTGGCCTCCATTTTCTCGCGTTTACGTTTCAGGCGACGCTTTTGTTTCTTTACCGCCTCCCTCTCGTCTCGAACGCGGTAAATCTCCATGCCTCGCCCGACGCCCTGCACGCCCAGGTAGTTGCCTGTCTCGTGGTACCGAACCGTCATCGTTCGTCCCTTTTGCCCTCGAGTCACCGTGCCCATCTTGAACAACGGCGACTCTGCACTGTACCCATCCCGCGCCGCGTCGCAATCGTACACGTGCAACTTGTGATCCGCGGTACCGATGACGACGCGCGTCTGCGTCGGATTCACGTCCACGCTCCACGTCTCGCCGTCGAAACCCGTCAGCGTCTGCGTGCACGCCCGCGTTCCCAAATCCCAAACCTTGACGTACCCATCCTTGCTCGTCGTCACGAGAAACCTGTGAAAAAGATCCGCGCTCTTCGCGTTCTTCCTCTCGACGAGTGCGCAATCCGTAATTTGATCTCGATGTCCTCGCAGACGCGTGATTCCGCTCTCCGCGGCGACGTCCCACACCACCACGTCCGAATCTCTCCCTCCCGACACCAGCAGACTCCCGTCTCTCGAAAACCGAAGCGTCGTCACGTCTCTCTTGTGTCCTCGAAACGTCACATCGCACTCATCGCCCATGAGCGACCACAACCGAACGCTTCCGTCGCTCGCGCCGCTCGCCAGGAAATCACCCGTCGGCGACCTCGCCACGCACGTCACCCTCGGCGCCGCCTTGGTCACCCCGTGCTCGTCCGGATCGTTCGGTGGGATCAACTGTCGCTCGCGCTGCGCGCGCTTGACGTCCCAGACGCCCACGCGCTCGAGCGCCGCCACCGCCAATCGTTCCCTCGCGGCCGCCGCCGCACCGCCGACGTCGTCGCTCGACGACGCCGGCACGTACGTCAGCGCGCCCGCCGTGTCACCGAGACCGGTCGCGACGACGCCCCACGCCGCCGCCTGTTCGTACCGCAGGTACGCCTTGACCATGACGCGCGACGGAGGCGCGCGAGGGCGACGGTGAGTGAGGCGCGCGGGGACGCCGAGCCGGCGATACGCACTTTTTACTTTTACGCACGAACGACGAGCCGTGTGGGAGGCGGGCGTGAATGACAAGGCGCGTCGATGAACTACGATGATGCAATGACGTCACTCCGGGAACACGGTGAACCCCTCGGCGATGGCTCGAAACGCGGCCTCGTCGGCGTCGTACCGACCTCGGTCCGTCTCGACGGCGAGCGTGTACAGCGTCGACGACCCGTTCGGTTTCGCGTCCAACGCGAGGGTCGTTTGCACAACGTTCGGTTTCGCGTCCAACGCGAGGGTCGTTTGCACAACGCGTGGAACGCCGGCGATGGTCTTTTCGTAGACGATGTCGTAATAGTCGACGCCGGCGGTCGTGCGTGTGTCGACGCGTCGAAGCGTCGCCGCCGCGCGCCCTCTCGATTTCGCGTTTTCTGCCTCGACCAACCGTTTCGCCACCGTCTCCGCAGTGCCGATATCGCCGAGCGATCGCGGTCCGCCGGACGACGCGGTCTGCGAGGACAATTGTATGACGTTTCCGGCGAGACCGAATCGAGAGTCGCGCAGAAACGTCTCCGAGCTCGCCGCCGCCGCGCTCGCGCCCAAATCAACCTCCTCGTAAAACGACGGCACGTTCGCGACGCGAAACGCGCGCGTCTCCACGCTAAACGTGGACGACGACGCGATCGACGACGATGTCGACGTCGACGCTTCGCCCCCGCGCGCGCTGTCGGGCGCGAGCGTCGCGCACGCGGTGAAACCTAACAGGGCCAGCGCGTCCCGTCTCGGACGTTTCGGGACGCGCGCCGGCGTCTCGGCCGCGTCCGCGCTCGACGACGCGCGAATCACGCGTTGGCGGCCCGCGTCGACGCGCGGCGTCGGCGCGTCGCGCGTCGCGCGCGCGGTGACGGCACAACAGAGGCGCATCGCTCGAGCGCGGTGTGACGACGATTTGATTCTCGAGCAGAGTTATTTTTGGGCGCGGCGACGTCCGTCGACGTCGTCTCGCGCGCGTCGCGGACGCGTCGCAACGTCTCGCGCGTCTCGGACGCGTCGCGATGGACCGTCTCGCGCCGCGCGAGACGTCGTCCGTCGCGTCGCGCGCGCGCGCCGCCGCGTTGCGCTCGAAAAAACTGTTCGAGTCCGAGAACGTGGGCGTCATCGCTCGACGACGCGCGGGGGCGGCGACGTCGCTGGGATTTCGTCGAGGCGACGCCGTCGTCTCTCGCGAGTCGGTCGACGTCGCGGACGCGTCGCGCGCGATGAGTCTGTTGGAATCGACGGTGGCGCGCGCGGAGGCCAAGGTGGCGGGGCTTCGCGCGCGAGACGCGTCTAGAGAGGATGTCGCCGCGGTGGAGGAGGCGCTCGAGGCGTTGGATTTGGTGGCGTCATGCGCGCGAGAGGAGTCGAAATCGCAGGCGAGGGCGCGGGTGCGGGAGCGCGCGCGCGCGAGGGAGTTGAGGGATGAGTTGACGCGCGAAAAGCGTTATCGTGCGCGCGCCGAAGCCGAGGCGAGAGCGGCGAGGTGTGAATTGGCGTGCGTCAAGGCGACGGTGCGCGTGAGTGATGCGCGCGTCGGTGATGACGATGCGTGCGTAGTCGTCGCGGACGATGTCGACGCGGTTGCACGTACGTCGTCGTCGTCAACGTCGTCCGACGACGACGACGTCGCCGGGCGCGAAGTCGAATCGACGCGCGAAGAGACGCCGTCCGAGATCGCCGTGGACGCGCGACGCGCGGTCGCCGATGATGGTCATCGCGACGCGTGTTCGTCCGGTCGAGACCGTCTCGTGCCCGAAACGGGTGACGACGACGAGATTCGGTTCTACGCCGACGTCGCCGAAGATTTAGACGCCGAGACGACGCATCGAAACGCGACGCTCATCGTGTTCGATCTGGCGAGAGTGTCGTCGTCGACGACGACGAGAATGACGTCAAACGATATCAAACGTCACACGTCGACGTACTTTTACAAACGTCACGGTTCGCGCGCGCTCGGTGAGTTGCACCGCAAAATGTTCTTCAACGCACTCGCGAGACGGCGAGCGGCGAGCGAGTGGGCGCAAGTGTTCGCGCGCGTCCTCGAGGACGTCGACACATTCGAGTTTGCACACGCGATGCGTTTGATTCGACACGTGCGTTTCGTGCTCGTGGAATCGCCCGACCTGGACGCGGCGCCCATCATGAGCGTCGACGAGGGCGCGCGAGCGCTCGCGTTTCTTCTTGCGCCGCTTTCGGGGAAATCGTCCGCCGCAGCGACGAAAGAGTTTGAAAGCATTCGTCGACGCGCGACGCACGTGAATGGAACGTCCCAGATTTCATTCGCCGCCGTTTTAGAGCGCGGCATCGACGCCGTCCAGCGAGCGAAAGCGTCTGTACGGTCCGCGCTCGCCGAAACGTTCGCCAGGCGACATCCCGACGGAACGTTGGCGCATCACTCGACGTTGGTCAAGACGCTCGTCGACGCCGTCGCGACCGTAGACGTCGCCGCAGTGTCGGCGATCGCCAACGACACCGACGGCGTCGATCGAATCGCGCACGAAATCGCATCCGCGGATGATTTCGTCACGCTCGAGCGATTCGTCGACGGCGCCTTCGGAGAACTCACCGCGATGACTCTCTCGCGCGCCGACGCGCCGGACACCGAGCCGGCGATGCGTTCGGCGCGCTTCAAATCGAAACCGAACGCGATGACGATCGACGTCGTGGGTTCTCTCGCCCTCGTGACGCGCGCGTGGGATTTCGCGTCTCGCGTCATCGACCGCCGTCTCGCCGCGTGGACCTCCCGCGACGACGTCCGCACGACCAAAACCACCACCAACAACAACAACAACGCCCACCGACCTCACGGCGCGTTCCCGATTCCACCCGTGCGCACCACCGACGTCACCAAACGCGCCCTCGTCCGTCGTCACGTCGACAGACTTCTCAAGCTCCGCTCCACCTGCGACTTCGCCCTTCGCGCCGCGTCCTCCCTCTCGCGTCGCGTCGACGCCTCCGACGACATCGCGCGCGCGTGGCGCACGTACGCCGCCGTCGTGTGTGCCTTTGAAACCGCGAGACGCGTCGTCGGCGTCGTCGATCCGACGCTCGCCGCGTGGTGACGCTCGCGGCGCGCAATACGCAACACACATATCCCGAGAAGCACTAACGAATTTTACATGTTGTATGTATACGGACATATGACACCTATTGTGGGAAGTAATACAATTTAATAAAATAATTTCGACCCCCCCAGGCGACGACGGCGGCGGCGGCGGCGCGTCACACGCCCGCGCGCTCGTCGCTCGACCGCGCGCGAGCGTGTGACGCGAGACGTGCGACCTTCGTCGTCGCCCCGCCTGGTTTTACCGCGCGCCGGTGTCCGCATTCGTCGCGCACGCGCGGAGACGTCCCGCCGCCGCCGCGGTTTCATCTTCCCGCGCCGGTGACGCGCGTCATGAGCTCGTCGTTCGCGAAGAAACTCGCGGACA
>Ga0181569_10000929_pt1 | contig 22858 bp, 53 predicted proteins | sample 101ome_19_FD_132452 | JGI IMG/M metagenome (GOLD analysis project Ga0181569, IMG submission 132452) | Coastal salt marsh microbial communities from the Groves Creek Marsh, Skidaway Island, Georgia - 101405AT metaG (megahit assembly) | ecosystem: Environmental > Aquatic > Marine > Intertidal...
ATATTCCTGAGATCCACCGAAACCGATAAAATCCCCCTGGAAAATGCTGTCTGTATGAGGCAACCAATCAAGACAAGCGTGCAGAATGTTTGCAACTTCGCCCACGTGGTTTTGATCGATTTCTTCATGAGAATGATTGATTTTGATTTTTACTTTGTTGAACACACTTTTAGTGCCAACGAAGAACTTACCGTTCGCAGGGTTTGTGCCCCAAACTATAGCGGGCGCACCGTCAATTTTCAGGGAAAGATTACCCTCTGCCACGAACCAATCAAGGGCGCTCAAATCACCGGAAAGGATGGTGTCTTCGGGATGTTCGATGTGGGTGTTTTTCATATCCGGATTATAGGGACAAAAAAGCGCCCTGTGGGGGGCGCTTGTGACGGTTCCTCAGGCGAACACGTATCCAGACTGGAATGGCACGTTTTGAAACTTGCTCTCACCGTTGATAGCGCCCACGAACTTGCGAACGTACCAGGTCCAGTCCTTTTGAAAAACGCCCTCGCCTGCAATGCAGAATGCATCGCACAGGGCATTCAGACGGGATTTCGTGGTGTTGGACTGCCAGCCCCCATCATAGATCGTCATGTCGTTGTCGGTGACGGTGGCGATCAGGTTCCCGTGAAGGTAGACAGAAGACGTTCCCGTTTCGGCGTCGAATTGAACAGAGGTGTTAGCGTTTCTCCAGTTGCGGTTGCTCTGGACTGCCTGGCACATCTGGGATTCGATTTTGCGCATTTGAGTCGTTTGTTTGACTTGATAGAACAATAGGCGATTCTGGGAGCAGTGCCAAAAAATTGTGACACTACGCCAACTGTCACTCTCCGAAGAATGAGAAGTGGGCATCAACCACGAAATCGATCACGTCATCCGTGGCATTCACGCCGAACTGCTCACAGAACCAGTCCACTGCCATATCAGCGGGTAGCATCGTGTCGAATAGGAAATCCTGCAGGTCCTGCAGGGTTTGGGGATTGGAGAGAATGGTTTTTGTTTTGTTCATGCCACCATTATAAGCACGGGGTTGGGCGCTTTGGTTGCCGCATTGTGCCACCTTGCGAATTGGTTGAGCGGCCGACTTAGTTTGTGTTAGTCAGTGCTTCAATTTGCTGGTTTCGTTTTTCAATGACTTCCAACATGTTTGAGTCAAGTATACTGAGCATCAGATTTGCACCCAGCATAATGAACATAACCGTGAACGCAATTCGCATCAGTTTTCCTCCAAAAGTTCGGGATAATACTCTTTAACTTCTTCCATCAATTCATCATCGGTATACTTATCATAACTCTGGTCCATGAAATCATAAAGAACTGCCCACATAGTTTTGAAGTCCATTCCATCAATCACGTTGTCGATGAGTTGATCTTGAAGTTCCTGACGGTTCATGTTCATTTGGTGGGGAAGTTTTTGCAGACGGCATCACACAAGGTCTCAATGAGTTCGTCTCTCAATTCATCATAATCTTCTGTATGTGGAAATACCTCACTGAACTTTGATTCGATGATACAATCAATGTCCTCCATGAGTTGTTCACGTTGTTTGAGAATTTCGAGGTTCATGTTCAATAATCAGTGTTGCCGTTGATGTAATTTTCTACGTCAAACTTTTCTTCTTTTTCCCATTCTTCCTTGAAATCTATCACGTCGAAAATCTCACCTTGGGAGTCATTGATTTCGCTCCAGAGTTCATCGAACATTTGAAATTTTTGATTACTCCGTAACAATAACCCCTCACGGACGAAACCGCAAGGGGTAGTGGACACTCTGCCAATTGTCCTACTGATACGAATTCGTATTATCTAATATTGTCTGATACGAATTCATATTATATCCAATTCACGTACTGGCACACTACCAGTCGATATCGTATTCCTCGATGTTAATATTAATATCCTCGTCGGAATTTAAATTTAGTACTTCTCGCCAATCGAGAGTTTCTAAATCTAAATCCTCGTAACACATGACATCTAGTGTGACGCGCATTAGGCGTTTTGTGTATAACGCGGGCATGTGAATCTCGTGCGACGTGTACTGCATTATATCATGCATAATGTCTATACGCAAGCGCATCATAGTCTTGCGTATCTCGTGCATAATCCTCGTCTATTGTATACTGATCTAGAGGCATATATGATTGCATATACACGTCATACATCTCGACGAGATCATTGTGATAATAATAATTGTTATGTGTATAGTCGAGATCGTGTTCGTAATACATAATTCTCGTCGAGATGTATGATGTTATTATACTGTGATCTCGACGAGAATGCAAGCCCTAATGCCCGCCAGATCTAGTCGAGATTCATAACCATTATTTATAATACCTTTGTATTATTTGTGTCGATTCTGTAACTTTTCGCCGTCCCGGTGGTTGACAGAGAGCGCTTCTTATGATACGCTCGCTAAACTTGCATCAGGGAGGCACCTTTTCATGAGGTATAATAGAGTCTTATAAGGATAAGATGAGGTGCTTTATGAGAGTCTTAATTCATATCATAATCACCCTTTAATACGAATAATTATCATCACAACAAAAAACGAAAGTATATTTATTTAACCTTTTTTATTTAATTTTTAACATATTTAAGTAACAACGGATACAGAAACCTCCCCCCTTACCTACTCTTGACATACTCCAATTCCTTCCAGTTCTCTGGATAACAACACACCAAACACCTTTCATTCCTGTGCAGAGTACAATCCTTATAGGACTCATCACTCTTCTCTCTTACCATAATCTCTATAGTAAGATACCTCTTCTCCGTATCAATCCAATATATCCATCCTTCCATTCCTTTCCACTTGACATAATCATGAACCTTTGGCACATAAGTGTACATTACCATTCCCTCTTGAGTTGTCTAATATCACTAACACCATATAATGCTCTACACCTTTGTTCTGCATCTTCTCTTAAGTTAGATGGTACTGTAAACTCTACCTTAGTCAACCTATTAGATTGTAATAGAACATATGCGCTCCACTTAGTTTCAGGCATATAGAAGTTGTTGCAATGCATTATGATTTATGCTCATTGCACTATAGGGAGTTGTATCCTCTAATCTTACTTCTTTACCTACTGTTTTAGAATTGATTGGGGCATGGAAACATTTTGTTTTGGTATTGTAGAATCCCCAGATACTACGTGGAGTGCTATCAGTGTAAGAGAACTCACCATGATTAAGAATCCAGATAGCAATAATGTTACGTTTAAATTGTCCCGTCTCATACGAGTAAGATACTGGTGGTTCATGAAATTCTGACAATACGCAGTCTTTTAGGATTGTGTCCATCTCTGAGGAGTTCATGATACAATTGATTAGTTTGTTCTTTACTGAGTCCTTCATAGTCCTCTACAAGAAACCACCCATTAGTTCCTTCTTCCTCTATCCTATAAAGTGGTTCTGAAGGTTGTGGTGGTTTTGCATTAATACTGAATCCTTTAGTCATCTTTCTTTCCTTCCTTGTTGTTCTAGTTTATGCGAATGAAGTAGATTTGTCAACTGCCTTTTGATTTCGTACCTGACTGGCATAAGATGAGACCTAACATATGCATCACCTTTCATTAGATGAATAACATTATCAATTTGTTGTTCGGCAGCCATTAGACTATACCTTTTCTTTTGAAACTCTGTATACATGATTAGAAGCAGAATTGAATTAATTTTTCACCGACTGCCTGAGGACGACCTTCATATGATTGTGCCTCTAATTCATTATCGGTAGTCATATCATCTGAAACAGATCCAGGATAATAATCGTTCTTACAAAACTGTGCCGCATGAAGTGCCTCATGATCGACTGTCTTATTAATTTCAAGTGCACGACGAACACGATTGTTCATGTGTTGACTAATTGTACTGGTGCAAATAATCACCTCAATATGTCGAGTACCAGGAGTCGCAATCGTGAAACCAGCATACTTATCACCACGTTCATAACATATTGGTGCATTTTCTACAATTTCAATATCCGCCAGTTCCATTAGTGCAAGCAGACTTTCTCTTTCTGGTGTCAGATAGGGTTCCATTCTATAGAAACTCCTGCATGTAATAATCAACCGTCACTTCTAACTTAGCTGCCTCTTCTTCATAATTCAGAGGAACAATCAATTCACGTTCAAGTGTACCAACCTTTCGGCGATAGACAGTCTTACCACCATCGGGTGATTCATAACAATAGTTCATTAGAAACTTGCCTCCTCGAATTGACGAATACCCGTTTGGGAAGTGTCCATTTTATCCATGAGTTGAATCATTTTGTAGTACAGTGCACTCGTACTCCCGTATTCCCGTGCAATGAGTTTTTCTTCACTGAGTTCAAGTAACTGAAGAGCAGAAATGATAATACCCAGTTCATGAACATTTAGATTGACATTAACATCACCCATAATTGTTCTGTGCATTGGTTGTATTATCTATTCTACCACATCATCGTCCATCGTGCATGGTTTGCACTACTGATTTTTCCTTCCTTCAACATATTATCACAGACATTACAAAAAACACGAAACTTTTCTTCTCTTGTCAAATAGTGTGCACTTGCGGCATCCTTAATCACTCTGAGCATTTGTGCCTTGTTGGTAATCATCAGAACAGTTCCAGTTGGGAGAACAGAATGTGATCGCAGCAGCTATCATCATCCTGCAAATCAATCATGTCACTATCAACATGTTTGAAGAGTTTGTCGAACAGAAAATCAACAAACTCCTTATTATCAGCAGTAGACGGGAGAGTAGTCATCACCAGTGTATTCGTTGAGGTTGAAGTCAGTTACGGTTGCACCATTGGCAATATACTGATTGATGTCATACATTGCATCAGACTTAACACGGGTGGTGAAAGATGTCATCTCAGTCACATCACCCTTGTGCCAGATGGTACGCTTCACAAAACGCTTGCCAGTACCAACAGGGTAGAAGTCGATGGTGGTGGCAGAAGTCAGGAGTTGCATGGGGTGTTTCGCTTATGTGCTTATTATAGGGCAGAAAGGAGTCAGCGGATGTCCCCGTGTACCACCACATCAGCTGGCACACGGGAGATGGTGTAGCGACGGATTTGCTGGGAGAATGGGCGCCAGGCATCAACAGTCTCATTCACCATACGATTGTGCTGACGATCGGCACCCTTGGCAGTCTTGCAGCGCTTTGCCTTACGGAAGTAGATGATGGGTTGCACTGCATCCTTGGTGTCGATCTCAACCTTGTAGAAAACGGTGCTGGTGCTCATAAGGTGTCTCCCTGTCGATGCTCTTATTATAGGGCATCAGGAGCGCCGTGTGACGGAACCAGGACGGTTCAATGACTGGCACAGTACAACTTATACAATTCTTTCTCTTTAGTATATGCTTCAATCTCATGCGGTTGGTTTTCATAATCCCAGTTTGATGCCAACTCTTTGTGCCAACACATCTTACCGTGCTTCACTGTCAACGAACCCTCCACCCATTGTTTTACATGAATCAGTTCATGTATCAGTGTCTGTATATACTCTTCTCTGGACAGGTTAGATTGAATCTCAATCAAAAACTTGCGCGGACGGTTCATGTTGTACCTAGAAATATCACACCATCCATTGACATTATCACGTACCATTCCGCGATGATTGACATTAATGGTGATGTGATGTCTGGGAAAATGGGTATTCAGAAACCAAGAGGTAATATCCTCACAGAGCCTCTTAGAATAACCATATCCATAAGTGAAGATGCTAGACATGTTCCCCAATGTAGAAACCAGACGAATGAACTAATGAAAAGAAGTTTCTCTTTAGATGTCACCGAACCTCTCCATGTATTCATCGAGAGTATAATACTGATCGGTTGATGTTTCTGCAATCAAGTCTTCATTACTGTAGCACTCAAGTTTGAGACGATATTCTTCTGGGGTGTCATCTTCCTCTGGGACAAAATCGTCATGGCAGAGATATTCCCACTCTGCCACAAGTGCTTCAATTAGTTGTTCTCTGGTGTAAATCATACCAAATCGGGTGCATAGTTCCTGACTTCTTCAATCAGTTCATCATCATCCAGACAATCAAGTTCTGCATTTTGAGTATTAATGAAAAACTCTTTCAAGTCTTCCAATGACATTTGATTGAGATCCCATTCAATAAACTTTTGTTGAAGTTCGTCGCGGTTCACTGCTTTTGCTTTGTTGGCGTTGGATTGCATTACTAATTCAATGAAAGGGTTTAACTCAAATGGATTATCTCCTGCTGTTGGCATTAGCGGATGTAGAGATAACCACCAGCCCAATCAGCACGCTCAAACATTTCCTCACGGGATTGAATATTCAGAACATTGTAGCGTGCAATCTTAGCAGGTGCTTTGAATGATGAAGGTTTAAAAACATCACCAGTCTTCTTATCAACGAAGGCATGGACGGATTTAGAACCATTATCATACTCCATCACAATTTTGTGATACTTACGCCCACCTTCTTGAATATAAAACTTATACTCAGGAGCAGGACGACCACCAAGTTCACCATGATTACGCTGTTTGAAGTTCATCTCCAGCGCATCACACAACATCAGAGCATACTTACGGATATTCAGTGCAATGGTGTTCCTGGCGTCTTGAGTGGCGCGGTAGTCAGCAAAAGAAGCAGTCATGTCGTTTTCTGAACTGTGTTTATTATAGGGCATTCTAGGTGCCTCTCAGAGGATGGTGGACAGTTCTTCAACTGCCTCATCGTCTTCCAAATAACCCATCCAATCGTGTGGGTTAGTCTCATGCAATTCATGCTCACGAAACTCTTCAATCAACTCAGACAAGTCCATGGAAAACCTCAACAACATGATGTAATTATAGCAGAAATGTCAAGCAGGAATCTCAACAGATTCTGGTGCTACACTATCTTCAAACTGGTGCATGTCATAGGCAAACCAGTTACCATTACGGAAGATGTAGGAGTATTCTTCACCATCAGAGAAGAACTCTTCCATGTCATTGTCATAACGAGGAGGAGTATTCTCACCGCGCATAGAATAATACTCGGGAGCATATTCACCTTCAGGAAGTTGCTTACCCCAGAGAGAATCACTCCAGCAGCATGACATATCGCCACCATCAATCAGTGCTGCTGCTTTCTCTTTGCTATTGTATTGCTCAACAAGAGTCTTACCCAACCACTGCGGATAACCATCCCAGTGGTGATAAGCGCTCAGGATGCTGCCATCTTTGAGTTCAATACCGATGCGAGAGCGAGTTCCCATGGGGTGTTCCCTTGATTACCTTCATATTATAGGGCACAAAAAAGGGGCGTCGCCGCCCCGTGTGCCACCTATTAAACTGTCCTAATTATCATAGATTTTACATTCATCTGCGTCAGGATTTTCATCGCAGTACATTTCAAACGCGGTAGGATCGTGATGATCTTCAGGGTGTGCCTCATGGTATTTTTCCAAATGCTCCAATTCGTCTTTAGTGTGACGACGCATTTGAGGAGAAAGTTCTGCATTTTGTAGCAAATCCTTGTCCTTTTCGATATGCTGCTCGATACTTTCCATCGTTTTGTTACGGGATAAACTTATTTATTTGGATTTAACGTTATTTTTTAACTTTTCAACCAGATGAGCACCAAATGCCTCCATTCTTTCTGGGTGAATCGCACGAATATCTGCCTCTTTTAGAGCAATTTCCATACTTTTCTGCTCATTTTTGGTGAGTTTTTTACCGTTTCGGGGGAGAGTCATAGGTTGGTGCCGTTACTAAGGTATTTTAGCGTTTCCGCATAAAAGTAATTATAACCTTAATGTTTTCTTTAGGATTGTTCAGTCCTCGTCAGTCCAAGAACCGTAGTTACCGCTACTTCCTTCTTCACGATTCTCCAACATGTCAAGAATTCCATCAACTGAGTTGATTGCTTCAATGTCTTTAATCATCTTTGCTATTGTAGTGCAAACTACTGGACGTTCGCATCTGGCAGCAAATGCAAGTGCATTGCGTAAAGAAGATTCAGCTTCTTTCAAAGAGTCTTCAACAGTTTTAGATAGTGCCATCTTTTGCCTCATTTTTATTATATTGTGCATCAAGCATGGCACGCTTACGTTCATACTCTCGCTCTTTCAACTCAAACTCACGTTTTTGTTCCTTAGAATAATCCCATGTGCCAGATTTCTCAGGGGAGTACCAAAAGTCTTCCCAATCTTTGGGAGAATCAGTTACATCTTCAATCCTTGACATCAAGACGTTCTTTGAGTGCTTTCTCAACTATACTCTGGATTTCCTTCTGTGTCAACCCATTCATCCAACTCCATCGTTTATCTTGCGGATCCCAATCCATTGTGAAAGAACCGTCTGCATTCTGGGTTATCTTAAGTGAATCATCCATTTTTACTCTTCTTTTGGAATTTCTTACGACATTTTTTAAGTGATTTAAGTTCTCCTTTGATTATTTGATACGCACTCTCAGGTGTAATTCTGCGTGACATTTCCATGGCAACGGCAAAATCTACTCTTGTACCAAACTGTCTTAGTGCCTCTTCAAAATCATTAAGATCGTCATACATTACAACTTACCACTAACTACACCACTATTTACAACTCTGCTAGTATCTCCCCATCCTTCCTGTCTACCTTTAAGATAGAATCGTGTCATACTAATGCACAACTCTTTATCCATTGCAGTGACAAGTTCTTCACCATCTTTTGCTACACTAATCCACATTTTAAATCTATTAGCATAGACACGGAAACAATCATCAAACCATTCATATTCTGCAATTTCAGGATGTTCAGGCATCTTCTTTCTTTTTTATTTTCCGTTAGTATCATAGTTAAGTTCATCATCCTTCTTCTTAATATCAGGATGTGGTGCATACAGAGGACCCTGATAATCATGAGGTCTTTTAATTCTGTTTTCAACAGATGTTCTATGGAGTTGTTTTAGTGCCTCTACAACTTCAGGAGTTTCTTCCCACTCCCATGTTTCTCCACCTTTACCCGTAAAAGTTCTTCTAGTCATTGTCTTAGTGTCTCCAATACTTTGGCGAAATGTGCATCGCCGTGGATGTAACCTGCAACGATTATACCAAGAGTTGACACAAAAAGCAACCCCAGCATTAGTACAATCTTGACGTTATCCTGCAATTTCACTTTTAACAGTGAGTAATGTTTTCATTGCTGCCTCTAAAGTATCCATAGGAATCCATGCTGGTTCTTCATCAGCAAACTGAACTTGCACTTCAGTGATGTTTTTTTCTTTGAACCTATTGTAAGTAACTCTAGTGTTCTTGACAAATGCGATAGGGTTAGTCATCAAACTTGTATCCAATAAAAGTAATGTCTTTTTTCTTCACATTATACCGTTTAATGTGAGTGTTTCTATGTGCCTCGGTTTGAAAGAAGCACTTTCTTACCACTTTATCATCTTTATAAATGAGTTTCCAAGGGAACTCATTGTACGGAAATTCTTCTTCTAAATCCATAGTCATTTATCAATTATCATTTGAGTCACTATCTCTTGATGTCTCATGTGGAGTTTGATGTAACATCTTAAAGCTCTCTTCAAAGTTTCTACACTGTTACACTCTTCTATCTCTCTAGAGAGTTTCTCATATTCAAACATTTTTGAGGTGCTTTGTAGTTCTATGCCAGAGGGATCTAAATCATTCATCCCTGTGTCCTCCATTCCTTACGTTGGTATGTAGTCAAGCACCTTCATCTGATAGGTAATGTTCTAATTGATTAATTCTATTGAACTCTTGGTATGCTGCTTCTGAACGAGAGTGCAGAACATCCCGAATGTCGTCCATAATGACAGTAGGATCTACATAGTCGTCAAGGTACTTATCCAGTGCTTCCTTCAGGTAGCGTCTTCTATGCCACTCTGGGGAATAGGGTTTGTAATCCATAACAATGCTGTATTTGCTATCTATTATAGCGGTTCTGATTTTCATTGTCAAGCTCTTTCAAGTAATCAATCCACCACTGAGGATCTTTTTTCCTCTTCCAATTTGGTACTGGCAATCCTAATTCAGAGTAATGTTCAAAGAGTGCATCATCTATAATCTGTGCGATCTCCATACTCCTCTTCCTCTTCATCAACATCTGCATATGCATCTGCCAAATAGGGTCCGTGTGGTTTGAGTGATTCATCTTTGACATGTTTCCGCTCCTGATTAATAGCAGCAAACCACAGTGCCAATTTCATTACCAACCAAATAACTGCCAGTGGTAGGAAACATAATGATACTACAAGTGCGTTTTTCATTACACTGAAAGGACATCACTTTTTATCTATGACATCATTATACTCTGAAAAATTAAATTCGTTAGGAATAAGTTGATTCGCTAACTTATCTCTCAATTCATTGATTCTACTCTCATCATACTGACGAAAGCGTTCCACTTTCTCTACTTTCTTATAGTAGTGCAATGCATTTACTATAATCGTATAATCTTCCATCGACAATTGGAAGTCAAAGTTTTCATTCATAACATGTTATTCTCTGACAAGAAATGTAGTGTTTCTTTCATATCACCAATATGAACATTATCAATAGAAACTTGTGGATAGGTTGCCTCTTCACCAAACTCTTTGGTGAATGCCTTTTGATCGAAGTGTTCACCTAGTTTATACTCATGAAATTCATCACCAAGTGCCTTGAGCAGCATACCCATCCGCTCACACTCTTGACTTCCGTTGCTATAAATTACCGCCGTATTAGTCATTTCTGTTCGTAATCGTATTCAATGACAATTTTCTTGTGCTTGCTGGTTCTATCAGAACACTCATAATGTTTGAGTTCACCACCAATATCCTTTGCAATCTTCTCCAGTCTCCACCCTATACTCCATGTTGGATGTTCACTTTGCATCGTTCTTTCTCCTATACTCTTCCCATATCTGAGCAACCATATCTACCTCTGGAGGGCGTGTATATGGTTCAGGTGTCTTACTCTTCCAGGCATCAATTTGCTCCTGTGTGGGAACTTTTATACTAAATGCTGTGCCCTCTTCAATGAACTCTTCGTTCATCTTCTTATATGTATCAACTGTAATCTTATCAAATTCAGTCTCTTTGTCTCCAGTCATCGCTTCTATCCTGCTTGAACCAATCTACAATTTCATCAGCACTACCGAACCCCGTTCTATGATTGGATGGGTCGGGGTCTCCTAATCCCATCCTATTCATAAAATCGTCAAGTCCACCCTCCTTCATATCAGGATTAGCAGCTTGTCTACGTGCTTTTCTTAACCATTCACGAGCAGTTGTATTTGCCTTTGATAACTTCTCTGCCCATATCATGTCCTCAAGTTTTACATCTTCTCCATTAGCAATACATTTACAGATAAACTCCAAGCGGAGTCTGTATTGAGTAGATAACATAACTTTATGTTTCTTTGTTTTTATTTATTTTTTTCGTCGAAGTATTTCTTCAGGTTCTTTGCCAGTTTCATATTTCGACGCCACATAAAATATTTTACCACAGGATTCTCTGGGTTCTGTGTCATCCACCACCAACGCTGTTTTATTTTAGCGTTTACTAACTCAATGACATAATAAAAAGCGGCAGCAACGTTTTTGTCAGTGAAGACAAAGTACGCTACTACCACAAATAATCCGAACCAGACACCTTGAGCGTTCAACTGAATTCCTCTTGGCGACGCAATTCAAGGTAATCAATTACCTCTTGCCTCCACTCCATAAGTTCATTAAAACACTCATTTTCATGAGCAAATGAACGGAGATTGGAATCTGGTTCTAGAACACTTTCAATGAATACATCCAGTGCATCACGTCTTTTCTCATGTTTGCTACTCATCGTTTCCTTTTGTTGAGTGTTTTTAGTTGATTCTTAATAAAATCAACAGATTGTTTATAGGTATTAAAATCTTTGACATATTTACCATTATGTATAACGGCGAACCCTTTCTTACCCACAAAAGGAACCGCTGCCCACATACCATCGTTGGTACAATATCCTTGAGGATCTCCAGGTTTGGGATCTAAGATACCTGGGCAGTCTATAAACGGTTTCTGAAACTTACTCAAAACTTAGCATTAACACTCATAACAGTTGCTTTGGGATTGCGTGCTAGTGCAGTTTCTTTAGCATCCTGATAATCACGAGCATGAACAGTCTCATAGAAGACTTTACCTGCAACATAGAGTTTGACTTCGCAAATCATGGTGATTTCTTTTGAATACCTTAGTATTATAGGGCAGAGTGGGGCAGAGTCAGGGGCAGAGTGGACAGTTATTAAATTGGCAACCGTGCCATCCGCTGCTCCACTCTCCGCATGGCAATATCGTAATACTTTTCATCAATCTCAAAACCGATGAAGTTTCTATCACTCTCCATTGCCATTGCAGCAGTGGTGCCTGCTCCCATGAAAGGATCGAGCACTAAATCACCCTCTTCACTCCATGTTTTGATGTGATCTGTGGCAAGTGCCTCAGGATACATTGCAGGATGCTCAAAAGCATAATTATCCTTTGTTGTAAATCCTTTGCCATTGTTGTAGCGCCAGATATTATTACGAGGAGAATATGCAGGAGTTGGCTTTTGCTTACGTTCGACAAGGTTGCCATCCTTGTCACGATAAGTTCCCTTACCCCAGTTAGTATGTCCTGCCCACTTGTTTGGTTTATCGGCAATCAGATTTGCAGTCTTTGGTTTCACCCTCTTACTGAAGACAAACATGTATTCAAAGATTTGAGAATACCGATTGCTGTCCTTTCTTGCGGGGAAAGAACTACCATTCTTCTCATAAATCATGGTGTCATGAAGAAGAAAACCCAACTCTCCAAAGTATAGTGCCTGACGGAATGATGACATACTTTCACCACCCTTGATGACTGCATCACCAACAACCCATACAACTACACCACCAACTTTCATCACACGATACAACTCTTGTGCGACTTGTTTGAATACTTCAAAGTCCCACTTGGATGAATCGTTATAAGTTCTCAAGTCATCATAGGGAGGTGATGTGACACATAAGTCCACAGACTCTGCATCCATCCGTTGCATCCCAGTGATACAATTTTCCTTGTAAACTTGGTTGATTTCCATGAAAAGAGAGTTGGGTATCCTACATTATAGCACACATGTCAACGGCGGACAACCGACACTGCTGCCTCACCCCGCTCAAACACAGTGTCTACGACTGCCTGAACGCTCCGTGCGGTGCTGATACCCACCTTGTCATAAACAGGCACGCAAACCAGTCCAAACGTCTTCTCAGCGCCTCCCAGACGGATGACACGCCCGATTGACTGACTGATACCGATATAATCCATGTTACGCATGAACAACACAGCTTCTAGTCCCTTAACATTGATGCCTTCAGACAGAATAGAATGATGCAAAACAACAAACTTTTTGTGTGAAGTGCGTCCCCAACTGTTCAGAGTGGCAAAGAATACATCACGAGTAACTTTCTGTCCGTCAATCACAGCACCAGTCTTACTGGTAATATACATGACAGAATAACCACGATGTTTCATTTGCTGAGCAAAGTCAGACTGTGAAATCAATTGAGTAATCTGCTTTGTAGAGCGAGCACAGACAAGAATCTTACTAAGAGAGTTGTCATCAATAGTCTCAAGTAGATTCTGTGAATCACTAAGTTTGAAATCACCCTGAGGCAATTCCTTGACAACAACCTTAGGAGGAAGAATATAACCTTCTTCTACCAACTTAGGAGCAGGAACATTACAAATGACATTGCCATAAACCTCTCCGTCATTCATGCCTGGTTTGAATACAGTCAGTGAGTGCTTAGGCGTAGCAGTAAAGAAGTAAGCACGACTAGAGTTAGCACTGAAGAACTCAGTAGCAGGAAAGAAATTGCGCTGACAGGAGTTATGTGCTTCATCAAAATAAATGGTATCTACGTTGATACCTGCCTCTTGAATACGATGCAGAGAGTGATAGGTAGTAAAGATTAGTTGGTGAGCACCAAGATCCTTACAGATAGTGTTGTAGTAACTGATATAATCGGGTTTAGTAGTGCTACGATGCTTAGTCTCACCACTATGAACGTGAAGAGCGTTCACATCATCAATAAGTTCTAAGAACTCGGAACAGAGTTGATTCGCCAACAATATACGAGGAGCAACAACAACAATAGTCTTAGGATTGTTACTCTGTAGTTCTTTCTTAGCATCTTCAATCATGCAAATTGTCTTACCACCCCCAGTGGGGATAATAATCTGCCCTTTATCATGCACCAGCATGGCATCCAGAGCAGTCTGCTGGTGTGGGCGGAGTTGCATCACTTCCTCATTACGATAAACATATTATAACACAGAGCTGCCTCTACCGGCGAACTCTGTGACAGTTATTTAAGTGACCTAGACTCTCATCTCCAACCGGGACAAAGGTAGTCTACAGGGTTTTTATGCCAGTGTCAAGCTAGTGCTAGCACCACCAACAGTAAAGGTTAATGTAGAACCAGAAACACTAATTACAACAGGATCTCCTGTACCACTGGTAAATCCACCAGCAGCAGTAACTACACCAACAAAGTCTTGTGTGCTACTAACAGTATTATCTTGTACTGTTATATTAGTTCCAGCAACAATAGAGGTGACTACTCCTGTTAAACTAGAACCATCACCAGTTGTTGTAAGATAAGTGTTACTATCAACAGAACCATCTGCTTTCAAGAACTGACTAGATGTTCCATCAACTTTTTCAATGGTGGTTGCTGATATGATACCCGAAACAGAAACATTACCAATGACATCAAGTTTTTCTGTTGGTGTAGTTGAATCAATACCAAGATTTCCTGCTTGTGTCAGAACCATTGCACGGTTCGAGCCATTTGTCATGAAGTTAAATGCAGTACCTAAACCACTTGGATTCAAATAGAAGTTAACATTGCCAGTGGCATAGTTAATAAAGTCTAGAGATGCATCTGTACTCTGTGGGAATGAACCACCACTGTTACCATGTCCATAGCGAATTTGTCCACCATCTGTAGTCGGACTAATATTTCTTCCAACATTAATGATTGCTTCATTATCACCGTCACTGGTAACTGATATAGATGAAATACCAGTCTTTCTTACATGAAGTTGAGAGAATGCTGTATCAGTACCAATACCAAGTGAGTCTATACGGGCACGGGTTGTTGCCGTTAAAACACCAACACTTGCTTGACTAACAGTAATACTCGCTGACTCTGTGATACTAGATGCAGTGGTTGCAGTTCCAGATAAGGCAGCAGTGATTGTTCCTGCACTGAAGTTTCCACCAGCATCTCTAGCAACAATTGTGCTTGCAGTATTTCCTGAGTCTGCAGTTGTTGCACTATTAGGAATGCTAGTTAAGTTAGCACCAGAACCAGTAAAGGTAGTGGCAGTTAGAACGCCAGTGACACTAACATTACCTGCTACGGTAAATTCGACATCAGAACCACCAGGACTGGAGGTTGTATTAATACCAACTTTTGATGATGTATGAAGTCCTACTCCACCATTATCAGTGATGAATGTTGTTCTAGCAAATCCAATTATATTATCAACAATTTCACCACCACCCAACTGCAACTGAGCAGCAGTGACAATACCAACTACATTTGCATTAGATGCAGTAAATTGTGCAAAAGTTCCTATACCAGTAACCTGCAACAGATTAGTTGTTACAAGTCCTGTGACTCTAGTGTCTCCATAAACATTTAACAAATACCCTGAAGGAATCGATGTGCCGATTCCAACAAGACCGTTTGAGTTTACAACAAAGTTGTCATTATCAACCTGAAGTCCAGTTCTAAAATTGAATGACTTACGGATATTTGCCATTATAGTTTTTAGTTATTTATCGGATTCTTATAATGTAATATAATCCCATATATGGTGGAAGGTTTGCATCAGTTCCAGAAGAACCTTGACTATTAACAGTCACACTGTGATTGTGCCCAGCGTGGGTGGAAGTGTTACCACCATTGGCAGCATAACCAGAACCAAACTGAACATTGTTGCCACCAAATCCAACGTTACCACCAATAGAGTGGTTGTGTATACCACCAGTGGCAGTGCTTGCTGTATGAGTGTGTGACACCACTATAGCGTCTTTGCTACCACCAGTTCCACCCTGACTATAATCATCACCAGCACCAACAGGGAATCTATTTTGTAAGTTTGGTAGGTTGAAGGTGGTTGAACCATCACCAGATCCATATGTGGTTCCCAAAATCGTGAACAAGTTAGCGTATGTTGTTCTTGAAAGTGCCGCACCATTGCACTGTCTCCATGTTGCTGTGGGCCAGCTATCTGTTCCACCAGGCCACAACATGATGCTTCCAATTGGTGATATGTTTGGAACATCCAATTCATCGGCAGTAATCTTTCCAGTTGCCTCAAAGTCACCATCAACTTCTGTATGTGTTCCGATGGCAACTTTATTGCCAACAGGAGCATCAATCTTCAAATCACCACTGGTAGAATTAATTGTACTTGTGCTTCCATTAATGGTAACATCACCCGCAGTTATGTTTGCTGCTGTTATTGTCTTACCAACACCAACTCCACCAGTAACTATGAGTGCTCCAGTTTTAGTGCTGGATGAATCAGTCTCATCAGTAATTCTAACCTGATCGTTGAATCTTGTATTGTTATTGAATGTGACGGGTCCATCAAACTGTGATAAGAGTTGATTAGAAGCTCCACCCTCAACTACAAGATTATTCTTAATAATAACTTCATCAAAGACTACACTGAGTGTAGCAGGATCTTGTCCAGTGACTGTTGGGATTGGCGTATCAAATGTGATTTCTTCACCAGTTGCAGAAGACTTCTTCTGGTTACCAACAAAGAAATCACCTTTGTTGTTCATACCAGTGTATACTACAGTACCACCAGCTCTTTCTTGTGCCTGTGTTAAAAACTCTTCTGTTTCAGTTGGTGCTCTATCCTGAAGTTGAGGAAGTCCAGTAGAGTAGTTACCAGGACCGAAACCAAGATATTCAAATGTATGTCCAGAAGCACGAACGATTGAAGGTCTACGGAATTCAATTGAAGGAACTTTTATCTTCTTGATTAAAGAACCATTGACGTGTGCTGTCTGTCTAGAACCAAGTGCTCCACGAATAACGGTGAGTTCATCACTATTCAAACCACTAAGAGTGCTGCTAGCAACTCTCATGATTTCATTATCAATTTGAATGTAAGAACCAAGTGGGAATCTGGTTGCAGTTCCTAACCCAACATGACTTACAGAGAATGCTGTATCTGTTGTTGTTACTGCTTCAGATAGGGTTAAAATATCCCCATCAAAGATGGTAATCGCTCTTGCCTCAAGATTTTCATTTCCAACATTAGAATCGCCAGAATTAGAGGATAAACCGTGCTTCAGAATGAATCCAGAAGTGGTACTAATTCCAGAACTAATTGTGAATGTAGAGATACCAACTTTTGTCGCAACAATAAAATCACCAAGATTATTGTTCTCGGTATCAAGAACTCTAAACTTATTACCAACAGTCAATCCATGAGGTTCACCTGATGTGAATGTGCTGATACCACCAGAAGACGTTGCAGTAAATGCTTGTGATGGAGAGACAACCAGTGCATACTGATCTGCAGTGATGAGTGTATCACCTGCAGTCTTAGCGATGGAAATCTGATTAGCGGCAGGAACTGAATTGATACGATAGTAGGTATCTGATGTTGTTCCAGCACCAGTGAACTGAACTACTTGTCCTATAGAAGTTGTAATACCACCAGTGGAGACTGTAACTTCAGCACCAGAGAATCCATCAATGTCTAATACTTCACCAGCAGCATATCCAGAACCTGGAGATACAATAGTTGCAACACCAACAGCACCACCCGAAACATTAATGTTTGCTGTGGCACCATCCCATGTAGATGTTCCATTGTTTAGCAGTTTTACGTTAAAGTGATTGCCGTTTGCAAATCCACTTCCTGCATTTGTAACACTTACATCAACAATACCATCCAATCCATGTCTTCTATCGAAGGTAATTGTGGTAATACCAGGAGTGGCATTGTTGACTGAGGAAATATCAAGTCCAACTCCAAATTTTGTTAGAAGTGTATCAGACGCTTCTCTAGTAACACTCTTCTTAAGATCGTTAGTTGTGACATCTCCAAGTGGAGATCTTAGAGCGAATGACTTAGCAGAATTTGGATTATCATTAATGTTATCTCTATCCAATTGTGGATACAAGTCCACGACATTCTGACTATATTTTAAGTCAGTAAATTCTACAGGAACTGCACTATCAGCTTTCAGAACATAGAGATGATAGATGCCATTTTGTTCTCCATCATCATACTCAGAAACCACTTCATTTCTGTAAATATTAAGGTTGGCTTTTAAGTCAATTCTATCAAATCTTGGAAGAGATGTGGTTCTCTGTGTGGTGTCATTTGTAAATGTACCAGGGGTTCTAGTGCTCAAAGCATACTTAAAGGTTAAGTCATCAGTAATCTCAGTGACTGTAAACTTACCATTATATCCCTTATTAAAGTCTCCAGTGCTGCTCAGTGTGCTATCAGTGACATTTCTGATATTGACATCATCACCTAAAGTAAGGTTGTGAGGTTGTTCAGTAATAACCGTTACAACATCAGATGAGAATGAACATGTGCTAATGAATCTTGGATTTCTTGAGAAATCGTAATCTGTAGAATCAATAGAAGTTTTAGTAAAATCAGCGTCTGTTCCGAATCCAGTTGTGCTAGATTCTTGGATGATAAATGCTGACTCTGGTGTTTTTGAGTTTGAAAGTTGTTTTGGAATAACAACTCTATACTTGTAAATCTTCTCGTCTAAACTTCTGGTATCAGCAATTCTCTTGACGAAGGTTGCCTCCGAAGCACCAGTCCCTGAGAGATTACTAAAGATATCACTTCCAGTGTTGGTGTTAATATACCAATGATTATTTGTGGAGTCCCACTGCACTGGACTGCCAACATCTCCCGATTCTTTATCAGAAACTCTAGTTGTAATTGTGAGATTAGTTCCACCATAAACGGTAATGGCATCATCATTGTTTGCATCAGATTCAGATGATGCTAACTTAAGTTCTGTGGAAGACTCGCGAATTGCATAGTAAACCTTATTTACTTTAATATTCTCTGGCATATCGCCATCGTCACTAAGGACGATAACCTTTTCAGCAGTTTGAATATCATGTGTTCCAGATGAAATTGTAAATACGTTAGAAGATGGAGCATCTACAGAATATGTCTTAAATGAGGATGAACCATCCTCCATTAGGATATCCGCAGAGTAAGTTGTTGAACCAATGGATAGGTAAAGTTTATCTTCTTTACGAGCACCAATTCGATATCCCTGTGTTAAGACAACAGGCTTAACCTCTTCATCTTCAAATCCAAATAGATACAGGTGACTGGTGATACCAACGGTTGTTGTCTTACCTCGATCTATAGTCACCCAATCAACATTCTCTTCTGAAGCAGTGATTGCTTTTGGTGGAATAACGTGTGTGAGGAATGCCTTATTATCCTTGGCAAATGCTTCTGCCTTAAATCCATCAGCAATAAGTGCTAATTGTCCAAAGTTAGAGTTAGAGTTGGTGATAGATGCGTCACCACCGGATTGTATGTCAAAGTGCTTATTGTAACCAATAGCAAATACTGATACAATTTGCAGAATTGCATCATTTGAAATCTTAATGTGAGAACTTTCCCATCCAGATCTATAAATGGAGTCTGATTCTAAGTGATAGACTCTTCCACTAGATGAAGAACCTGCCGATAAATCAGCACCAGTTACTTTTGATGTGCTGAGTGTACTTGAATATGTACGAGTTGATGGAATATATTGTACGAACGCTCTATCATCCTTTTGTAGGGATACACCGGTGAACTGAGCCACAACCATTGAACGGAATCCAGTTGCCTTACTTCCGTCAGCGTGCATACCCTGCATACCCCATACAGAACGCATGGAGATATTAAAGATATATGGTGATGCTCCAGTTACAGTATCAGTCTCTACGGTGACTAATTCGTCGCCAGAAATAGTTCCTGGTGTCTGTAGAGTGACAGGAAAAGATTCTAAGTTATAATAGAATACTTTAGTATTTGTTGCATCAACTTCTGCAACCTTTGTTGAAATATTATAGTTGGTTGGAGATACACCACTGATACGAATTGGTGTGCCTGTAGTAAGGTTATGATCTAATGCAGTGGTAACAGTAACTCTATTGGTTGGTGTTCCACCTGAACCTGCTTCGATAGAAGTAATCTTAAGAGGATCTGATGCAAATGCACCAACAATCTCATATTCTGGGCGTTGTGGTTCAAACCCTTTTGGTTTAGCAGGAAACTTATCATCAATATCTCTATCAGTTCCTGTACCATATGCGATGGATAACTTCGCATAATACATTTCAAGATCAGTCAGTTCTGTTGAACCAACTTTATTAACACCATCAGCATATTCAAATACTGTTAGTTTGTGGTGAGAGAAGTTAGGTACAGACTGAATAGTAAAGTCATCAGACTGTGTATAAACAAGTCCAAACTCATCACCATCAAAGACACAGAACTGCCAGAAGTAGCATGTACCTGTGATTCTAAAGATGGCAGAGTAATCTACATCATCATCAGTTGGGTTTGGAACATATTTTGGTTTAATCTTTGTCTTTCTTAAGTCAAGTCCAACGATAGATGTACCGCGAGGTACAATAACCCCACCGTAAATACTGTTGAACTTAATTAAGTCATTACCTTCTTGTGTTATATCAAAATTAGAATCAAGTGTTAGTGGTAAATGATCTGCTGCTGCCGCATTGCTGACGCTACCATCCGCCGCAGTTACTTTTGCACCACTATCATTGAAAATCTGATATCCTGGGCGGTTATCAATCTCATGAACACCAGGCATCAAGAGAATCGTGGTTTTCTCTATCGCATCATTGGCATTCCCCTTAACATATGAGAATCTTGCTGCCTCAATCAGTGCTCTCTGAATGGTTTTAAAAGGACGAGCAAGAGAGTTTCCAGTGTTTAAAATACTGTCAGTTGAATCTAAATCCGCTGGACTTACATATAGAATTCTACCTTCAGTGTTCTTAATAAAGTTGTCTAACTTATTCAGAGGCATTGTATTACTGCTTCTATACTATTTGCTAGTTTTATTTATGTCTTACGAAATAACGTAGTTTCCAGAAACAGAAATTCTATATTCATCAGAAGTATAGAATGGATAAACACAATGATTGACGGTTGCAGGAAAAATAAAAGCACAACCTTCCATTTTCCTATCAGTTGGAATTACTCTTTGCACAATATCACCTAGAGTATTTGTGCAAAAATATGCAAAATGTCCCGCACACTGATAATTAGATTTTCTTGAATGTGGTTGTACCATTTCATCCTCAGTATCATAAGGATTTTTTAACCATATCACAAAACTAAAAATACCATTATGAGAATGAACTGGATTAAATTCTGTTTTCTTTTGAAAGACTGCCCATGTTTGAACTAAGTTTAGGAGATATTTTTCACCTTCAAACTGCCTTCCAATTCTAGTTGCATAATCAAATGTCTTTGTGTGACTCTCAACTATAGGTGTCAATAGTTTATCAATTGATTCTCTAATTTCCTCTGGCAAAACAATTTGCCTTTCAATGTTTCCTGCTAGTCTGATATTATTAGACTCGTAATTATCGAAATCCTGTTGAATCTTATCTACGGCATCATATAGAAATTTCAAATCATCCTTCTCAAAACGAACTAAAATTCCACCATCAATTTCAGGTTGTAATATTTGTGCTTCAACTTTCATTTAACCCATCAAATCCTCTTCATTATAATCGTACTCTTCCTCCTCTGGCATGTCTTCTGGATTCTCAATATCCATCATGAACAGACAAGGGTGTGCTTCTTCATCTATTAGATAAAAAGAAGACTTATACAAATCATTTGGTTCATAAGACAAATTCTTGTTTGCAAACTCTATCAAATCTCTGTCATATAAGTGTCCAATGGGTAGCTCATCAAAAGTAAATGGTACTCCCTGAATAAAATACATCTTGACTATCCTACTGTCGTTTTCATACCAGCAGAATGCAGTCTCTATCTTATATGACATAGGATGCGGGTTTTGTCTTATTTATTTTAAGTCCTGTCAATCATTTGTATAGTCCTAACCAATACTTCTAAACCGTTGATACACATCTCATCAGTGGTTTTTTCTTTGGGAGAATGACTGATACCACCGATAGATGGAACAAATATCATACCCATAGGACAGAAGTTAAAGTTTTGTGCGTCATGTGATGCTCTTGATGGCATACGAATTGCTTTCAAGTTCAAATCACGACTTGCGGCATCAGCAATGAACTGCTTGATTTTACCATTGCACAGTGCAGGTTCAGACTGGTGGATGAGCTCATATTGTAAATTAAACTTATCAGTAACGTCTTTAACAAACGCATCCATAACAGATGCATCCAAATCTCTTACCTGCAATGTAAAGTCTACCCTGCCAGGTACAACACTAAAAGCGTTGGGACTGACATTAAGCACCCCCACAGTAGCCACCAAACCGTCATGTTCTAATGCCCTCTTGTTAATGTAAGTGATAATCTCTGCTGTCTTTACCAGTGCATCATCTCTCATATCCATGGGAGTTGTGCCTGCATGGTTCTCTTGACCATATACAGTAATAGCACAGCGTCTTTGTCCTACAATACCCTGAACGACACCAATATCAAGTTTTTGAGAATCTAATATTGGTCCTTGTTCTACGTGCAATTCTAAGAATGCTTTGATATCAGGTTTGCTAGAAGTATAACCCTTAGAACCTTTCATTGTATTCTCTTCGTCACGGAAGATAACAACTTCTAGTGGGTGCTTCAACTTACCTTTCAGCATCCTTGCTGCCTCTACACC
>Ga0181569_10000944_pt1 | contig 22720 bp, 24 predicted proteins | sample 101ome_19_FD_132452 | JGI IMG/M metagenome (GOLD analysis project Ga0181569, IMG submission 132452) | Coastal salt marsh microbial communities from the Groves Creek Marsh, Skidaway Island, Georgia - 101405AT metaG (megahit assembly) | ecosystem: Environmental > Aquatic > Marine > Intertidal...
TCATAAAGTTTCTGAAGCATCTAAAGTCTGCATGGCTAAGTTGATCGAGATTGCTCGCACGGAGGGTTTACACTTCATTGACTGCCAAGTTCCTAATTCATTTTTGTATACTTTGGGTGCACGAGCTATACCCAGAAAGCGTTTTCTATTAGAACTTGAAGGAGCCCTTCAAAATGACAATTCTGTAGTGGATTGGTCTTCTTGGAAGCAAAACATCGGCTGACTTTGCCTTGCTCCCTTGTTTAGTTAATGAAATTATATCCCCTTTTCATGAACACTGATAACCCAGAACATGCCCACCTTACCGAACTCGGAAAAGGAGGCACCCAACCCAAACGCAGCCTGGAAACATTCCCCAACCGCAACCCGGAACGCGATTATCTCGTGGAACTGCAAACCAGCGAATTCAGCTGCCTGTGTCCGAAAACCGGCCAACCTGATTTTGCCACGATTTTAATTCGATATACTCCAGACCAAAAAATTGTCGAATCCAAGTCGCTTAAGCTCTACCTCTGGACATACCGGGATGAAGGAGTTTTTCATGAACACTTTGCCAATTTATTACTGACGGATCTGGTCGAGGCACTCGATCCAAAATGGTGCCGAGTGGAAGTCGATTTTAATGCTAGGGGTGGTATTGGAATTGTCGTTACTGCCGAGCATGGTTCCCCACCTGATATTGCCCTAACATGAACGAACAAAAAATCATCGAAGTTGGAAGCATCCAAGTTTCCAATGCCCTCCCCTTCACTCTATTTGGAGGAATGAATGTTTTGGAGTCCCGAGAAATGGCTTTGGAAATCGCCTCAGCCTATCATGAGATTACCCAAAAGCTTGGCATTCCCTATGTATTTAAGGCATCTTTTGATAAAGCCAACCGGTCTTCGGTATCCTCTTTTCGTGGTCCAGGGCTCGAAAAAGGCTGCGAAATTTTGGCCGAAATCAAAGAAACTTTCTCCATACCTGTAATCTCTGATATTCATGAACCTTATCAGGCTAAGCCAGCTGCAGAAGTAATCGATGTGCTGCAACTGCCAGCCTTTCTTTGCCGCCAGACCGACCTGGTCGTCGCTTTGGCTGAAACGGGGAAGCCAGTCAATGTGAAAAAAGCCCAGTTTTTAGCTGCTCATGAGATGGGGCATATTATTCAAAAGTTTTCAGAAGTGGGCAATGAAAAGGTCCTGCTCTGTGAGCGGGGTACCTCATTCGGTTATAATAATCTGGTAGTAGACCCTTTGAATTTTGGTATTATGAAAAAAACAGGATGCCCCGTTGTTTTTGATGTCACCCATTCTTTACAAATTCCGGGGGGCAGAAGGGATTCTGCCGGAGGGCGTAGGCAGTCTGTATTTGAGCTGATGCTCGCTGGTATGAGCCAGTCGATTGGCGGACTATTTTTAGAGTCTCATCCATCGCCATCGGAAGCCAAATGTGATGGCCCTTGTGCCCTACCCCTTCAACAATTAGAGGAATTTCTTACTCAGGCAAAAGCGATAGATGATTTGGTCAAAGGACTGCCTGCCATTCACATCGACTAGGTTGTATGTGACTGGAGCACAACCTTTCATCCTATGAGCGACGGGCAAGACCCATGGCCCCAGTTACAGGCTTGGTTTCCTGATATAAATCAAGAGAGTTGGGATAAATTAAAGCAATATACCACCTTACTTCGGGAGTGGAATGAGAAGATAAATTTGGTATCTCGCAAGGATATGGACAGGTTGGAAACCAAACACCTAGCCCATTGCCTGACCCTGACTAAGTTCCTCCGCCTAATGCCTAAATCCCGTTTGCTTGATGTTGGGACCGGAGGTGGTTTACCTGGGATCCCCATGGCCATCTGTTACCCTCAGGCAAAATTCACCCTGATGGACTCAATTGCCAAAAAAATGATGGTGGTTGAAAACATAGTCAACCGATTGGAACTTTCCAATGTGGAAGTCCGAAGAGGAAGAGCCGAAGAATTACCCAAGAAAAAGGTGTACGATTTTGTGTTGGGACGGGCGGTGACCTCCCTACCTGTATTCTTTGGATGGGTACGGGATAAGGTAGCCAAAGGAGCGAGAAACTCGCCGGCCAATGGCATCCTTTACCTGAAAGGGGGAGATTACACCGAAGATCTTAGGTCTTCAGGGCTAACCCCGGCAAAAATTTGGAACTTGGACGAACTTCTTCCGGATGCGGAACTAGGCGAAAAATACCTGATCCATTTTAAACTTTAAGACTAAGGCTTCCAAACCTTGAACAATGCTTCGGCCATGTGGGAAGGAGTTTCTGCTACCGAAATACCCGCATCAAGCAAAGCTTCCACTTTGGCTTCCGCAGTTCCTTTTCCACCGGAAACAATCGCTCCGGCATGGCCCATACGACGGCCAGGGGGAGCCGTACGACCAGCGATGAAAGCAGCACAAGGTTTATCCACATGTTCTTTGATAAAGGTAGCGGCCTCTTCTTCTGCAGTTCCTCCAATTTCACCAATCAAGATGATGGCCTCGGTGTCAGGATCCTCATTGAATAATTTGACCGCATCCAAATGACTGGTGCCATTGATTGGATCGCCCCCTATTCCAATACAGGTGGATTGACCATGACCGGCAGATGTAATCTGCCAAACCGCTTCGTAAGTGAGAGTACCGGATCGGGAAACAATCCCGACTTTCCCAGGCTTATGGATGTATCCAGGCATGATACCAATCTTACACTCACCCGGAGTGATAATCCCTGGACAATTGGGCCCGATTAGGCGGGTATTGGAATTGACCAGGCGGGCTTTGACCTCGGCCATATCTTTAACTGGAATCCCCTCGGTGATCGCAATGACTAATGGAATTTCTGCGTCGATGGCTTCAAGAATGGAATCTGCAGCAAAGGGAGGAGGCACATAAATGGCCGCCACATTGGCACCTTCCTTGTCCACCGCCTCCTGAACGGTATCAAAAACAGGAACGGCATCCTGAAACTTTTGGCCACCCTTTCCAGGAGTGACACCAGCCACCACATTGGTGCCATATTCAATGCATTGAGAAGTGTGAAAGCTCCCAGCACTTCCAGTTATTCCTTGAACCACCAGTCGGGTGTCTTTGTTTACGAGTACGCTCATTGTATAAAAATATGATTAGAGTTAAATTACGATTGGGCAGCCAGCTTAACCACTTTTTCGGCAGCTTCCGCCAGGGAGTCGGCGGGCTCAAGGGCCAAACCACTATCGGCAAGTATTTTCTTTCCTTGCTCTACATTGGTACCTTCTAATCGTACAACCAGAGGAACTTTCATGTCTAACTTGCGAGCTGCATTAACAATCCCAGTAGCGATCACATCACACTTCATGATCCCTCCAAAAATGTTTACCAGGATTGCTTTCACGGCATCATCGGAAACTAGTATACGAAAGGCATTTTCCACTTGTTCCTCATTGGCGCCCCCACCCACATCAAGAAAATTGGCTGGGGATCCACCATAATGCTTGATAATGTCCATGGTGGCCATCGCCAATCCTGCCCCGTTAACCATACAGGCAACATTACCGTCCAGTGCGATATAATTTAGATCGAACTTAGAGGCTTCCACCTCTTTAGGGTCTTCCTCGCTAAGATCGCGCAATTGGACAACATCAGGATGTCTGTACAATGCATTGGAATCGAAGTTCACTTTGGCATCTAGGGCTAGAACATCTCCGGTTGGAGTGAGCACCAGAGGATTCACTTCCACCTGTGAACAATCTTTCGACCAGAAGAAGTCGTATAATTTGCTAACCAGTTGAACACATTGCTTAAATGAAGCCCCACTCAATCCTAAGGAAAATGCGATTTGCCTAGCTTGATAGGGACGGATGCCCAAAGCTGGATCGATTAAAACCTTAGTAATTTTTTCGGGAGTGTTTTCAGCAACCTCTTCGATATCCACTCCTCCCTCCGTAGAGGCAATAATCACAGGCTTGGAAGTGGCCCGGTCCATAAGAATGGCCAGGTAAAATTCTTTATCAATATCGGATGCTTCGGTAAAGTAGATCGTGCCTACCTCCTTACCTTCATCTCCTGTTTGCTTGGTAACCAATACATTTCCAAGCATAGACTCGGCTTTTTCTCTGGCATCCGCAGGAGATGAAACCACATGAACCCCTCCTTTGAATCCGTTGGTAAAGGTGCCCTTCCCCCGGCCTCCGGCATGTATCTGTGCTTTCACAACAACCGATTGGTCACTTGAGAAAGTGGAGAGTGCTTGATCAAATTGATCCACAGACTGAGCGATCGTGCCTTTGGGCACCGAAACGCCGGCGTCTGCGAATAGTTGTTTTGCCTGATATTCGTGTACGTTCATTGAGAAAGCAATAGATTGTCAGGCTTGTCCTTTCGTTCAAGCCTTTTCCCTTGGTAAAAAAAGTTTACCTTCTCGTTGTTCATTTCACGCTTGATTGATTGTTCCTTTGAAACGAAAAAAAAACCATGTCATTCCGTTCCATCTTTTTTATTCTTATTCCTCTAACTGTATCGGCCAACTGGCCCCAATACCATGGTCCCAATTGGGATAAATCCACCGTGGGCTTCCGCCTTTTTGATAGTTCGGGTCTGTCTCATGCCAAAGTAAAATGGAAAATACAAACCCCCCTTGGCTTCAGTTCAGTATCAACCGACAAGTCCTTGGCATTTACTTTGATAGCAAAAGAAGACGAGGACGGCCTACTGCGAGAGGTATGTATTGCTCTAGATCAATTAAACGGAAATCAGCTATGGCAAAAATGGCTCGGAATGGCCAACTATGGGCATTCGGGTGGGAATGCAGGAACAGCCAGTAATAAAGGAGGGGATGGCCCACGCTCCACCCCATCGGTGATTGGTGGCAGGGTGTATGTATACGATTCGAGTATGAACCTGTACTGCCTTTCTGCCCTTTCTGGTAAGCAAATCTGGAAAATCGATGTCCTCAAGCAGTTTGATGGTGAAAATATTATGTGGAAGAGTGCGTCTTCTCCCCTCTTAGTCAATGATCTGGTTATTGTTTATGGGGGCGGGGCAGACTCAAGCATGCTCGGATTGGACCAAGTTACCGGCAAAGTAATATGGAAACAAGGAACCGAAACCCCAACTCATGCGACTCCCGCATTTGCAACCATTCACGGGGTGGAGCAGGTCATTTTTCTTTGTCGGTCAGGGTTGGTTTCTTTGAGGATTTCGGATGGTAAAGAACTTTGGAGGCAGGCTTTCCCATTTAAAGTATCGAGTGCAGCATCTCCGGTGGTTGCTGGGAACCATATTTTTTGTTCCGCAGGTTATGGTGTGGGTGCTGGCTTGTACGAAATCTCCAAGACTGGAAATGTTTTCTCTTCCCGTGAAGTATGGAGGAAGAGAAATGAATTGGTCAATCATTGGAGCACTCCATTGCACTACAAGGGGAAACTCTATGGAATTTTCGGATTCAAGGAATATGGAAAAGCTCCCCTTCAATGCGTGGATCTTCTTACCGGGGAAATTTGCTGGACCAAGGATGGCTTCGGCCCAGGCAACTTAATCCGATCGGATAATACCCTCCTCATTTTATCGGATGATGGCTACCTAGTTGTGGCGGATGCCACTTCCGAAAAATACAATGAACGACTCAGAAGAAAAGTTCTTCAGGGGAAATGCTGGAGCACACCGACCATGAGCAACCAATTACTTTTTCTTCGTAGCACGGAGGAAATGGTTGCATTATCCCCTTAAAAACTGGTTTTCAAAAATCGAAAAATTTAAGGCATCCGATCGATGAATGGATCCCTCAGAAAAATTTTAAGAAACTGGGGGGTCGTAGCACAGCTTGATCGCCTACTAAATTCAAGACAAAGGGGTCGCTGGTTCGAATCCAGTCAACCCGAAATCCAGCTTTATTAGCCAACCCTAAGAAGATTTGGACAGGAAGGGTTCCCTTCATCGATCATTTTGAACTTGGAGAAACTTGGGGAACCTCTTTCTTGCGGCAAAGCAGGCAATCAAGCCGCCAAGCATGGGAAATACATAATGGGGTTCTGGAGTTGGGGGGCTTTTAAAACCGCCGATTGCACCGGTCCCATCGGCCGAGAGCCAACTGGAATAACTCTCGCTTACTGGCATATAATAGGAGCCATTCCAGCCACTAACTGGATCGGTCATAGTACCCCCAATGTTGGTAAGTCCAGAATCAGGTGCGGAAGAAATACTAAGTCCAATGTCCTGAAGCAAGGCAACATCCAGATCACTCACTCCTCGTCGAACTCCAGTTGCTTGGTCGTAAATAAATGAAAAGAGAGGGTGGCAATCGCATTGAACATCCGATTGGTTCATTTGATTGATTCTTACAATATCAGCATTAAACATAGGTACTTTGTTGTTTCCATATTCTGCCATCGCATTGGAACCATTCCACAACCGCCAGCTAGAATTATCCGAATTAGGATCATCCTCCAAATTCGCCTGAGTAGCAGAAAGCCAACTTGCGTCTTGTAAACCCAATTGTCTACCGATTAGAGCAACTGCAGAGGTATAAAAATCAGTATATCCGGAGGGGACATCATTGTGGGTGGTGAGGTTGCTGTCAAAATACCAGTTACTGTCCGATTCGTGCCTGGTCCAGGCAATCAACGGGCCACCTGCTGCCTCAAAACGGGAGGAGGTATTTTTGGTGCTATCGATCATATTCCACCAGGTCGTCCCGGCAACCGCCTCAGTATTGATACCAGTAGCTTTATAATTATTAATAAAACTCCATAGTTTTTGCCCTTCAATATTTACGGAACCATTGAGGTCACTATTTTCATAGGCTGCCATGGGGAAAAGAACCACAGTATCTGATCCACCTAAAACCGCACTTCCTCCTGCCACACTCGTACCGTAAGCTAAATCAACGGTTGTACCATTAGATTTGTGGATCCTCATGTAGGCGGTTTTCCCTGCCTCGGGAACAAGGGAGGTGAAGGATTCATTGACCAGACGGCTCTCCCAGGCAAATGCAGCCTGTTCCAGAATGTATTTTTGTAAATCCCCATACCAGCCAATGTTGTCGTAACGGTAGTCAAATACGATATCGATTGCACCGCGAACGGGCTGAGATAAGAAAACTGATAATCCAAGGATTAGGGTTATCCTGAACATTACATATTATCTTTTAGGGATATAAACTCTTTTACAATAAAATTAAGTTTCCCGCTCATTAAAAAAATCATGGTGACTTAATTTGGGATAATTCATTTCGAGAGTAGTCCTTAATTATCGTCTCAGTCCCTATCTCATCGCGATGAATTTCTAAATATCGGATAACATCATCGCCCACCCACCCATTCTCAAGAAAGTCCGTCCATTCCCAATCGCTCTTGGTCGTGTAAATAATTAATTTCGATTGATGGGATAAACATTGATGGACATGAAAGGTACCCCCTTTGTTTGTTTTGTCAGATCGATGAACAGAGTGAGGTTTCATAATTAAGAGTTTTCGGTATCTTACAGGTTTCCGACAGATCTGAGGAATTGGAGGAACATGAAATAAACTTGGGTAGAATCAATAGCCTTTAAATGTCTTTAATATCCTTTAAATTTTATTCTTTGACAAGTTTTTTTAAGTATTTTTAATTGTATATAAAATAATTTGTAATGATTTCCTCGCAAAACGAAGATTTTGTAGCCATTAATGCAAGGGTGACTCGATCAACATACGACAAAATGCAAGAGGTTTCCAAAGCACTCGAAGTTAGCTTGTCTTCCCTTATTGCCAGTGCTGTTTCTGAATACCTTCACCAAGTAACCACCGAAAAAGGGGCACAAACCGTGGAATTGGAGATCGCACGCTTCGCTTATTCCAAGAAGAAAAACCCTACTGACTAACTCTTGGCCGCTTCCCGATGAACGACGAGTCAAAGGATTCATCCATAAGTGCAAACTCCCTCGAGGTTGAGCTTTCCCAAGAATCCTGGAAGACTGAATTTCATGATGAAATCAAAACTGTTCGTCTGAATGGGGAAAAAATTGCCGAAATTCGTGATCTGATGGATGAGATGAAATCGATCAAGGAAAAGAACGACCGTACAATCAAAGGGCTTTCCATTGCTATAATTAGTCTGATCATTATGGGGCTGTGCTTTCTTGGATTTGGATTAAATTATCTGATGAAGTTCAAAGTCGACAAACTTGATCAGATGATCAGCGAAGGGGTTGAACGGTTTGATATGACCAATAAAACCTTTATTCATACCGATGCCATGGTACAGTTAAGTGATACTTGGCACCCCCTGCTTTGGGACCGACAGCTTCAAGGCTGGTTTATACGAAAACCAAATGGAGCAAAAAGGAATTTCTATGACAATGTCATATTACCCAAAAAAGCGTATATGGATTTGACCCAATCGAGCCTCACATGGAAACAATCGAAGTGGTTTGCACCCGAGGGTTTTCCTATTCAACAAATAGGGGAAAACTAAGACTATGGCGGAGGGGAAGGATATTTATGTAGCAATCAACGGACGGGTGACCAAATCCGTTTATCAAAGAATGCAATATCTTGCCAATGTACTGGATGTCAGTATGTCTACCCTGATTGCAAATTCGGTGGCAGAGTACATTCACCAGGTAACCGATGATAAAGATGGCAAACCCTCAGTAGATATGGAAATTGCCAGGTTTGCATATTCCAAGAAGAAACCTCAGGAGGGAAATCAGTGAAGGATGATGAGTTAATTGACGAGGAACCAGAAGAGGAACTAGATCAGGGCACGCCAGTGCCATCGAATTTGGTGGAGATCGAAACGCCATCGGAAACTTGGAAAACTGAATTCAAGAATAAAATCTCCTCTCTTCGGATTAATGGGGAAGATGTTTCCAAAATTCACCGGGCTATGGAAGAACTTCGTGAAATGCGCAATTCGAGCGACCGTAACCTGCGCAGGTTAATCATTTTGATCACCTTGTTACTTTGCTCAGGTCTGGGGATCGGGGTTTATTCCCTGAATTATCTTTTGCGTTTCAATGCAGACAAAATTGACGAGGTGATCGACTTAAATCTCCTCGCCATTGAGAAGACCAAGCAAGGCATGATCAAAATTCCCTTGATCGCCCTCTCTTTACTTGAAAAACATCGCAATCAAATGCGTTGGGATGCAAACCGTTCGACTTGGACTTTTCTTGATACTTTTACCGCTAGCAGAATGGACTTTTCGAGTGATTTCATGTTTTACAATCCACAATCTATCGAACAATTAAAAAAGGATTATGGACTTTTTTGGAACGGCTCTTCTTGGAACTGGCCAGAAGGCTATGGACCCAAAAATTAATTTTCGAGAGCTTTCATAAATTAAGCCCCTATCAAAGTAAAATCAGGGAAGCCAATCCCAAAAACGCGAAAAAACCGACCACATCGGTTACGGTGGTCACAAAGACCCCGGAGGCAAGGGCTGGGTCGGTGCCTAACCGATCGAGTAATACAGGAAGAATAATTCCAGATAGCCCGGCGACAACCATATTGATAATCATAGCTCCGGCAATAATAACGCCAAGCAAATGGGAGGCACTTCCATCGTCCCCAAAAATCAAGATGGTGGTCACACCAGAAAGAATCGCAAAAAGCACACCATTTAAAGTACCGACAAGAAGCTCTTTTCGAATTGCCCGCATGGTGTTATAGGAAGTCAATTCTTTGGTGGCTAGTGCCCGCACCGTTATGGTCAGGGTCTGAGTTCCGGCGTTGCCCCCCATCGACGCGACAATGGGCATGAGAACGGCAAGAGCGACCATCTGCTCAATCGTGGCATCAAACAAACCAATAACGGCTGAAGCTAACCCTGCGGTGACCAAATTCACCAGCAACCAGGCAAATCTCTTAGCAGAAGATTGGAGAACTCCATCATCGATGGTCTCTTCTCCCACACCACCAAGAAGCAAAATATCTTCCTCAAATTCTTCGCGGGCTACTTCCATTACATCATCCACCGTGATCATACCAAGCAATTTCCCCTCCCGATCCACTACGCCGGCCGTTGTCAGGTCGTACTTCTCAAAAAGCAGGGCCACTTCTTCCTGTAGAGTATCCGCAGGAACAAGCACTTGAGTTTCGTCGGAAATTTCTCGCATGAGGGTACTCCTTGGAGATCGCAGAATCCGCGAAAGAGAAATAATTCCCACAGGTCGGGTATGTTCATCGACCACAAACAAATCGAGAAACTCCTCAGGTAAGTCACTCTCCTCACGAAGATAGTCAATGGTCTGACCAACCGTCCAGTTTGTACCCACCGAAACCACATCGGTTTGCATTCTCCGTCCAGCACTGTCCTCTGGAAAAGCTAATCCAGTCTCAATATCTTCCCTCTCCTCCTTGGGCACCGCATTGAGCACTTCCGCCCGCTCGCCCTCCTCCATATCCTCAAGTACCTGAACCGCTTCATCGGAATCCATCTCGGTAATTGCTTCAGCAACTTCCTCGGGGCTTAGGCTATCGGTTAGTTCTTTCCGTAAATGATCCTCGAGTTCAAAAAGTAAGTCTGGATCAAGCTCTAATTTGACCGTTTCGATCAACCGCTTGCGTAATGATCGATCTAATAATCCAAAAGCATCCGCTAGGTCGGAATGGTGGAAACCGGCAAGGTGAGAGTTTAACTCCTCATCAGAACCACACTCCAATAGGCGAACAAGTTCATCAAAGCGAGCACTGGAAACAGTTGTGTTTTCCAGGTCAATGCGATGAATAACTTCTGTACTTTCCTGAGTATCTGCCATGATTCTATTTGCGATTTGGATCGGTTTTGACTGGAGGATGAATCCAAGAAAGGTGGGATAGAACAACGATCCGTTACCAAGTTACTCTATGCCAACTATAAACCGGTGGCTCAATGCAATTCGATCAAAAGAAAGAAATTCTATAACTTTTAGAAATTACTCAGGCTGCCAGGTGAGTGCATGACAAAGTGCGAGGCCAAGGGCATCAGCCTGATCAAAAGGCAGAGCTTGGGGCAACCCAAGCATTTGGGCTAGCGTGTTGGACATTTGTTCTTTGCTCGCACGCCCAAAGCCAACCACCGCCTGCTTAACCCGTAGGGGAGCGTATTCAAAAACAGGCAGATCACGAATTGCCGCAGCAGATAATGCCGCCCCTCTGGCAGCTCCCATGATTTGAGCAGTTTTAAAATTCTGAACATAGATCGTTTCTTCACATGATAGATGCTTCGGCTGCCAAAGATCGATCAAGTGGGCGACCAATTCATGAATTTTCCCCAAGCAGGAGATCGATGAAACCTTATTTCCAAGCTTAAGGGTTTCCGAGTGGAGCAACTTGTAAGTGCTCCCCTCACAGTCAAGAATAGCCAATCCCGTTCCCCGAAGACTTGGATCCACTCCGAGTATCTTTCCCTTAAATGGCTCTTTTTTAAGAAGCATTTTGGGATCTACACCCAATTTGCTTTTGGGTGATTGGCCGGCCAAATGTTGAGCCCAAAGTTTTCTCGATGATTTATTCACTGAATAACTATAAGACCATGCGCAGACCAGCGACCACGATAAAGAACCAAATCATTCTCTCGAACCAATCTTGCCTGATGTAGACAACAATTTTAGGAGCAATCCAAGCACCCAACATCGCAGGAACAAATAACCAGACGCAGATGGAAAAAATTTCAAGGTTTAGAACTTCAAGCTCATACATCAATGGAACCTTGGAAACATTTACAATTAGGAATAACCAAGCAGATGTTCCAATGAATGCATATTTCGGTAACCTCATTGCCAGTAAATAAAACTGAGCAATGGGACCGGCAGCATTGGCCAACATCGTAGCCATGCCCCCAATTAACCCGAGGATTGGCCCCCAAAAAAAAGGAACCTGAAGAGCATCGGTTTTGCGCTTTTTGGACAATTGAAAATGAACAAGGCGAAGAAGGGTCATACTTAGAAGGATCACCCCGATAAGAACTTTGAGACTTTCTCCCCTACCCTCTGCTTGAAAGTAATCAAAGGTGACCCAACCGGCCAGTACACCGATCATAAAATATGGAAGTAACCGACGCACATGGGTCCATTCAACGAACTTTCGATATACGATCGTGGAAACTAGATCAGCAGAAACCAGAACCGGTAAAAGTAGACCTACGGACAGGGCCACTCCCGACGGACCCAAAGCATCCTCCAGTACCAATACATAGAGAGCCACCGTCAGATTTCCGGCACCGGGTATCCCTCCCTTGCTCAATCCCATAATCCAAGCCCCTAACCCAAGCACGACCCAGTGCGTCCATGTAAGCTCAATCATGTCTGGTTAGTGAGCTCAAAAGGACTAAAACTTCCAGAATCAACTTCAAAGGCTTCCCAGATACCCGCATCTTGTTTGGATGGGAATTCTGTACCCGTGGCAAAAGTTTGGGCAGTTGGTGGAAGTAATTTTCGAAAATTGGACCGGCGTGATGAATCTAATTCTCCCAAAAAATCATCCGCCAGTAAAAGAGGGGTTCGGCCAAGCTTTTGTTTCAGAAAAGAAAACTCAGCCATTCTCAGGGCAAGCACCAACCCCTTTTGTTGTCCTTCCGAACCAAAATCACAGGCATCTTGGTCATTCAGCAGCAAAGAAAAGTCGTCTCGGTGAGGTCCTTTCCGGGTAGATCCAAAAAGACGATCCTTGGTTCGCTCCTTGGCAAATATCTCTAGCCATTGATCCCGAGTCTGAGCTTGAGATTCAGGCAGATATCTTAACTGTGCCACTTCCAAATTATGACTTAGTACAGAGTAAGCATGCTCAAAAGCCTGATCAAGCTCCGGAAATAAACTGCACCTCATTTGAAATAAGGTATGTGCAGAGGATGCAAGCCTTTGTTCAAAGGCAAGGATTTCCGAATCCCCGGCCTGTTTTTTGAGCAATACATTTCGCTCTTTCATTGATCGATAATAGCCCTGTAATGCGTAGAGATATGTGGAGGAACTTGAGGATAAAACTAAGTCCATCCACCTGCGCCGATCAGAAGGGCTTTCCCGAATCAAACGAAAATCTCTGGAGGACAAACAAACCGATGGAAATTCGCCCAAAAGTTCGCCTAATTTCTTAACGGGTTCTCCATCTAAAATAACCGACTTTGCCCCCTTTCTGCCAAAACTTATTAAAACATCCCGTTCATTCCCGTGATCATCCAAAAATTGAGCGAAAAGGGATGCCTCCTGAGCTTCCTGTTTAACCATGGATTCACTCGATGCTCCACGGAACGAACGTAAAGTGGAAAGCATCCCGATCGATTCAAGCAGGTTTGATTTTCCCTGACCGTTTTTGCCAATAAAAAATATCCGGTCACTGGAAAAGTTCAGCTTTACTGATCCCAGGTTACGAAAGTTTTGAAGATGAATACGGCTAAGTCGCACAGGCGAGAAAATGTCCTACAGAGATAGAATACCAGCGGCTTCCCGATCGGTCTTTAGTTCATCAAAAGCACGCCCGAAAGCATCAGACAGACCTAACCAATCTTGCTCCTTGTTCTCAAGATATGAACTGATCCTTACTAACCTGCGACCTTCTGATTCGCTCAATCCAATCGCTCCCGAAAGAGAGGAGGGTTGAGACCGGGCGGTTGAACAGGCTGAGCCCGTTGAAACCGAGTAACCGTATTTGTCTAGTTTGCTCACCCAACTTAAAGAATCAAATTCAGGAAGACAAACAAGGGTGGTATTCCATAATCGGGGAATTCCCCGACCAATAATTTTACTTTGGGGCACCCGATTGAGCAGGGTATCTTCAAAATGATGTTTCCAACTTACTTCTTTATCTTTGGTGCTTAAGGAAGAACAATTCAGCTTCCATGCTGTACGCATGCCCTCGATTCCCGAGAAATTTTCAGTTCCAGCCCTCGCTTCCATTTCTTGCCCTCCACCTTTAATCATGCTGACTGGTAAAGAAGAAACCAAGGCACCCACTCCTTTGGGTCCTCCAAACTTATGTGCCGAGAAAGAGAAGCTTGAACATTGATTGAGTTGACCAGGATCCAACTTACCAATCCATTGGGTGGCATCACAATGAAACCAAATGTTTCTTTTTTTACAGATCTGAGCAACCTCTTCCCATGGCTGAAGCACTCCAGTCTCATTATGGGCCGCCATCAGCGAAACCAACGAAGGTTTGGTTTCTTCAATCATCTGCTCCACAATGGATAGCTCGACCCGACCACTTTCATTTACTGGAATTCGGTTAAGCCCGCGGGGATAGTAGTGTTGAGCCGGCTCAAGAATGCTGGAATGTTCAATCGATGAAATGATAACCGACGAAGAATGGCCCGTAGCATTTCTCTCTGCCCAAGATAACACAGCATTATTCGATTCGGTCGCTCCCGATGTAAAAAAAAGATGGGAAGGCAACACCCCAAGGGATTCGGCTATTTCCTCTCTTGCACTCTCAATAAGCAAACGAACTCGGGTTCCAAGACGATGCGGAGAAGATGGGTTGGCCCAGTTGTCTCTTAGGGCATTGGCGACAACATCGGTAACTTCAATGTTCGGGCGGGTAGTTGAATTATTGTCAAAATACACCATGGCATATCTTCAACAGGAACGCCCGACTTAGGGAGGTGTAGGCAAACGTAGTGTCTGCCCCACCCTAAGACTGTTTTTACTTTTCAGGGTATCCCGGTTGGCCGAGTAGATCAGATCGATCTTCGAGGCATCACCATAGATCTTTTTGCTTATCGCATATAAACTATCCCCTGGCTGCACAACATAAGAACTAACAACCGGTGGATTTGGGACATTGACTGCTTTAGGGACTTGGATTACGGCATCTTTCTTGGTAATATCATCGGGCACGGGCACCGCCGGTCCCAAAGGGGAACCTAGACGAGCTTTTAAATCTTCTATCTCCCGCTGTAATCGAGCATTCTCATCCTTGAGGTCAATGGTTTCTAGATAGTTCCCATATGGCTCCCCAGGTAACTTTCGCAGAATTTCCCGCTCAGCTGTTACAATTAATTGTTCGACCATGGGGGATTCTCTAGCGTTGGGCTCAAGTAGTAAAAACCTTCTGAAATGGTAAATAGCAGCAACCGGATCCTTTCTCTCGAATAGAGTCAATAAAAGCCGACCCGCTTCCAAGTGAGATTTGGGAGCTTGGGTTACCCGCCTCGTGACAGAAAGAAATTCATCGAGTGCTTCCTTATCCCTTCCCACCTTGAGGTAAGACTTACCTCGCTCAAAAGCAGGATCGTTGCTTTCTTCGATGATGCTGCCACTAGGTGCACACCCTATTTGTAAAAAAAATGATTCAAGGATAAGCAGAAAAACAAAGATTCGATTCGTAGAGTTCATTGGCCAGTGTAGGTTAGGATAAGCCTACGGGTATGAGGAGCAATGCGATGTTCCCATAAAAAAATTCCCTGCCAAGTACCAAGCTGCAAACGACCCCCAGCAAAGGGAATTTGCTCACTGGTTCTCGTCAGTGCCATTTTCACATGGGAAGGCATGTCATCAGGCCCCTCGTGAGTGTGGACAAAGTCGGGATAATCCTCTGGTACTAAGTCATCCATAAAACGCTCCAAATCTACCCGAGCAGAAGGATCAGCATTTTCCATAATTACCAAACTGCAACTGGTGTGCTGCACGAAGACATGGGCCAACCCGTCCGACAAACCAGATTCGTTCAAGCCAAGTTCCACGAGTTCCGTCACCTCGTAGGTTCCTTTGCCTGATGTTCTTACCTCGGAGATCCTTTTAGCGATTCCCATACTCAACAACTTTAACTCAATGGAGGTACGATTGGCAAGGGTCGAGCAATTTCAATAATAAGATTATCGATGATGTAACTCGGTTTCTCCATTCATCCAAATTTTTAAAGATTCCATAATGTCGTTGAGTTTGCTCTGTTCGATATTTGCCTGGTCCACAGGTTGCCCCAGTATGGTGACCACATCGTTGTACAATGGTTTAGGCAACCCAAACAGCCATGACTCCCGCACGGGGAGACCTTCGTTTCTGGCAAAACAATAGTATACCTTCAAAAGAACTACATTGGGAACTCGGGCTCGTCGAAATGAGTCCAGTGAGGACCGAAGTAGTTTAAACTGGGGCCCTGGATCAAGAAGGTGTGAACCATTATTCAAATAGAACCGGGCTATTTCTGAAGCCGTCATAAAAAGCAAAGGATAAGTGGCCAAGTCTCGATAACTTTCAATGGTTTCAAATTCACGTATAAAAGGAATGGAATTCTCAGATTTTTTGTTATTAAAAAGACATTCAACCTCATCCAAAAAATCGGGTGCAGGCGGATTTATTTTTTTTTGGCTAGAAATTGGGAAAAGTGCCCCGCTTAAACCTAACTCAGCACTAAACAAACGAATTCGCAAAAAACGACCACCAGTTTGTTCCCGTGATAGAACAACCCCAGATAATTCCCCGGAATTTATCAAAGCAGAAACGATTAGGCCGAAGGCGGAACCACGGCACCACCAGAAATCAGCATCTTCATACCATCGCCTACAGAAACATCTATTCTATGAATTTCACTCTCCTTAACTAGAAGTAAAAAACCACTCGTAGGGTTGGGAGTTGTGGGAACAAAAACATAAGTAAATTGGGCACCGATCTTGCCGGAGACATGCTCGGAAGATTCCGCGGTAATAAAACCGATTACATAACAACCCTTGCGCGGATATTCCACGAGACAAACTTCTTTAAACACCGCACGGTTTTCCCGGCCAAAAGTATCGACAATTTGTTTAACCGAACGGTAAACCGAGTTAATAAATGGCACCTTATCCAATACCCGTTCAGTCAAATTGATAAAGACACGCCCCAGTAAGTACTTTGAAAAATAACCCAGGGCAGTCAGAAAAAACACGCCAATAACCAAACCGGCAACTGCCAGAAGCGTCTCCAACCCGAAAAAGGAATTTTCTTCACTCAATCCAAGCTGGTAAGCGAATCGAAGGGCGGGCTCTTTAAATAAATCGAGCAAGAAATCGATAACAAAAATTGTGGTTCCAAGGGGGAGGAAAACCAGCAGACCGGTTAGAAAAGCATTACGGAAACGTCTGGATAAACTGGGGGCAGGAGAGATCACTAATGGGATGGATATTATCGAGGTTTAGGATGAGCGAGACGAAAATCAGGCCATAAGGAAAGTTGGTTTATTTGGTTGATCACTCTTTGTTCTTCTAAACGCATCATTTTGCGGTCCACTTTTTCCAGGTCGTCAAAACCTACCAAGTGCAACCAACCATGAATTAAATATAAACTAAGTTCCTGATCCAACGGCAGATTCCTCGATTCAGCCTCTTCAATTGCTTGATCGACTGAAACACATATCTCTCCAACTAATTCATTTTCCCGATCCGCCGGAAAAGTTATCACATCCGTAGGTCTAAAATCCTGCAGGTATTTCCCATGAAGTTGGCAATGGGATGAACGATCCATGAAGACTAAGGACAATTCTCCAGCTAAATTATGATCATGCAGGGAAAAGATGGCCTCAAAGAATTGTTCTAATTTTGACAAATCGAAGATGAGATCCGGGTATTGATTAGCGACCTCCAACCTAGGTTTCACATCCTGCATTGGATTACGAAGCATTGTTAGGAAATGGGGAGCGAGAATCCTTTTCCTCATCAGGATACTCTATCCGAGAATGAAGCATATTCAAAGTGGTCTTAAGAAAACTCTTTTTGATCGTGGCCACCTCTTCAAGGGTAAGCGGACACTCATCAAGCTGTCCATCTTCCAAACGATCCTGGAAAATCGAATCCAATAATTCTTCCACACTGTGATGAGTGACTTTTGGTAAAGACCTGGCAGCCGCCTCTACTGAATCCGCAAAAAAGATAATGGCACTTTCTTTGAAGCGCGGGCGCGGCCCATCATACCTGTATGTTGATTCATCAGGCTCGTTTAATTCAGCATCACCATAGGGTAATTTGGCCTGTTTCGATTTTTGTTTAGCCTGTAAATAAAAGTATTTAACAAGGGTGGTTCCGTGGTGCTGACGTATCACATCCCGAATGATCTTGGGTAGGCGATGCTCACGGGCAATCTCAATCCCCTCCTTGACATGACTTTTAATTATGAGAGCACTCATTGCCGGATTTTGACGATTGTGGGGGTTGCTAAAATCTCCCTGATTTTCAGTAAAGTAGTGGGGTTGGACCATTTTGCCAATATCATGAAATAATGCACACGCTCTGCAAAGCGTAGGGTTGGCCCTCACCTCCAGAGCGGCATCTTCAGCCAAATTAGCAACCATTAAACTATGGTGATAGGTACCTGGTGCCTCCACCTGCATTCTGCGCAGAAGTGGATGATTATAATCCGTAAGTTCAAAAAGAGTGGCATCGGTGGCCACTTTAAAGGCATTCTCAATCAACGGCATTGCCCCAAGTACCAAGGCTCCGGTGAATACAGAGACAACAAAAGAAGCTAGGGCATGATTCAGCGGAACCATCCAACCACTACCGGATGCGAAACCAACTCCGAGAGCAACCAGTCCACCGGTAATACCCGCCATGGTTCCGGCCTTAAGAACACTTCCACGCAACCTAACTTCCCTGCAAAAATAAACTCCCACCAGTGCGGTGCAAAGAGACCCAACCAGCATTTCAATTCCAATTTCCTGCATCGTTGCATGAAAAACGCAGGTCATAATGCTGGTAAGTGTCGCCATGCGCGGTCCCACAGTAATCATTACAATCATGGGAGCAAATGCGATCGGCAACAGATAAGGAAGCAGACCAATCAGGATGGGACTGGAACCAAAAAGCTCTGTCTCCCCCAGCTCCATAATGAATCTGGAGAGGGCTAAATTGGAGATGATCGCCAAAGCAACAATACTTGAACGGGGTCCTTTAGTCCAAAAACTAGGAAGGACCAATCGGATATAAACTACTCCGAAAAGAAGGGTGACAAAGGTCACAAATATGCGCTTAGGAAGTAAAACACTATCTTCGAGTGTTAGATCTAAAAACTCCTGATATTTCTCTAAGTCTGAGGCGGTCACCTTCTCTCCACGACGCAAAATAATGTCACCTTCCTGAACCGAAATGACTGTGGGTTCCATTTCAGATATTGCACGCTCTTGGGCATCGGTAGTCGCTTTGCGGTCAATGGAACGGAGTCTCAGTCCCTTTAGAAGGAACTCTCCTAGATCGGATGCGAGATCATTGCGCAATTCCTGAGCAGCGAAGGATTCATTCTCATCTGCAAGTTCAATCACTTCACGCAGCTGCAAAAGACCATCTTCCTCCGTGCTTGAAATCGAACTTAAAACCCCATCCTTTTTTAAATTGTTCACAAAAGCGAGGAGTAAAGGATAATGAACGAGCACTTCCTCCGCTTGGCTCACATGGGATTTATAGTCGTAAATGACAAGTTTGTTTGAAAACTCGATCATCTGAGATTTAATTCGTGCCGTAGCATTCGATTCGGCAAGAAACTTTTGATCTACAGATGGGAATTTGACTACCCCATTCAAGTGGAGTTGGGAAAGGAGTTTATTACCCAAAATGAAAAAACTTTCACCACCCATCATGGTAGCTTGTAGAATCGAACGGGCTTCCGACTCATCTAAAGCAATTTGAAATTTAACTTTCAATTCCTCGATCAACGACTGAATCGCCAAATTCCTGGACTCACCTGACATTTCAACCACAGCAAGAATACCTTCCTGTAATCGAACCATTGCTTTAGCAAAGTTTTCCTCGCCGATAAAATCTCGGCTGAACTCTCTTGGAGTGCTACTTCGGATCCATTCTTCAGCCTCCTGCCTCCTTACTTCGCTGAGGTAACTGAAAGAACGATCGCTGTAAACATTTTCTGGAGCCACTTCACCCAAGGTCCTAAGACCAGGAGGCTCCTGCCCAACGAAACAAATTATAATGATCGCTGCAGCAAAGAAAATTGTCTGAGTAAGGTATTTACCAAAACGGTTCCAATAACCGGCAAAACCATCCAGGTTACGATTGGTTTGTTCGTCCTCTTGTAAAGTTCGCCGCCTACGACCAACCCGAACATTTTTACGGGTCGAATCTTTTTTTGTGTCATTCATAGAGAAGAAAATACCTAGGAGTTTTTGTCTTCGGATGACCTGTTCTCGTAAGCAGAAATAATTCGACTAACGAGAGGATGCCTGACCACATCACTATGATTAAATTCATGGAAATGAATACCCTTTACCTCCCCCAGAACTTTCTGGGCTTCGCGAAGACCCGACTCCTGCCTTGGGGGAAGATCGACTTGAGTGAGGTCCCCCGTAACTACCATTTTGCTGCCCTCGCCCAATCTTGTTAAGAACATCATCATTTGGGAACGGGTGGTATTTTGAGCTTCGTCAAGCAAAGCAAAGCATTTACTTAAAGTTCGGCCTCTCATGTAGGCAAGGGGTGCGATCTCCACGACACCTGACTCAACCAGTTTCCTCGCTTCAACTGGACCTAAAACTTCATCCATTGCATCATAAAGAGGACGGAGGTAAGGGAGCAGTTTCTCCTCCAGATCACCTGGTAAAAACCCTAATGCCTCCCCCGCCTCAACCGCTGGGCGGGCAAGCACAATTTTTTCTACTTTCCCATCAAGCAAAGCATGCAAAGCAACAATCATTGCTAAAAATGTTTTTCCAGTACCAGCTGGACCAATCCCAAAGACAAGATCGTTTTTGATGATCAGATCTAAAAACTTTCTCTGACTGAGATTCCTGGCAACGACCGACTTTTTTCGGATTTGCAGGCAAAGGGGACTTTCTAATAATTCTTTGATCTCCTCTGACTTTCCATTGTTGAATTGCTGGAGGAACCTTAGAAAATCAAATTTTCCATGAATTAGCCCCTGCACACTCGCTACCTGAAGTAGCGAAAAAAATTCTTCGCCACGATCTAAGCTTTCAATGTCTCCTTCCATATGTAGCAGATTGCCACGGGCCACTAGGGTAACCCCCAATGTCTTTTCGCAAGCAATCAGGTTTTCTGGCGATTCACAATAGAGCCTGTGGAATTGTCGCTCCGATTCAAATTCGATGGATCGGTTTGGCATGCTTAAACCAATAAAATGACAACAAGAATTTACTCAGACTGCTACGAGAACCCGATTTGTGCTCCTAGTCCTAAAATTGATGAAGTGATGTTTTTTACTGAATGTCACGAGTTGATAAAAATATCTTCCCTAACTAGGGTTTCGCAAGCATTGAATCATTTAAAACACAACCTGTTTTCACATTGCAAAATGAAATCAATTAGGCATCAACGAACTAATTCTTAAATCTATGAATGTTTTATTCGTCAGTCCCGAAGTCAACCCACTCGTCCGAACTGGAGGCTTAGGGGATGTAGTCGGTAGCTTACCCATCGCTCTCCAAAAACTGGGTATCGATGTTCGCCTTGTTTGTCCTTATTACAGACGGTGCAGTGAATTGCCTTCTCGTAAATTAAAGAAGAAAGTTACGGTCAAATTAAACGGTAAATCCATCAGAGGATTCCTGAGGGAAACGACCCTTGGTGATCATTCCATTCCCGTATACATGGTTGACCTACCAGAACTTTTTGATCGGGATGGAGTTTACTCCGACACCCATGGGGACTATCCGGATAATCCCCAACGGGCTTTTGCACTTTGTCAATCAGCCCTACAGGTTCAGAGCATCCTTGACTGGAAGCCCCATATTTTTCATGCCCATGATTGGATGGCTGCACCGGTTTGTGGATACCTAAACGCGATGCAATCTGATTTACCTGAGAAATCCAGAATTAGATCCGTTCTCACCATCCATAATTTACAACATCAAGGAATTTTTAGTTATGATGATTTCCTCTCCTCTGGATTACCTGATTCGAGTTGGGCGTTGGATGGTTTTGAGAAGGATGGCTCCCTTAATCTTCTTAAAGGTGGCATCCAAAATGCCGACAAAATAACTACGGTAAGTTCTACTTATGCAGATGAAATTCGTACGCCTAATTATGGATGTGGCCTAGAAAAAAGTTTGCAATATCGCGGTGCAGACTTGATCGGAATAGTCAACGGAATTGATCTGGATAGTTGGGATCCTCAAAAAGACAATGCTCTCGTTCAACCCATTAACCCAAATCGTCCAAAATCAGGTAAGCTTGCCTGTAAAGTTGATCTTTTAAACGAATTTCAATTAGCCTCCACTTCTGATGTACCCTTGTTTGGAGTTGTATCTCGACTTTACGAACAAAAAGGGTTGGATCTTCTCATCGAAATCCTGCCGCAATTAATGGCCGAGACCCATTCATCCTTTATTATTCTTGGTAGCGGCAACCCGAACGATGAACAAGCCATCCGGGACTTATCTACCTCTTTTCCGGAAAGAATAGGTTCATTCATAGGCTTTGATGATCGATTAGCCCGAAAAATATTCGCTGGAACCGACTTTTTTATCATGCCAAGCAGGTTTGAGCCATGTGGATTGGCCCAACAATATGCGATGAGATACGGTTCCTTGCCAATCGCTAGAAACACTGGGGGACTGGCGGATACGATCCAATCAATTGCCCGGGGTGAAAAAAATCCGAATGGCTTTCTTTTTCCTCATTCGACTCCCAAAGATCTGTGGCTTTCTATAAAGAAGGCAATTGAAGTATACGCAAATCAACGGAAGTTCACGCAAATGCGTAAGAATGCTTTTTCTCTAAAATGTGGTTGGGAAGAGGCGGCGAAACGGTATATGGATACATATCGTTGGGCTTTGAGTTTAGGTACATCCGAAATATGAGGTACCATTTAAGAAAGTAATCCACACTAACCCAGTCTCTTTGTGCATAACTTTAGCTCTTTTTAGA
>Ga0181569_10000956_pt1 | contig 22568 bp, 46 predicted proteins | sample 101ome_19_FD_132452 | JGI IMG/M metagenome (GOLD analysis project Ga0181569, IMG submission 132452) | Coastal salt marsh microbial communities from the Groves Creek Marsh, Skidaway Island, Georgia - 101405AT metaG (megahit assembly) | ecosystem: Environmental > Aquatic > Marine > Intertidal...
GCTACTACAAGGACAACATGCAGGGCTACAACTGGACGGTGAAGAAGGGCAACAAGGTCACTCTTGACTGCACCATTCCTGAGGGAACGCCTCACGGCAACCGCAAGGGCTGCTCAGCGGATCACACGCTGCATGTCTTTGAACTGACAGGCCCCAAGAAGGGCAAGTTGGTTGACAAGGGCAAGACTGTCAAGGTTCCTAGCAATGGCAAGTACGTTGTGGTTATCGCACCTGAGGAATCAACCAAGCAGAACAAGAACGCAGGCCGCATCGTGTGGATGGTGAAGAATTAATGCCAGTCTACACTTACAAATGCGATATCTGTGGTATATTTGACTATCGACAGAGTATGGACGATGCTAACCTGGAGCATTGTCCTACCTGTCTGTCAAAGGTATGGAAGACTTTTTCTGTAGTAAACGTTTCCTTTGTTGGAGATGGTTTCTACAGCAACGATAAGAGAAAGGGTAATAAATGAAAGAAAAGCAAGCAATATGTTTTGATGACATTCTGCTCGTCCCTCAAGATAGTGATGTGCAGTCTCGTCATGATGTTGACTTGCAGATGCTTATTGGAAACATGATGCTAAGGCTTCCTGTTATCTCTGCCCCCATGGATACTGTCACAGGAGTTGACATGGCTGTGGCGATGGAAATGCAGGGCGGCATGGGAATTGTTCATAGATACACCTCAGAAGAAGATCAGTTGACTAATATTATGACTCTTGAGGCAATGAACTGTAAAACATATGGCGTTGCTATTCCTTCTAATAATGGGTATCTCAAGACAGCAGAGAGGTATTACGAGGCAGGAGCCAGAGTTTTCTGTGTTGATACCGCAAATGGTCATGGCACATACGCAGTAGAGGCAATCAAGAAACTCTCTGCAATGTTTTCTAATTCTAAAGTTCATTTAATGGCAGGCAATGTTGCTACAGGCAAAGGCTATGCCATGCTCGCAGACGCAGGAGCGCATTCTGTCAGGGTAGGCATTGGTGGTGGCTCTGTTTGTACCACAAGATCAGTAAGTGGTCATGGAGTTCCAACGCTACAGTCTATCTTTGATGTTGCTACTGCCAAAGACTCATTGGGCATGGGCACAGGCATTGTTGCAGATGGTGGAATTAGAACATCAGGGGATATGGTCAAGGCATTTGCAGCAGGTGCTGACGCAGTAATGGTTGGCAGTATGTTCGCAGGAACCGATCAGGCTCCAGGTGATCTCATCCACAGCAGCAACGATTCGTATAAATCATTTCGTGGAATGGCCTCTAGAGGGGCTCAGGAGGACGCTACAGGGACTTTTAGTGTTGAGGAGGGTATTGAGACCCTTGTAAAATATAAGGGCTCTGTGTATCCAATTCTTAATCAGATCCGTGGAGGGCTAGGAAGTGGCTGTTCATACTCAGGAGTCAGTTCTTTAAGCCAACTGTCAAACTTTGCGGAATATGTCAAGGTGTCGTCATTGTCTATGCACGAGACACAAACACAACATGAGGTGTATAATGGAAACTAAGCATGTAACATGCTGGAACTGTGGAAACGATATGGAGGTGTATTTAGGTGATGAAAAAATTGCAAAATCTCCTGAAAAAGAAAAATCACAAACCTCTGACTGATGCTGATATAGAAGATAATATTAGATTTGTTCAGATAATGAAAAACCTAGGCATCTGGAATCAAGATCGTGAGCCTACTTATCGTGACATTGCCAACTTGTGGTATGAACGTGGCAGGGAAGACGCTAAGTACAATGATTAATGATGCAAAGGACAAGGTACATGACATATTCTGCTTTTATGCAGAGTGGCCTGTCAATACTTTTATTTGTATCTGCAAAAGAATCGAAAAAATAAGAATGCACGAACGCCGCATGGCAGACAAGGAATGGAATGACGTATCAGTTTTTACAGAAGAACTCTCATACAATCAAGGATATGAGGCTGGATACCTGAAAGGGGTAGAGAATAGAGATGAATAATTTCCAATTTGATGAAACAACAGGCACAGGCTACATTGAGATTATTAAAACTAAAAAAGATGATACAATTGTAGAAATGAAATCAATGCCTTGTGACCTCGTATTTGATGAGATCGGCAACCTAGCAGGGATTCGCATTCTGGGTCCAGCAGGGTCAGCGGTAGAAGGCTCAGAGGCCCAAAGCGCAGCAGGGTATCAACAAGGAAGAGCAGAAGCAGCACAAGACATTAGATCGTCACAGCCACTAGAACTGGTCAATCTAAATCTTGGCATCATGAATGCGATTGGCAAGTTGCAAGAAGAATTCGCAAAAATTGCGGGAGGCAAGTAGTGAAACACGACTCTGGAATATATACTCAATCAAGAGGTGGCAAGATCTGGATAGATTCTCAAAGCCTCATTGATCATATGAATACTGTTCTAGATTCGATTGTTGAAAACATGGAAAGTACCGTCAAGGAAATGGCAGTCGTCACCTCAGAGGACGAGATGGAAAGCCTCATGGTCGGTATGGATATCCTGCGAGGGTCGGCGGTAGCCGCAAGGCGATTCACAGACTTCGTAGAAATGCTACAAAACATACACGAACTACACCAATGGGAGACACCAGAAGAAATGCTCAAAATATTTGAGGAAAATCCCGTGGAAGATGATGATCCCACCTTTGGTGTCAAAAAAATTGGAGACAAGGACGAGTGAATGATTTGCAACATCTGTGATACATTCTATGAGGGACACAAAAACACAAGATACTGCTCCAAAGACTGTAAGATGGAGTTTGAAAGGCGCAGGAAAAGAAAAGAGTATCATGATGCTAAAAATGGTATTACAAGGAAAAACAAGCGTCAGAGTACAGGGGAGCGTCAGCCTTGGGGAACTTGGCGTTCAATCCTTGAGCGTAGGGTCTGGAATACCTACGGACTATACCTTGATGAGTATAAGGCTATGATGGAATTGGGCTGTGCAATCTGCGGGGAAGAGGCAAAGCACATGGATCACGACCATAAGACAGGGCGAGTAAGAGAAGCCCTATGTGTAAAGCACAATATAGCAGTAGGATACTTTGAGTTAGAAGAAGCAGAAAAAGTACAGGAATATCTCGTGAAATGGAGTTGAAAAAAAATTTCAAAATCTCCTGGTGAGAAAAAATTCTCAAAATCTCCTAGCGTGAGCAGTCGAAAAAAATTTACAAAATCTCCTGATAATCTCAACAGGCAGAGATCATACAAATCTCCTGATTTGAAGCGTCGGCGCGGGTGGAGAAATAACCCCCCCAAACCCTACAATGTCATGAAACATGACCCCGTAGCAAAAAGGGGAGGGTATGAGGAAACAGAAGCACCACTCCCCATAGAAGAATATATAGAACATATAGAAGAAAATACTCTATAAGCCCATAAGCCCTAAGCCCTTATAGCACATTATAGATATATGCATGGGTGCTTGCAGAGCACAATATATATCCTGTCTATGGCCTTTACAGAGCCTATTTTATATACTGTGGAGACCTTTTTATATATATGTATTATGTTACTGAAATTCCAGCGAGTGGAAGGAAAGGGAGCCAAGGGGAGGGAAATGGAGGATGGTGTATATATAATAAGACAATTTCTCTTAAAAAAATATGCATTCTGGGCCTAAAATGCCTATAAATAAGGGGTTTTTATATAAAAATAGGCAAAAATGTTTAAAAAAGGCTTAAACCTTGACTTTTATGTGTATTTAGTATATCTATAGGGCCAATGCAGGAAGGACTATGATATATAGATGATTGTAGAGCCATGGAGACTCTATCTTTACCGCCCAGATCGTACTGGTCGGTGGTATGCAATGATCCTAGGGCTATAGCAGACCCTGTACCTATGGCAGTATAGTCAAAAGCACTATAAGACCAATCACTAGTATCTACTTCATATAAATAATTACTAAAACATACTAAAAACTGTGTATTGTTTTCTTCTTCTATAGGGGATAATCCACAATCTTCTAATTTCTTGATCATGTTATTAATAAATACCCCTTCAACCCACCAGTTAGGTTCTTCATCTATATATTCTGGTAATAACATGGTAAATGCTCTTTGCCCAATACCCTGACTGCCGCAGTAGCCAACGATAGTATTATTTATCTTTTTAATCTTGGGTAGGCTTAATTGTAGAATAACATCTTCATTAGACATACTTCTATCACCAGCGATCCAAACACCGCTATCATCTTTAACTGCTGCTATGATTGTCATATTTAATAATCTCCACCATATCTTTGTATATATTTATATGAGGTCGGGGTACATAGCCTTGAGAAGTCTTCACCAAACACCATATAGTAAAGTACATAGGTAGTATTATACTCCAACTTTGGCAAAATTTTATTCCCTTCGTAATCTTTATTTTGGCAAAATATATTGCATATCGTAAAGGTCCAACTTTGGCAAAATTTGTTGCATATCGTAAAGAAGTACCTTATTTATATTTTATATATATATGTCCGATTTGTCTGTTTACCGGGCCGTTTTCACGGCTTATTTTATTTTTGTTCTACCTTTGTCTCTACTACTTCATTAACCATCCAAGCAGGCGCACCCTTGTCATGAATCATGAACTCACGAGCAAGCCTAAGTGCTGCACGATTGTTATCAGCAAACACATAGCACTTCAGCAAGAAGTCTTCATGAATAAAACTAATCTCATAGTCATTCATTAGATCAATCCAACTGTGTAGAGAAACCCTGTAGTGAGGGCAATGATACTTGCTGCAAAAATCCCCAATTGCGGCATGATTACTCCTGTTCTTCTACGATAATGTCATTTACATATTGATAGGCATTGTCAGCAATGGGCATGGACTCCTTGACCCAATCCCACGCAACCCCTTCCGCTTCTGTTACGTCCTTGACTGTGGCGTTAGCCTGAATGGTACAGAAGTCAAAAACAAAAGTAACATTGTAAGTGTTCTCGTTTCCATCAAACATGATTATACTTCCTTTACCTGAATTTGTCCATACAATGGATCATTTGGTGAAGCCTCAAAGCAGGCACCTAGATCAGCGTACTCAGCGTCTGAGTCAATCAATAACATGGAGCAAAGAGATTCCCATGCCTCCTCAATGTAGGTGGCAGCGAGATCGCTAATGTTGTTTTGATCTACTACATCAAAAGCAAACATGTAGGCCAGGGGTAGTGAGATATCATAGTATTGTAAATACTCAGACCACGTTGGATCGTTTTGCATATCTTCCTTGTAATCTACCCAGAGAAAAGCCAGGATGTATGCCTTATCAAGCGTCTTCATCGTCTTCTCCTAGTCTCCGTAGTTGTACCCAATGATACACGAAACTGCTTAGGTTGTCAAACTGCAATGGGTTTGCATGTGTGTAAGAATAAACAGTTATCGCTTCCATCTCCTCTGTACTAAAATATTTGTCAAAAGGTTTTAGAAATTTCTCCCCACTTTTCATCAACGGACCTCCTTGCATAGGTTTGCTGGGGGAGCCGTGCCTCTACACGACCCCCCACAGCCATTGTACCAGGATCGTTAGCGACTGGCAACAGCAGGGGCCTTGCGAAGACCTGTCAAGTTGACAGAATCAACGAAGCGACCTGACGCATCACGAATAACGACGCGCTCTTGCTGACCATAGCGGGTATCCCACTTTTCTAGATATGTGTACTTTGTTTGTGCCATTATCTTTCCTTTCTGTTTACAGGTAAATTATACCAGAGCGACGGAGAATTTGCTTAGGAACTTTTCGAACCCCATAACAAACTTAGGATTAGTAAAGTCAATCCCATCAGACCAAGTGTGCTCATACAAAGATACAGTCTGATCCTGCCAATTCACAACAGGAATGGAATGTTCGTTGTCCCCAATGTGTGTGGCAATGCCCCAACCTGTGGTCTGGAAGTGGTCATCCCCAATCATGTGAGACATAGCGATACGAGTCGCATACATCTCATCATGCCAACGTGGCCTAGCCTCTTCAATGGCGGCGGCTAGTTGCCCCATCATCTGATAGCCAGCCCAATGTCCGTACAGATAAATAATAGATTCATCTAACTGACGGAATCCGAAATTAGCGCGGTCACCCATAGTTACTCCTTATGTGTTCCACAGTCAGAGCAAGCCTGACTGCATGGCGTTGGACATTCGGCGCAATTATCCCAGCAATCTACGCCTGTCTCTGTTATCTCGTCACATTCATAGCACAACAGCATTGTTGCCTCCTTGTATTTTAGCATCAAATTTGTCCCAGCACAAGGGGGAAGCCCAAGTCATAGACATAAGTTTCCACCTCTGACCAAGCAGACTCACCGTAGAAATACTTAGGCCTGCCAGCCTTACCCTCGCCCTTAGGACGGAAGGTCACCTTGTAAAAGTCAGGGAAGGGATACCCACGGTACACCCTGACCTCACCTGCGAAGTCATCGCCACGCCAATGCGTATAGTTATAGTCTGAATATATTTCCTGCCAAGTATCAACCTGCTTAACGCTAGGCTTCTTGCTCGGACGGTACTGCCAGTAATCTGTACTCATACTAGTTCTTCTCCATTCTCATCTTTATAGACAACATCATGACGGGAGATAGGCATACGCATATCTTCCTCTACCCAATCACTAATGAATTCAATAATCTCATCAACAGACTTAGGCTCAAACTCACCATGGTCTAGGTTCATGTCCTGAATAATCGACGGTACATGATAAGTAACAGTCCTAGTAACGTGAATCTCCTTTGGCATACGCATATTATCTCCTAGAGTGCGATATTGTAGGTCATATGGTCAAGGGTAATCATAACATAGTCATGACCATTACAACGAAGGGCATGGGTGTATTTATCTAATTCAGTCTCATTAGTGATAACACCAACGGTCTGGCCTTCTTCTGTCTCAATGACATACTCTGTGTGATCTGTTTCTATCTTGTATATCTTCCTAAACATCTGCAATATCCTCAATCTTAGTCCAATTGGTCACCTTGTCCACACGGGTTCCCTCGGTAGGTACATAGGTGCGATAACCTAGGGGGCGGTACATAACGTCGTAGTCATATGCTGCAATGTCCAGCACCTGACCAACAATGTCCTCACCGTCATAGGCTGAAATTAAGACTGTCACATCTTTAGCAATACGAACCGTGACCGCGTACATCTCAGACTTGTCATTCATGGTGTTTCCTTTCTGTTGGTGTTAACCTATCACACTTCCACGGTAGAGTCAACATATTCGGGGTGGTAATAATTAATTTCCCCCACACATGCACTACCAATAGCAAAGATAAGCCCAACAACGATCATTAAAATTATATATTTTAGATCCACAATTTCTCCTAGTGTTGGCAACTGCAAAGATCCTATCATAATCTCCTGAAAATTGCAAGGCTTTCTTAAACCTTCTTAAAGGGTTTTTTATAACAATTTGATAACGGCGCGACCGGGCCGATTTTTTGGGGAAGGTGGGCAGTTTAGACTCATGCCCAGGAGGGGAGGCTATGCGAACGCAACCTCTTTGACCGCTGCAAGCATCTTGTTTTTAGCAGCGTTAGTAGCAGCATCGAAGCCACTAGCAGCAGCGAGGACACCAGTAGCATCGCCACCGCGAGGGTTGCGGTGCCAGTCCAGGCGTTCCGTCAGAGTGTTGTACGCACCCCACGCAGTACCCTTGATGTTCTCAACGGTAGGCGAGGTGTAGATCGTGTTGAGAACGTCGATCTTGTTCTCCCACTTAGTAACGGAACCCTTAGCATCCTTCTCAGGCTTGGGGTAGACAGCAGTCACGATATCGAAAAACTGCTTGTCGTTGATCTCCTTGGCGATCATCTCTTGAGCCATTTTGTCGAACTGATCCAAGTAGATGGTAGCGAGACCAAGAGCCTCACGGGCAGCCTGCACGCGACCCTCTGCGGTCTGCGTGTGACGGATGCGGAACGACTGCTTTGCACCACGACCACGGGCACCGACAGCAGCGTTAAGCGTGTTCTGGCAAACAACACGGACAGGGGTAACGCTAGCCTGAATGGCAAGCGAGCCGTCATGTGAAGTGTGAACCAGAAGGTAGGAGTTCACCTTGTCGGCAGAGCCGTTGGGGTCAAGGAGAATTTCCTTGTCAAGAGCGAGGCTGCCGAACACAACCTTGCCGTCACGGATGCTGCCAGCAGTCTCCCAGCGACCGCCACCATGAAGGATGTTGTCACCGAAGGCGAACAGATCCTCGTTTTGGAAGGTCTGGTAACGCTCACCAACAACGCCCAGAACATCGACACCGCCGTCGAAGGGGTTGTCGCGCACAGTCGCAAAGTAGGAATTCTTGCTGCGACCAGGAAGGTCAATGTCCTCAAGACGGACATTCCAGTTGTCAAGGTTAGCGAGACCAAGCATCTCACGGGTTGTGACAGGGTTGTCGAACACGGTACCCAGACCATGCCATGCAGGCTGACGGAGGCTTGCGAAGGAAGCCATGTCGCCGTACTGTTCAATCATGTGTCCCATTTGGAACCACCTTTCGTTTGTTTGTTAGGTATATTGTACTCACATTATCTAAATAAAGTCAAGTCAAAATGACAATTTTTTTGAGAAATTTTCCTCGTTTCTTAAAGGGTATCTTAAAAGGGGCAAAACGGACATAGCGGGCAGCGGGCCGGGCCGATTTGCACGGGGACTAGGAATCGAACCTAGCAAGGTCGGGTTTGGAGTCCGACCACCGCCCAGCGGCCCCCGCCTAGGACTATGACGCGCTGCCGCGTATCACAATCCAGATGAGTGCTTGACAGGTGCGAGGGGTAAGACCGCGCAGAGTTGCAACCTCACGAACCGCGTCTGCTAATTCACGGTATTGAGTTTTGTTGACACCCTTTTTATGGTCTAGGCCTGCTGCCTTGATCATCCATACGTCAATAACTACCGCGTCATGGTCACCCGCAATGGCACGAGCGAAGGCGTTAGTCTTGTCACCCTTGAGGGCAGAGAACCCTAGGACGGTAGACTCGCGTGCCATTTTGAGATTGTTGCCTAGTCCCTTAGGCGTGCCACCTAGAGAGAATTCGATAGCCTTTGCAACGTTAGTTGACCAACGCTCACGGGGAGAGAATGCACTAACAACAGACGCGCCAACCTCTAGACTAGAATCTAGATTCTCTGCTACGTCTTCTGCAATCTCTTCTGCATCACGATACCAGACGGAAGCCTGTTCAATGTCAGACGGGGTAGCCCTGTCAACATAGGCCAGGAAAGACATAGCGGTGGTGGACAATTCTACGGTGTTTTGTGTTTGCGTTATCATGGTGTAAACCTATCAGAGTTAGGATGGAATGTCAAGTCTAGTAGTCTTGACGATTACGGTGTTTTGTCTTGCGGGTGTAGGCCTTCTTGGAACGATGCTTTGCAGACGCATTGCTACGGCGAAGGTCTTGAATGTATTGAATCTCTTCTCGTGTCTTTCTACGTTGTTTAATCATAGGATAACCTTATCATAATTCTTAAAATAGGTCAAGTTCTTAACCTTTCTTAAGGTAACGAAATGATAACAAATGGGGCCGGGCCGATTTTTGAAGAAGAGCAGTTTACCCTCATGCTCAGGAGAAAGGGGGAGGCCAACACCAAAGCCTCTACCCCAGCCTAGACGGTGGTGTAGCGGGTGTCACCGTTGGGGAGAGAGAGACGGAGAACAGTCCCGAAAGACTTTTCGAAAATCTCCTCAACAACTCCCGTCACCTTAGACTTGGTGGTGGTGTAGGTATCTCCAATGTTGATGTTCATGTTTTTCCTTTCTACTTCTTGCCCACGAGGACAACGGACGGCAGGATAGCCGCAGTCTGATTGGTTGCACCAACGAACGTGCCATTCTCATCACGAGCAACAGCCTTGACAACCTTGCCAGCGTCCTTGGTGTTCCAGATTTCTGTGCGAACGATAACCTTCATTTTTTCTCCTAGTGTTGTTGTGTTGTTGGTTTTATCTTAGCATAGTTGGGGCGCAGAGTCAAGTCATACGCCCCAACAAGTTTAGCCGACTTCTTCCACCCCAGCGATAGAGGTGTGGTCCCAAGAGTCTCCACCCATGTTGGAAACCACATCATAGTCAGACTCAAAGACGCTGATAGCCTCTTCCTCAGCCTGATGGTCAGTTTCGGCCTCCACCTCAATAACGGCGGTATAGTGACCGATGACCTCAACCTCAAACATTGGCATTGTTTTTCCTTTCGTTTGTTGTTAGTGACACCCTAGCATAGGGGTCTGACATTTACCAACTAGCCTGATAGTGAATGGTGTATTCTTCAGGTAGAGCCAGAACATGATTGCAAATCTCAACAGTTCGTTCTAGGTCTTGTTGGTACCACTCGTCATAGTCGGTAGAACCAAAGAAGAAACCTGAGGTAGTTTCTAGTTCTACTTCTTTTGCCATTTCTTCCATGTTGTCAGCCTTGAGAACATCAAGACAACGTGAACGCAGGTCTACGATAGTGTCACGATCTACCCACATTTGTCGGCAGTCATCAACTTCTTCGCCAACGTTTGCAACAAAGAACCTGTGAATAGCGTTGGCCTTACGCCAATAACCTACAGGATACTCAACACTAATACCAGCGAACTCACCGTAGCGGGTAATGTCGGGGGTATCCATCGGAAGCAAGTCCTGAAACTCCTGTGTGACAGTCTTGTCAGCGTAGTCATTGGTGTAGTTCCACTTGGATACATACTTCTTTGCAGACAGATATTGATCTAGTCCCATGGTGTTTCCTTTCGTTGTTTCCTGTATTATATAACAGGGGTCTGACATTCGACAACAGAGGTGATTGTGATTTGGTTTAGAATTTCTTCGGCTGTTTCACGAGCCTCATCTTCGCTTACCCCGAACACGCCAAACGCGATACCGCTGTCGGTGTTGATCAGATATTCTTTCATTTCTTGCCTTTCGTTGGTGTGAACCAACCGTATCATAATGGGGGTCATAAAGTCAAGGTCGTAAATGTAACGATTTGGTAACGAGGGGCCGGGGCTTTGCTAGTCGTAGTACGCTAGCATCGCCTCCGCGTAGTAGGCCTCCACATCATAGGGGTCACAGTCGAACCCCGCCTCGTGATCAACAAGGGCCGCGAACTCGTCGGCCTCCTCAATGGCGTACTCGTCCTCGTCCATGAAGAAATCGAACTCGTCCATTTTGGTTCCTTTCGTTGTTTCGATAGCATGACCATATCATATAGGGCAGACATTTGTCAATCTTAAAAGACATTCTTAAATAACGAAATGATAACGAAAACGGGCCGGGGCTTTTTTAGAAAACCAATCCAATAAAGCCAATGACAACTCCCAAACCGATTACTCCTAGGAGAATCAAAAATGGAACTAAGCAACAACTGAGCAACCAGGGGTGCTTTACGTCTTGTAGTCTTTCTTCTACTTTATCAGCGGCAATTTCGAACAACAGCGAACGAGCCATTACACAATTCCTTTCTTCATCAGATCAAATTCGATATCTAGTGCAGCCTCTTCCCAAGTTTACTCAACGAGAACGGCAACAGGCTCATCAGCGTCCACATAGAACGGGTCGCACCAAGAGATGTTGGGGAAAGAGAAGTAGATCCTGCCATTAAAGTCAGCGTCATAGTCACGACGCATGGTCACGTTGGCAGAACCAATGCGCGTCTCAAACTCATAGGGCGTGTCCTCTGCACGCATTTCCTCTATGCGGAAGATACCGTCAATCATTTAGTCCAACTCCTCAATCTCAACAATCTCGTCAATGCGAACAAAGGATGTAGTACCCTCATAGCCGTAGCCCATGGGGTTCTCAGAAGCGAGGTAGAGCGTGCCCTTGCCACCAACGGTGTAGGGATCGAACATGATGGTCGGTGCCATACCAAGTTCTACGTCAAGTTGGGTTTTGACTGCGTACTTCACGGTGTTTCCTTTCGTTGTCATGGCTTCACCTTAGCATGGGGGTCTGACACTTGTCAACTTAAAACATCATTCTTAAGGTAACAAAATGGTAACAAAACGGGCCGGGGATTTTTATGCGTCCCCTCCGCATTCGACACAGACAATGACAGGACAGGTCTCCCCCATTTTACGGCAGGCAGCACAGTCAAGCCAACGGGTTTCCGAATCGCAGCATGACGAAAGTAAATCTGAAACTAACATTAACACCTCCCCTGAACGGTCTTGACGGCTTGGGCGGTGGCAACATCAGAGGGTATACCCTTTGCCTCCAAATTTTTACTAAGTGTCTCAACAGACCATGCACGATCTGTGCAAGCATCAAAGTCTTCAGAGTTATTAGCCTGAAACAATAGAACGCTTGCAACAATCAAAGATAGTCCTACTACAAATCCAAGAAACTTCATGTCTTGTCCTGATTAAAAATAATTTCCAAAATCTCATGGCATTGCATTTCTACGTCATAGAGGTTTCCATCTTGTACCGCCATGGCTGCCCTCTTTATTCTATTCATGATTAGAAATTCTGGTGTCGTTAATTCTTTATTGGATCGCATTAGAAAGGAACCTCCGCATAGGTAATCATCTTGGAACCGTTCCACAGTTGGATAGTTCCATCGTTGTCGTTGTAGAACGGCGCACCCACATAGTCGAATGCATTGTCCTGAAATGTAGAATAGACAGACAGCCAAGTATCGGTGAGACTCATTAGCCCATCTCCATCATTCGCTCGTAGTTGCACTCACCACAGAGGGGCTGCCCTGCGGTAGAAACTGACCATGCCTTGCGGCCTTCCGCTGCCATACGCACGCGCATGTCACACACGATGCAGTCATTGACGAGCACCGTATCGGTGGTGAGAGTGTCAGCCATTTTAGCCATTTTGTCTTTCCTTTGTTCGTTGTTGGTACAACTGTACCATGGGGGTCTGACAGTCAGCCCTTGTGGGGGCACATGATGGGGTCATGACGGTTGCCACAACCTGAGCAGCCTGGGGTGTCGAAGACTTCCTCAACAACCTTGGCGTACTCACGGATAGCGAGAGCGAGAGGGTTAGACCGCATGAAGTTCAGCCTCCCCCAACGTCTCAACTGAGAGAACACGACCCGCAAAGGTGGGGTGTTCTGTGGGGTCACCGTCTGTGGTGACACGGGCGGTGTACCCGTCTGTTGTGGTAACCAGATAAACGAACATTTTTTCCTACTTTCTTTCACTTACTAAGAGTATCGGCTCAATCTCAAAAGAATTTACCAAATCTCCTGATGTTTTTTTATTTTTTTGTATGTCTACAGACTAGCATGGGGGTCTGACAATTAGGGGTCTAGAAATGGGGTAAATCGGACATGTTTTATAACGAAATGATAACGGTACCTTATACCCCAAATGTCCGAATTTTTCCGGTCAATAGTGTGGGGGCTTGCGCCCCCAACACCATTAGATCCAAGTCTCTCCTGACATTGCTTCCCATTCTGCTTTTGCTAGCAGATGTTCATTCGACAAACAATCTGGGCAGTACCCGTCATCAGTAGACACATCACATTGCCAGCAAATCATTGCCTCACCACAAAGAACAGTACTAGTACACAATTTCATCAGCCTCCTCAAATTCCTCAGACTCGTCAGTAAGTACCCTGAAACGTTGTGAACCTACCCACCATTCCAAGTTACCGTCTTCCCACTCAACCTGCGTATCGCGGTCAAACTCAACTAGAACAGACAAAGTTTCGTTGTGGTCGGGGGCAGCATCAAAGGGAACAAAGCCAATCAATCCTGCATCTACAGGCAGTAACTCTTGAGATTCCCAAGATGACCAATGTCCACCACTTTGCTTTTGATAAGGGTAGCAACCATCACCGAAAGCAGTTGAGAAACCAACAGCGTAGTCCTCGCGTCCTGGGACCTTGGCTAACAGGTTTACCTCTTGAGTATAGTTAGCCGCTTCCAGCCATTCGTGCCAATCCTGGTCGGGAATGGTGTAGCAGGGGTCACCCAGCCAATACTTTCCAGCAGGCAGAGTGACTCGCGTCTTCACTTCTTCTTTATGCATAGTTGCCAACCTTTTCTTTCTTGTAGTAGTCGCCATAGGTCTTGTTCTTTGCCCACTTCTCAAATTGCTGGCAACCTTCACACAGGTACTCAAGTTGCTCTCGTGGATCGTGAATGGCAGGGCAGTCATCAACATGGTAGTCATCACGACCCCACCACTTATCCATCTCAAGGTGAATGTGATACATGGCGGTGTATGGCTCCTGAGGGTAGACACGAATATCTTTGTCTTTATTCTGACTAATGTAGTCGCCTACCTCGTCATCATCCAAACTAAACAGATATGAGTTGGTGTAATCAGAGTAGCCTTCCCAATAGGTAATGCCACCGTCAATCTGGTACAGGTGAATCGTTTCCACTTTGTTTCCAATCGTTGTCGTTGGTCCGACCTTAGCATCTACCCCTGACAATTGTCAAGCCATTTCGTAGAAATTTTTGGGAATTCTTAAGGTTCTTCGTAATCGTAAACCAATTCGGACATATAGGACATTTCGGACGCGGGCCGGGTTATCCACAGGTTATCCACAGTCTGGGGAAAAGGTTGTGGATAAGTCGCTATCCACAGGTTATCCACACCCAGTTATCCACAGGTTATCAACAAGTTATCCACAAGTTATGCACAGGTTATCCCCAGGGCAAATGTCCGAAACTTCCCATTACGATTAGGCCTATGCCTATGAGAATGATCTTCACGGGGTCTCTCCACGGCGGTCGGTCGGTACCCAATAGGGATCAGAGTCGGTAGCAGTTTCCATCTGTTGCAAGTTACCCTGACCTGGCAACGCCTCAACATATCCCGCAACGCCCCACGAGAGGAGCAGGAACAGAACAAAGAATGTATGGACTACGAAACGTCCTCGCTTTGTCAGAGTCATGATTAGCCACCCACCAATTCGGGAGCCATATCGGGAACGCTGCCAACGACAACGGCGCGGCCTGTGGGGTAGGCAGCCTCCATAGCCATTTGCCAGAGGTGGGCGTTCTCAAGCCTGTCGAAATGCATCGTGTGCATATCGTTGCCGTTCTGGAAGATTACTTTCCACATGGGTTTTGCCTTTCTCTGTGTGTCTATGTCTAGACTCTAGCACAGGGGTCTGACAGTCCTACTACTTGCCCCACCCGATGGGGAGGGTAAGTGCAGGACGATGGGGACAATCTGTATTGTCATGAGTCATGAAACAATCAGAGCAGAAGCAGAAGTCTGCATAGCGATCAAGGATCGCCTGTGCCCTAAGGGCTTCGGCAGCCTGTGAGGCTATCTTGTATTCCGCAATGACTGCGGCCTTCTCTACATCAGAGAGGGTACGGGTGGTGGGCTTCTTGCCACCATGGTCAATGGTCATGCTATCCAACATTCTGACCACTTCCTTTCTTTCTTTCGTTCTATGCTAAGTGTATCGGACGGATTGCTTGGTGTGTGACCGAAACTTAGAAAGTTTCTTGCTTTATTTTGATATGAGGGCCGCAGAGCATACGGACACCATCCACGGTCTGACCCGCGTCCTGCAAGCACCACGCGCAGGGGAGTTGGTAGGTCTTGCCGTCAGTACCAACGAACGGAACGGTGTTGATTGTGCCTACGGTCTTCATGTCTTGCTCTCTTTCTATCTTGTTTGTTATCTTCACTCTACAGGAGGTATCGGCTCAATGCAAGCCAGACAGACCCTTTTTAGGTAACAGTTTGGTAACAGTAGATCTAGACATATCTGGGCGTACTATGACAAATCGGACATTTGTCACATATCGCGCATCGTACACATAAAAAAAATATTAAACTTAGGCCAAAAGGGAAAAGGGTTATAAAAAGTGGAACGCTTATATAAAAAGGGTTATTTATAAAAAAGGTTATTATATATAAAAGGGGGTATATAAATCAGCGACAGCAAATCGGGGGCCTCATTCCTTGGCTCCATATAAACTTAAAACAGCATAATCACACTATATATAACATACATTATTATAAAAAGGGCTATTGCGGAATATATGCCTGTCATGGGTTTACCATATGTCTATTGCCCCGCCCTTTTTTGCCATGCTTGTAGCACATGGGGATATTTGTTTTCTAGTATTGTGCTAAGTGCATTTGCGTAGGCGGTTATTTCCCCCTGAGCATCACTACCTTGTCTAAGAGTGAGAAAGTTAAGGAGGGCATTGAGAGATGCCGTCCACCTCCATCGCACATATAGGCCATAGGCAGGTAGAAAGAGTCGTGCTTGTTCAGGTGCAAGTCCAGAGGCAAGGGCTTCTCTATATATTTCTTCCGACTTTTCTGTGTGTTTTTCCATGAGTCTGGTCAGTTGCACCCCCAGTTCTTTGCTGACAGGCCCTGAGGAGCCCTGTTTGCTATTCTCTGGGGATTTTCTCCATTCATCGTATGCGGGAAGGTAGTATTCATTGTTTTCCGTTATATAGCGACGAGAGGACTCATTCCAGCCATTTGAGTCTTCTACATGTGTAGACGATACATGGTGCTTCCACCATTGTCGCGCCACGAGTAAAGGCGCATATACTTCAAAGGTCATGGTATTGTGTCTGAGTACGGAGTCGTGATAATGCTCAATAAGATAGTTTAATAGTTTGATATCTTTGTCTGAGAGTTCTGTGCTTTCCTTGTCATAGGATACTCTGGCGGCATTTACGATAGAGAGTTCGTCTCCCATAGAATCTACCAGGCGAATATAGCCCTTGTCTAATACATCAATTTTCATGCATATATTGTATCATTAAAGAGTGGGTCGGGTTAGCAGAGTTTGTACTTCTGCGTCAGTCATTTCAAAGGCCCATGCGCCCATACTGTGAACTAGTACTTGAGAGGCACCATTAGTGTCATCAATCAACACTTCCTCTATGGTTCGTGATGGTTGCGCTGCGTTTGAAAGAGTCCAGGTCATTGCTGGGGAAGCAACATCAAATGTCTTAAGTGGGTTTACTAGATCAGTATCTCGCCAAATTTGTAGCGTAAGGTTCATTGCAGCGTCAGATCGGTAAACAACTGTGTTCCATTCACCTGGGGTTGCCATGGGTGTGCCTGACACGTTAGCAACAATTCTGGAACCAGGATCATGTCCTGTGTATATAGTGCCATTTGCTGAGTTATGCATTAGATATGAGTCCCAAGCCCCCATTGTAAACAGCATTCCATAGTCATTATAGGCAGACTCATACTTATATCTAACCATAAAGGTAAAGCCAGCAGACAAAGCAGTTGAATCAGTAACGGAGCCAGATGTAGCACCAGCGACAGCAACATCCTGACTTCCTCCAACTCTAAGAGAGTTTACTCCATCGGTAGTGTCCCAAGAAGTGGAAGATCCTACTGTTAAGTCTGCGCCAGTTACAGATCCTTGATTTGGCACAGTTGTTCCTGAATCATAATCAAAATCGTAGTATACAAGTGCGCTAGTCCTTGTAGGCATTTGAATTACTTCACCAGCATATTCCTGCCTGTAGTCTGATTCTGTAGCAGGACCGCCGCCAGTATCTCCACCGCCGTCACCACCACTACCGTCACCTAGGCTCAGATACAATGGGTAAGGATAGCCTGAGGGCCACAACTGACCTTCTGTGGGTAGTTCTGGTGTACTACCACCGCCGTCGCCGCCACCGCTGCCCCCAAGTCCTTGTCCCTGCGCGGCGTAGGAGTATACTTCATGGTGTCCTATAACAGGCCATGTGTACTCAACCTCATCAGCATCAAACATGAACTGTGTTACTTTGATAGGTCCTGCGTATTCATATGTAGGATAATATTTACTTAAATCATATTCTCTGGAACCTACTACTTTGTAGACAGCCACTCTAGTTCATCTCTATCATAACAGCGTAGACTGATGGTTTCGGTACAGAGTTACTGGTAGTAGTTCTGAACACTTTCCATTTTTTACCTGTTGTGGTGTCTTCCAATTCGTCTCCGTTTGCAAGAGATGCCTTAATTACTGGGAAAAGTGCTCCCATTTGAGTCCCATAGTTTTGTGTATAAACTGCATTTGAACTAGTGTCGTTGCTAACGGGAATGTAAAATGACATTAGGTCTAATCTAGGAAGTGGAAGTTCTCCATTTCCTAAGCCCTTGGTACCTGATTTTGTGGCATAGTCAACATCAGATTCAATGCCAGGGATGTAGGAAATGTCTTCTTCTCTTGAGTAGTGATTTCCGTTGACCGTTAGTTCATAGTTTCCTCGCCACGCAGTTTCCCAGCGGTAGTAGGCAGGGTAGTAAGTACCTGGCTGGTGGAAGTCATACATTCCCCAATTAGTTTGCCAATCTCTTGTTCCCTTAGTCCTACCTTCGGCGTATGCCTGCATCCAAATAGGTACTGTACCATTTACGCTAAATGGATAGGGGTAAATCGTGTCGCTAACTGAGGTACAATTGTTGGTTGACCATACTGATCTTGGGTTAGTAGGAATTGTTGAGATAATCCTACAATGATTCAACACTCCTGGCTGTGATCCATATGCGGTTCCAGTAAGTAAGCAAATTACTTGCAGGTAGTCTTTTGTCACATTCAAATATAGATTAACGGCTGTTGTTCCTGGGGGATTTGATGTAGCATTTCTACATGTCTTCAGATTGGTGTCATCGCCGCCTAGGTAGGAGGTTCCACCATTCCAATAGTCTGAAACACCAGTAAACGCCTTTTTTTCTGTTGGAATAGAGTATGTGTAGTAAATCCATTGTGTGTGATACTTAAATCCAATCAATGAGTCTTCTACGGGAATTATCACTTCATAAGGATTTCCTGTTAGTGCCGCGTCAGTCTTAATGCCAATTCCACTAGAAAACTTACCATAACTCCAAGCGTTGTCGGTGGCTGCGGAGTAAATGGTACTAAAATCGTATCTTTCATCGTAAGAGTAGCGACCATCATCGTCGGCTGAATAGCCACCAAAGCCTCCCGTAAAGTCCCAGTCTGTTCCCTCAACACCGTCACAAGCAATGTTGAATGATCTCGCTCCTACATTATTTTCTGTAAATCTGTGAACATCAAATCCACCAAGGAAGTTTTGATCGAAAAGTCTTACAAATCGTGCGCCTTTGTCAAGGAATCCTGATGGATCTGAAAGTTGCATCTTCATATTGTAGGAACTATAGTTATAGTCAATAAGGCCGTTAGCATCAATTGCATAAAAAATATTTGTATTGGTGTATTGTCTTTCACGACTTTGGTAGAACAGGCTTATCTGAATTTTAGCATCGCTATAGTCACCTTGAACGGTATTTGACTCATACACATGTACCGCCGCAAACCAGTAATCATCACTATTCATGCCAGTCCAGCATTGGGTCTGCCTACAGTATGTTTCTCCTCTTAGCCTATTACCATCTGCATCGTAGTTATCAATTTCTGGGCTGTTGTTAGCGACGTAGGACCCACTTCTTGCGGGAATTTTGATTAAGTTAAAGGTGTCATCAATTCTTAGCCAGAAACCAGACCTATGTTGTTGTACCATATTGTATGTATCGTCTGGTGCTTTTAGGTATGTCATACCGTGACTTGTGTCAGCATCCCCTACAACTTGCCAAGCATCCTCCGCACCCAGGGTAACCCCATTGTCATCTGCAATTTGACCAGTAGCCAGGGCGATTATGTCGTCTAACCTATTTTCCTGTGTGGTCGCTTTAAAAAGGTATGTCATACCATTGTCTCCTTCAAGAATTTGTTATTTCGATTATATCATATTTTATTTTCAAAATGCCAAGAAGAAGGGGGAGAGAAGAAATTTTATTATTCATTATAAAATTGAACATGACAAAGGTGTGAATTTCGGACGACCTTTGTTTTCTTTTCTTTTTATCAGGATATTATTAAGTTATATATATAGTACTCAGAGTTTTTAACAAAACATTCAAAAGTGTGTTTTTTCGACGAATTGTTACCAAAAAGTTATCTCCACGAAACATGGTTGTAACAATTGGTAATCATTACGAAACATTCAGTTAACATGTTTGTAACATTTGATGTTTAACTATTTTCTGATATAATAAAGGTATGGCTAGTCATAAGATGGTTTCTGTAGGAACCACACCAGTTCTTCTATCTCCCCCAGGAGTTCATGGTGATATTGATATGGCAATTCAGAGCCAGAGTGGAACGGGTAGTGTTTTCGTTGGCGCACAGAACGTTTCACCATCGAACTTTGGATCAAGAATATTCCCATACAGCGTTTACTCAGTCACCCTTGGTGGATCAGAAGAAGTATGGGCTGTTTCTCAGGGTGCTGTAGTTGTTTCTGTATTAATTACGACAAAATAAATGGTATAATAAAAGTATGTCATCTCATCGTTCACTAAGCATTGGAGCCACACCAGTTTTAGTATCACCAGAAGGTGTTCACTCTGGCGTTGAAGTAATTCTACAAAATCAATCAGAGACAAACAACATTTACGTTGGAGCCAACTCAGGAACAAGTGTAGACAGTTTTGGATTAAAGATTTATCCAACTACAGCAATTTCTGTAACATTAGGAAGTAGGGAGGAAATGTGGGCAGTATCAGACGGCACAGTTGACGCTAATCTGATGTGGTCAAACCCATAAAAATATTATGGCTAGATTCTATGGACCTATTCAACAAAATCCAGGTGGAGGGGAAATCATTGAGATTGAACCAACAGCCCTACCTACCGACGCAGTTATTCTAACCAATCCCGTTGAGGGAGCAACTAATCAGGAAGATGCTAACCAGTACTTTTACGCAGAGTTAGCCAATAAGTCTGATGTAGATCATACACACGGAACTGATGAGAATGGCGAGCCTATTGATACAAGCAACCTTGTGACAAAGACTGAGTTTGAGGGATCTCAGCAGACACAGGATGACAGACTTACTGCACTAGAGTCCTCTGGTCCAGATACAGGTTATGACGATACAGAGGTAAGATCACTTATCCAAGGCAATACAGATGCCCTTGATGATAAGAGCGACACAACGCACACCCATCCTCCACAAGACACTACACATACTCACGATGAATACCTAACAGAGTTGCCTGCACATGATCATCCCCACGACCACAGCGAATACGCAGACGCACAAGCACTCGCAGACCACCTCGCCAACCATCCAAGTGGAGACGGCGGTAGTTACGACGACACAGAGGTCAGAGGGCTAATCCAAGACAACACAGATGCCCTTGCTAATAAGTCAGACACAACGCACACACACGATGAACCTGACCTCACACACAATCACGATGGAGAATATCAACCCACAGGGGACTACGCAACCACCACAGATCTAACAAATCGTCTCGCAACCAAGAGCGACATAGAACACACACACGATGGGTCAGACCTAACGCACAACCACGATGGGGAGTATCAACCAACAGGCAACTACGCAACTACCGATGACCTAACAAACCGCCTTGCCACCAAGAGCGACATAGCCCACACACACGAACCACAGGACCTAACACATAATCACTTTGGGGAATACGCAGGGAAGTTGGAGTTTGACGAGCACGCCCACGATGAGGAATACCAACCAAAGGGCGACTATGCCCTTGATAATCACACTCACCCACCGCAAGACACCACGCATGACCACGACAACGATTACGCAGGCAAGGTTCACGCACACGATGAATACGCATCATCAGATGATGTAACTGCACTCTGGGTATTGGCAAATAGCAATGAAGCAAAGGCAAACGCCAACACTAGTAAAAATACAGAACAAGACGGTAGGCTTGATGCTCTAGAAGCAGAAAATGGGAAGGGCGAAAGCACTATCTACTATCAAAACACTAACTCAAACATTTATCAAGACGGTAGGCCAGGAAATCCATCACCTACAGGTTGGCAAGGGTGGCATTACGCTAGTGCAGGAGATGGAACTAAGATTAACTGGTATTTTTATGCACAAGACTTTTCAAATCCAGAAGTATTCACAGGAGAGTTGAACTCTTTTGCATTATTGGTTGTTCCAGAGTCATCAAGCACAAGGCTTCCATATGTAACTGTTTATACAATGCCTCAAGGAGATGGGCAGGATGCACAGGTATGGTATAGATCAAGGCTTACATACGAGAATACTGAAACATCATTTACGGCAAACCAACCATACGTTTTGTATTATGGAGAAAACCCAGAAATTTGGGAAAATTATCCAAGAAAGCAACTAAGCCTAGCAGACTACACATCAGAAGGACCACAGGCTGATGGTGAGGGTATATTCTTACTCGCTATCGGATCAGATTCATCTGCTGCTTTTGATGAATACAACTTTACATTACAGCAATCACACATAGATTCAGTTGATTATGTACAGAATGCGGTATTCTTAGCACCTACTACTGTAGAGGCTTTCCTTCCCATGGGGCAGACAACTTATGTAAGTGCCGAAGAAATTGAAGTAGAAATTGATAGCATTAAGGGTAGGCCAGGTCCAAAGTCTGACACGGTTTTTCTTTCTGATTATGACGAAGAACTACTGTTTGATGATCAATTAATTCATACTCAGCATGACGCAAACGAGTTCTTCTATAGAGGAATTGAAGGAAAGGTTGAGAGTAGCAATATATCAAACATGGTTGCCATAACTCAAGAAGCCTATGATTCTTTATTAGATCCCGATCCCAACACCTTGTATGTTATTGTTGACCAGA
>Ga0181569_10000959_pt1 | contig 22545 bp, 18 predicted proteins | sample 101ome_19_FD_132452 | JGI IMG/M metagenome (GOLD analysis project Ga0181569, IMG submission 132452) | Coastal salt marsh microbial communities from the Groves Creek Marsh, Skidaway Island, Georgia - 101405AT metaG (megahit assembly) | ecosystem: Environmental > Aquatic > Marine > Intertidal...
CCAATGACGTCACCCACAATACGCGCAGACTTTTTATACGGCTTATTCCAGTCATTATTGAGCACATTCATGGCAAATAGAACACGACGGTGAACTGGCTTCAAGCCATCTCTTACATCCGGCAATGCACGACCAACAATAACACTCATGGCGTAGTCTAAATAAGACTGCCGCATCTCATCTTCAATGTTGACAGGAATCGTTTCTTTTACCATTTCAGACATATACTGGTATCTCCTAGGACGCCAAATAGTTCAAACAAATCATTAAGGTAAGCGAATAATAATCAAGCTTTAAGCCGCTATTTTCTCGCCTAAAAAATCATGGAAAACAAAGTGGAAATTATACCCGAAAATCACAGCCTCTGAGAACTTTGTTTCCTCTCACTCAACAAAGCACAGCTGTCGTAATACTTGACACAAGATAAACACCGAGAATGAAAATAAAAATTGATGGAGAGCTGTTGAAGTAAGATTTCCAGCCCTAACCGACCTTTTTTGAACGACTTGGCTGACTCTTGACTTTTCCGCCCCCTTTCACGCAGTTGCGTCCTGATTTTTTTGCCTGGTACAACGCCTTATCAGCTAACCCAATCAAGGCGGTACGATCCAGGGTATCAGAAGTATTTGACTCCTCAACAACAAAAGTCGACACGCCGATAGAGACGGTCAACTGCACCAGCTCTTTGTCTGCCACTTCAAGTTGAGCCTCTGCAACCGCCTGACGCATCCTTTCAGCCACCTCGACACCCTTTTTTTCTTCAGCAGTAGGCAAAATTACAACAAATTCCTCGCCTCCATAACGCGCGAGAATATCATTACTTCTCAACTGACTTCGTAATATTTCTGCCACATGGCGTAGGGCCATATCACCCACTTGATGACCAAAGGTATCATTTACTTTTTTGAAAAAATCTATATCAATAAACAAACACGACAAACAATCACCCGTTCTTATTGAACGCATCATTTCCTCATCCATCCTCTGTTCAAAAAAACGACGATTGTTAACACCTGTTAACGTATCAAAAAGGCTGCTACGGCGAAGTTGTTCGTAATTCAACGTGTTTTCCACACACACGCTCAGCACTTTACCCAACCGCTCCAAAAAATACGTTGACAAATCAAACTGAAAACGAGCTTCATCATCACTGCCAAAGACCATACAACCTAGATAAACACCACGCCGCACCAAAGGAATAAGGGCTACTGTTTTGGGTGTTTTTTGATTCTCAGGCCAAAAGTTCTTTACCAAAACGCTTGAAGCTTCACCCAAATGAACTCGATGAGACAGACCGATTTTTTCTTTAAACAGCGACGTATTCGCTAATAACATCAAACTTTGATAACGCTTAAAGCGAAACCCATCTTCTACAAGAAATTGCCGTATCTCAGCCTTTTCATCGCCTAGCACCACCGACAAAGAATCAAGATTAAAAACACGCTTGGCATCGTCATTGATATGTTCAATTAATTCACGCAGAGAATTCAATGATAGCAAGCGCATCTCCAGGTCTTGGAACTGCTGCAACATCTCTTCGTTTTTTTTGGCTCGAGAAATCATGCCATCCAAGTGGCTTTGTAGCACGCAGACTTGTGTTTCTAGATCGTCATTCATTCTGTTTATAATGCCCTTGAAGCCTCAGACATCAGCTTTATTAACCCCTCTTCTGACAAAACCTCAATCCCTAATGTCAGCGCTTTTTTCAATTTTGACCCGGCCGCTTCTCCAGCCACTACAAAATCAGTTTTTTTAGAGACACTCCCTGTGACCTTTGCACCTAATTGCTCCAGCGCTTCTTTCGCCTCATCTCGCGTCATTGTGGGTAACGTTCCGGTCAAAACGAAAACCTTACCTTTCAAGGGCCGATCAGCTTGAGCAGCGGTTTCTATATTCGGCCAATGCACACCGACCGCTTGCAAAGCCGAAATAACGCTACGGTTATGCTCCAACTCAAAAAAAGCCACAATATGCTGAGCAACAATAGGCCCCACATCTGGCACTTCTTCCAAATCGTTAACTGATGCTCGTTGAATCGCATCCAGTTGGCCAAAATGAGCTGCTAAACTAGCTGCTGTAACTTCGCCCACCTCTCGGATACCCAATGCGTATAAAAATTTTGCCAAGGTTGTGGATTTACTTTTCTCAAGCGCTGCTAAAATATTATTGGCCGATTTCTCAGCCATTCGTTCCAAGCCTGACCATTGCTCTTGCGTTAGATAATACAAATCGGCTGGCGTCTTCACTAATGCCAGACTAACCACTTGCTCAACAATCTTATCCCCTAGGCCGTCTATATCCATTGCCTTGCGGGATGAAAAATGTTTGATCGATTCTTTTATCTGTGCGCGACAAAATAACCCTGCTGGGCATCGAATGACCGCTTCACCCTGGGTTCGCTCGAGTTTGGAGCCACAAACCGGGCAATGCGTGGGCATTTGAAAAACCTTTGCTTCATTTTTTCTTTTACCCTGAACAACCGAGACGATTTCAGGGATAACATCACCTGCACGCCTGACGATCACCGTATCACCCACCCGCACATCTTTTCTGTGCATTTCATCTTCATTATGAAGCGTCACATTGGTCACGGTAACACCGCCCACAAAAACAGGCGCTAAACGCGCAACAGGCGTAATAGCACCTGTACGCCCTACTTGCACATCAACCGCCTTCACTTCGGTCATTTTTTCTTGAGCCGGAAACTTACGAGCAATGGCCCACCGAGGTGCTCGTGAAACAAAACCTAGCCTTTCTTGTAAGGCGAAGTCATTTACTTTAAACACCACACCGTCAATCTCATAGGGCAGTAAGGCACGTTTTTTTTCCAACTGCTGATAAGCCTGGTGGCACTGTGCAATACCGGACGCAACAGTCACCTGATCACAAACCGGCAGTCCCCATTGAGCCAGCACGGTGAACAATTCTTTTTGTGTTGCTGGCAAATGTTCACCCTCAACAAGACCCATACCATAACTGTAAAAAGCCAGTGGCCGTTTCGCCGTGATTTTTGAATCCAGCTGCCTTAAACTTCCTGCCGCTGCATTTCTTGGGTTTGCAAACGGTTTTTCCCCTAACGCCAACGCCCGCTGGTTATGTTTTTGAAAACCGGGCAAAGGCATAAACACCTCCCCCCTTATTTCTATCGTTTCAGGCAAGTTCTGACCCGTCAGTTCAAGAGGTATGGCGCCGATCGTTTTAACATTCTCAGTCACCTCTTCACCTTTTTTACCATCCCCTCTGGTCGCTGCACGGACCAAGACACCCTGTTCATACAGAAGTGAAATGGCCAACCCATCAAGCTTGGGTTCCACAAGGTATTCAACATCACCCCGTATCGCCAGTCGATCTCTCACGCGTTTATCAAATGCTTCAAATTCTTCGTCGTTAAATGCATTATCCAATGACAACATTGGCTGCTGATGCTCAACCTGTTGAAATGAACTCAGTGGTTCTGACCCGACACGTTGTGTTGGTGAATGAGGACTGATGAGTTCTGGGTTTTCAGTCTCAAGCAACTGCAGTTCACGCATCAGCGCATCATAATCGGCATCGGGAATTTTCGGCGCATCGTATTGATAGTAGCTCCGGTTATGCTGGTTAATTTCTTCACGTAACATCTTAATACGCTGTACAACAGCTTCACTGGCCGTCATCGTGGTGCAAGAGTGGCTAGTCGAGATTGAATCTCCACGATTTTTTCAGGCACTAATTCCTTCATTTCAGCATCCACTAACTTTGCTTTAAGGCTCTGACTTAATTGCCGCGCTACGTCCAGCATGTTTTCAAATGCCTCCTCAGCATTAACCATGTCGCTTGCTTGAAAAAACAAGACGATACCTGTTGATTCAAAATCATTCATGCTCCCCACTGGGAATGTGCCGGGCTCCAAGATATTCGCCACATGAAACTGCTGAGTTTCAACCCCGTTATAACGCTCGTAACGATGGAAAATACCCATATCACCAAACTCAAGATTTAACTGTGTAAAGGCCTCTAACAGATCTTTTCCAGCCAGAACCTGACCTTGAATGGGCAACACCGCCAACTGGACAACCGGTATCTGTTCGGCAACAGGCACATCGTCATTGTCTAACGCCGGCGTAAAGTCTGATTCCTTCAGCTCTTTCTGCGTCGTGTCTTCTGCAACTGTTTGAATTTGCTGCTCCTCGTAAACACCGGAAAAATCTGAATCAGTCTCTACCACGGGGTCAACTCGTCTGTTCAGCGAGTGCTCAAAATCATCCTCTTGAATAGCTTTTTTCTTTTGCAACACATCGTAGTAATAAATACCCAAGAGTATAAAAACACCCACAATCAGCAATATTAACCTTAACGAATTTTCTTCCATTTCCTCTTCCTAACAGTCATATTAATCATGCATCAACTTGCGGCCATTTTAGCAGCCTCATCCAGATCAACCGCCACTAATCTCGACACACCCGGCTCTTTCATGGTGACACCCGCCAATTGACGTGATATTTCCATGGTCGCCTTGTTATGCGTAATCAAAATCATTTGAACGTTTTCTGACATTTCTTTCACTAATTCACCAAACCGTCCAACATTCGCCTCATCCAGCGGCGCATCCACTTCATCTAACATACAAAAAGGCGACGGATTAAGATCGAATATTGAAAACACCAAGGCAACCGCAGTTAAGGCTTTTTCCCCACCCGACAACAAGTGAATCGAACTATTACGCTTTCCAGGAGGTCTTGCCATGACGGTCACACCGGTTTCAAGCAAATCTTCTCCCGTTTGTTGCAAGTAGGCGTGCCCCCCGCCAAACAGCTTGGGAAACCGTTTTTCAAAACCGCTGTTTACTTTATCAAACGTTTCTTTAAATAAGCTTCTACTCTCTTTATCGATTTTCTCTATTGCCGCCTCGAGCGTTTTTAAAGATTCGGTCAAATCCAGTTGCTGACTCTCTAAATACCGCTTCCTTTCCGATTGCGTTTCATATTCTTCTATTGCTGTGAGATTGATCGGCCCTAGATGATGAATTTTTTCAGTCAGATTATTAACTTGCTCTTGCCATTGAGCGTCTTGCGCATCATCAGGTAAATTGCTCAGCGTTTCGACTAACTCGACACCGGAATCCTGCAATTGCTCCACCAAGGTTTGTTTACGTACCGCCACCTCTTGATGTTCAATTTTGGCTTGTGAAGCATTTTCTCTTGCTTGCTGAACTTGCTGTTCAAGCTGATGTCGTTTTGTCTCTAATGTCCTGATCTGTTGATCCGTCTTTTCTGTCGCCACCCTTTTTTCTGTCAGACTTTTTTCAATTTCCACGCGACTGTCGAGCAACCCCTCCAGGGTTTTTTTCTTCTCATCTAAAGGCTCATCTCGGGTTCTTAATTGAGTCTCCAGCTCAAGAATTTTCGCCGATGCCTCTTCAATCTGCCCTTTTATAACCGTTAGATTTTGATTCTTTAACGCTTGTGACGAGCGTTGTGCTTCAACTTTCAACATTAAGCCGTGCATCGATTCACGAGCGCGATGACTATCACGTCTTGCTTCATCAAGTGCCATTTTTTTTGTCGAGCGTTCTTGTTGTAGGGCATCTCGCTGGGATTCGATAATCACTGATTGCTCTTTAGCCGTCGTCAGCGCCTGTTGACTGTCTTCCAAATTGGCTTCATTTGCCGCCTGATTTTTTATTATTTGCTTAATATCCACTTCTATTTGCAGTAACCGCTGTTGAGCTGCTTCACATTTTGAACGTTGATCATTTAATTGCATCGCTAATTGAGATACTTGCTTAACCGCTGCACTTTCTTGTTGTCGCAACTCAACCACCAACGTTTCCAATTGAGATAATTCGTCACGTGCTTTCTCTAATGCGTGTTCTTTTTGAGAGATTTTTAATGACGCCTGCTGCAATTTTTTCGTTAAATCTTTTTTCTCTTTTTCAAGCACTAAGGCACTGTCATTTTCCTCTTGGTGTTGGAAACCGATGCTATCCGCATGCAACCAAACCCCTGCTTTAGTAATCACTGACTCATGCTCTTCTAATGAAGCGATCAAGTTTTTTGCCTGCTCTATCGTGTCGGCAAAGTGAACGTTTTTAAGCATGACCATGGTCGGTAAATCAGAAGATATCAAGCTGGCCAAAGAGGTTTTAGCAGGAGGCGTTCGAGAAGTATCAGCGGCAGAGAATAACGTCAAGTTACCAACAGGGTAGTCCTTGTCAGTGTTAAAAATAGCGTCCATATCATCAATACAAATTGCATGAAGCCTGGCACCTAAAACCGTTTCTACGGCTTTTTCCCAGCCAGGCGCCACCTCAATTTTCTCAATGAGTTTCGAGGCATTTGCCAACCCCATTTTATCAAGCCATTCAACAAGCGATGTATCGGCCTTCCCGGCGTTTGACTGCTGCAACACAATAACAGATTCAAGCCTGCCTGCTAATTGAGAATGCTCTGCACGGAGTTGAGCTAATTGATCATTCGCGTCATAAACCCGTTGTTGCGAACGTACTTTCTTTTGCTGATTTTCATTCAGTAACGCCTGATCTTTTTGTTGTTGCACCTCAAGCGAAGCGAGTTGTTTTTGAAGAGCCGATAAATCATTAGCTCTCAGTGTCTGTTGCAAGCTTTCTTGTTCATCTTTTGCCATCGCCAATCGTTTATTAGATTGCAACAACTGATTTTCTAACTGATCTATTTTTGTTTTCTCAACATCTATCTTTCGCTTGGGTTCGGCTACTTGGTAAGTAAAATCATCCCAGGCGTTTTGCCATTGATTCATTGCTTGCTCTACATCAACAAGCACTTCAGCAGCTTTTTCTTCTTGTTGCTTTGCATCAGCAAGCAATCGTTCACTGCTGCTAATTGATTCAACAATTTCATTTATTTTTCTTTCTTCACTCGTCAACGCCTGTTCAGAGGTGCTAAGCGTTGATTTTAACTGGGTCAGCTCAGTCTGAAGCTGTTGTTTTAATTGTTGATCGTGCTGAAGTTCTTGCTCCATCTTTGCTATGTCGGAACCGAGTTTGTAAAATTCGGCTTGGATTTCTGCTAATGAGCTCTGCTGCGCGTGCTGCTGAACACGCTGTCGTTCGATATTTTTTTCAAGATCACGTTGTTCAGCTATCGTTTCTTCTGCTTTTATTTCTAGTAAATTGATGGCGTTACGCTGCTTCTCGTCTTGATCATTTAATGCCCGCCAGCGCAATGCTAATAACTGGGCCTTTAATTGTCGTTCTTCCTCTTTAAGTACTTTATAACGTTCAGCGGTACTTGCTTGGCGCTTTAAGTGCCGACATTGTTTCTCAATTTCCTCACATAAATCAGCAATTCTTTCTAAATTCTCTCTTGTGCGACGCATCCGATTCTCAGTATCACGTCGGCGCTCTTTATATTTGGAAATACCCGCCGCTTCTTCAAGAAAAACACGCAGTTCATCCGGTTTTGCTTCAATTAAGCGAGAGATGGTTCCTTGCTCAATAATCGCATAACTGCGTGGCCCAAGCCCCGTCCCAAGAAACAAATCGGTAATGTCTTTTCGTCGACATCGTGTGCCATTTAAGAAGTAAACCGATTGCCCTTCTCTATTCACTTGTCGCTTTAACGATATTTGTCGGTAACTTGCAAATTCGCCGGTAATTGTTGCATCAGTGTTATCAAAAACAAGCTCCACAAAGGCTTGCCCAACTGGTTTTCGTGTCGTTGATCCATTAAAAATAACATCTGCCATTTGGTCGCCTCGCAAGTGTTTAGCCGAGCTTTCACCCAGCACCCACCTGACCGCGTCAATCACATTGGATTTGCCACAACCATTTGGCCCAACAATACCGATCAAATCACTCGAAAAAGGTATACTTGTTGGGTCAACAAATGACTTAAAACCGGCTAATTTTATTTTTTCCAAACGCATCCGCTAACAATACATGATTGTGCTTTTTTCACAAAGCCAACCAGGCAATTATCCCTTAAAAAAGGGGATTAAACCCCTTCTTTTTAGATTCATTGTATAATGCCATTTTTAAAACAAACCAGCGATATTTTTAATGAGCACACAACCCAATACCGACTTAGAAACTTTCCCTAATCCCAACGTTGAACGGGACTACACGATTCGCATTGATACGCCTGAATTTACGTGTTTATGTCCAAAAACAGGTCAACCTGATTTTGCAACATTGACACTTGAGTATGTGCCTAACGAAAGCTGTATCGAATTAAAATCGTTTAAACTTTATATTTGGTCTTACCGGGATAAAGGGGCTTTTCATGAAGCTGTCACCAATTCCATACTAGACGATCTGGTTAAAGCCTGCCAACCAAGGTTTATGCGTCTATCAGCTGAATTTAACGTCAGGGGGGGTGTCTACACCACTGTTGTTGCTGAGCATAAAGCAGATCACTGGGCACCCAGCGCACCGGTTCAATTACCTTAAAAGCTCTCTCTCGCCCCTTTCAATTTTTATCAAAGGCGTTCAGTTTAAATTCATCACGCTGTCTTATCCTTTAACTGCACTTTATAAAGAACTGCTAATGCAGTTAAGGATAAGATGATGAAAAAACTCAATATACTAACCAGCGTTGTTTTTTGCTCTCTCCTCATGATGAGCTCAGTCGCTTTTGCTGATGGCCGCCACTATCACCACTCTCATGGCTATCAACATCACCCTCACTATTCGCATCATCACAGCCAACGGTCTGTTGGCTCAACGAAAAAGCGGCATTCAAATCATCATGCCTCTCATCAAAAAGGGCACATAAAGAAACATTTGAAAAAACACCATTCTTACGGTTATTCAACATATCACCACCAGCCCAAGCATCACTCTTATGGGTATAACCGCCCCCGGCATTCTTATTATAAAAACCACCATGCTCAACGGTTAAATGACATTTATTTAGCCCAACAAATTTACCGCTCGGCGAAGCGCCATCATTATCAAAACTCTGGGCTCAACGTGTATTTAAGGTTCTAATTTTAATATCTTTATCAATCACCTCTTACACTATAAAGGCGGCCATTGGCCGCCTTTATAGGATTTGAATCGCGCTAAAAGTCCGCTGTTATAATAAAGACTGCAACAGTTTATTTAGGCGATGAACAAAGGTCGCCGGGTCTTCTAACTGCCCACCTTCGCTCAATAAAGCCTGCTCAAATAACAAGTGGGATAAATCAGCAAAACGATCATCATCTGTTTCATCCTTTAAACGTTGAATAAGCGCATGATCAGCATTTATTTCAAAAATAGGGGTGCTGACGGGCATCTTCTGACCGGCGGCTTTCATTATCCGTTCCATATGCGCACCCATTTCGTGCTCATCTGCTACTAAACAAGCGGGAGAGTCTGTTAACCTTGAACTGATCCGAACTTCTTTAACTTTTCCATCTAGTGTTTTTTTAATCTGTTCAATCACGCTATTGAGTGACTCATCACCTTTCTTATCTTCAGCTTTTTTATCAGCCTCACCTTTGTCGCCTGTATCCAAGTCAAGATCGCCCTTAGCGACAGATTGTAAAGATTTACCATCGAACTCAGGCATATGCTGCACTAACCATTCATCGACATGATCAGTTAATAACAACACTTCAATCCCTTTCTTTTTAAACACTTCAAGGTGCGGACTGTTTTTAACAGTGGCATAAGCGCTACCGGTTAGATAATAGATTTTATCTTGACCTTCTTGCATATTTTCAATGTATGAGGCCAACGTTACTGTTTGCTGACCATCGGTTTTGGTTGAGGCAAACCGTAACAATTTTGCAATTCGATCTTTATTTTTGAAATCTTCGATGGGGCCTTCTTTTAAAACAGGCCCAAACTCGGCCCAAAAAGTGTCAAATTTTTCGGGGTCTTTTTTAGACAAGCCTTCAATTAGAGAGAGGATTTTTTTAACTGCTCCGGCCTTTAAGACATCGATTTGTTTGCTTTGTTGCAACAATTCACGTGATACGTTTAAAGGCAAGCTATCAGAGTCAATAATACCTTTCACAAAACGCAAATAACGTGGCATTAATTCACCACCTTCCATGATAAAAGTACGTTTTACGTAGAGCTTTACACCACTGGTTGCTTCTCTATCCCACATATCAAAGGGGGCTTTAGACGGTACGTACAGCAATAAAGTGTATTCATTATTACCTTCCACTTTGCTATGCGTATAAGCCAGTGGGTCTTGGTAATCATGCAGTGTTTGTTTATAAAAATCGTTATAGTCGTCTTCTGTTAATTCATTCTTTGCTTTTGTCCACAAAGCCGTCGCACTATTAACCGTAATTTCGTCCGGCTCGTCCGCTTTTTCTTCGCCCTCACTATCTACTTTATTTTCGTTTTTCATCACAATTGGAATATCCAAATGCTCAGAAAATTTATGAATAATTCCTTGCAGACGATAACTCTCTAAGAACTCATCTTCGCCTTCTTTTAAATGCAGAATAATGTCGGTGCCACGTGTTAGCTTTTCGATGGGCTCGATGCTGTATTCACCTTCGCCTGCAGACTCCCATTTAACGCCTGATTCCTTCCCTTCTCCTGCTTTTCGTGTCAGTACAGTCACTTTGTCGGCAACAATAAAACCGGAATAAAACCCCACACCAAATTGCCCAATCATTTGGCTGTCTTTACTTTCATCACCCGTTAGTGATTCAAAAAACTTTTTAGTACCCGAATGAGCAATGGTACCCAGGTTTTGTTTAACCTCATCCACAGTCATACCAATCCCATTATCCGAAATCGTCAAGGTACGCGCTTGTTTATCAACTGTCAGACGAACTTTCAGCTCACCATCCCCTTCGTACAAGGCTTCATCCGATAATGCGGCAAAACGTAATTTATCTGCAGCATCTGAAGCATTTGACACTAACTCACGGACAAAAATTTCTTTATTGCTATACAGTGAGTTGATCACTAAATCTAAAACTTGTTTAGTTTCTGCCTCAAAACCCAGTGTTTGCTTTTCATTCTTTTCTATTGTTTCACTCATTAAAATACCTTTTTTAAATCAAAAAATTCGATAAAACGCTATATGGGGGCCTTATAGAATATTTTCAAGCCCCAGGACTCTTGCAACACATGCAAATCTTTTTAGAGAGAATCAACGCGAAAAAAAAGCGGGATATGCCGCTTAATCTACCCAGCTGTAACAATAAAATTTTAAAAATTTTTGGTAACCGCAATGAGGGAGAAAACAGAAGAGAAAACCCTTACAACCTATTGAATAGTTTTGAAAATTGGTGGTGGAAAGGCACCGCAAACCGAATAATGCTGACTATACACTACTGACCGGTATCAAGCACCCGCCAACGGCACTATTCACTTGATAACTGCACAACAGGAAGCGTTCATGGCGAAAACAACGCAGAGGAGCAAAGCCATGAACCACCCGCAATTTACCTGTAACCACATCAACCAGAAGCAACTCGCCGAAAGATGGAACTTATCCCAGCGTACACTCGAGCGCTGGCGGGGCATTGGTTGGGGGCCGCTCTTCCTAAAAATCGGTGGTCGCGTCGTCTACCGGGCAGAAGACATCCTGGCCTATGAGGAGCAGCATCTGGCTGAATCCACTCAATCACGGGTTTACAACAACTTATCCCAGCACGCCCATAAGACATCATATATGCGACCTGAAAACTGCTAACAGGTAATGAACAGAATCAAATCGCACACATAATGGAGAATATCGGTCTACGCATAATCAGGCTTACCGGATCCAGCCAGCAGAGCAACTGCAATAAGGGGCAAGTAAGCGATTAGCACAAGAGCCCATATCCATTGGGGCCAGAGAACAGCAGCTAACGCAAGCGGCGATAGCCAAAATAGGTTAATCAACAAGGCCCCCAAGGTCACTCGGCGATGCCCCCAAAACCGCGATTGGCGCGTGTCCATTCTCTGGGGCGAAAAACGTCGACTTAACCGCTGATAGGCGTGGCTTCTATGTGCTTCGTACCAGCGCTCTCCACACATCATACGCGTCAATAGTGTGACCGTAGCATCCGATACAAATAATGCGGCCAATATCATCCATACGCCATAATTCAACCAATTTTCCTGAATGGATAGTAAAGCCAAAGCAAAAATTGAAAAGCCCAGCCAAAGACTTCCCACATCCCCCATAAACACCTTAGCAGGCGGCCAATTGAGCAGTAAAAAACCAAGCGTAGCTGATGCAACATAAAGCATATACCACCAAACAGCAGAATGGATCACATCAGGCTGAGCAATAAATGACAAAACCGCTGCAGCACTCAACATCGATAAGGCCTGCATGGCGGCAATTCCATCAATACCATCCATGAAGTTGAATAAGTTAAGCCACCATAGTCCCGTCCAAAACAGCAACCCCGTTAACAACCAGCCACCTATTAATACCACACCCCCCATCTGTGGAAAATTAAACACAATCTCCGGTAAAGGCCCCATCAGCCAGAGTAATATCACAACAACACTACCTTGCAGAGCGAAGCGCATCTTAGCTGAAAGGTGCCGGATATCATCTGCCAGCCCAACAAACCCCAGCAGTAAAGCTAGCCCCACTATCCATATTTCCTGTGCTTCAGCCATTAACCAACATCCCGCAATTGATCCGGCCACTACAATGCCCAGGCCTCCTCCATGCGGTACCACTATGCTGTGAGAGCTGCGATCATTTGGTGTATGCAGTAAACCCATTAGAGGTGCTAGCCGGATAACCACATAAGTACCCAAGAAAGAAATCAGCGCCACTCCCAACAATAGCTCCCACTCAAACATTTCGACTATCCATACCAACGCCACGCTCTAATTCTGAAGATTGCAGCCCTTGAATCATCTGCGGTAACACATCAAAGAAAGTATGCTGTGGCTGCCAGCCCAGATCCTTTTGAATACGTTCAGCTCGATAACATGCTGAACCAGTCAGCCGCATCAACGCCTGAGAATTAAATGGCATTTTCCTTTTCAATAGCCACTCCAGCGCGTCACCCGCTGCGGCACAAAAGCGCAATAAATGTAGCGGGATTTCCCAGCGCGGAATAGCAAGCTCCAATTCTTTACACATTGCTTCATAAAGCTCACGAGGAGAATAGCCCATGCCATCTGCAACAATATAAGTCTGCCCATTCGCCTTAGCATTCTCCATCACAAGCCACGCAGCAGAGATTAGATCATCCAGAGCAACCATCGAGCGGCGGTTTCCAAACTCGGGCAAGGGCGGGAATCTCCCCCCCCTCACGGCCTGTAACATACGCAATAAATTACCCTTAACCCCTACCCCATAAACAAGAGAAGGGCGTAGATTACAAACATGCATGCCAGATCGTTTACCTTCCGCCAACACCAACTGCTCAGCTTCACGCTTGGAGCGACCATAAACATCACCTGGCATGTGATCCCATCGCTCATCCACACACTTTTCACCTGGATCAGCCGCAGCCTTGACACTACTAAAATAAACGAACCGGCTTACATCGGCATCCACAGCCGCTTGCAATAACGCTTTCATTCCCACTACATTAATTTGCCAATAGCGCTCAACGTCACTACCGGTCAGATCCGTATGCGCCACATTGGCAAGATGGAAAACACCATCCACACCCTCCAACAAACTATCTGGCAGCGGATCCTTTCCTATCTCACAACAAAAAGTTTTAGTCCATGGGCCTTCACTAGGTTGACGCAACAAGGCCCATACCTCATGCCCTTGAGAAGCCAGATATTCAGACAGGCTGCGGCCGATAAACCCCGATGCACCCGTGACCAGATAGCGGCTCATTCACACCTCAACTTTTTATAGAGTTGTGCATAGCGTTCACCCATCAACCGGCCTGTAAAAAGTCTCTCATAACGAGATCGTGCCGCTTTTCCCAGGCTGCCGGCCAGTGCTTCATCCTCATCCAGTTGCAGCATCGCCTCTCGTAAAGCCTTTGCATTAGCGGGTGGAACGACAATGCCAGTCTCTCCATCAGCATTAACATAAGTGGTTCCCGTGCCAATTTCACACGAAATTAAGGGCTTACCAAACATAGCGCCTTCAATGAGAGTCACTCCAAAAGCCTCGGAGCGCAGGTGTGACGGAAAAACCACCGCTCGACAAAGTTGATACAACGCCACTTTCTCACTGTCACTGACATACCCAAGAAACTTAACATTTTTCAGCCCCAACTTAGTGGCTTGCTCTTTCAGCTCCGTTTCGATTGGCCCTGCGCCGGTAATAACGCACTGCAAGGATGTGTTCTGAAGCGCATCGATAAGAATATGTAGCCCCTTATAATACCGCAGCACGCCCACAAAAAGAAAAAAGCCCTCACCAACTCGCTCACGGACTGCTGACAGCTCTTCATTCGACACACTTGGGTAAGTTTCTTCATCTAGGCCAATAGGGATCACATCAATTTTTTCTGAGTAACGACCAAGCTCATTACTACTAGCAAAGTAATTCTCTGAGGTAGGAACAATGACGTCGACTTTATTCAAAAAAGCCCTCATAAGCGGGCGATAGAATCTAAGCAATGTTTTCTGGCGTACAACATCGGAGTGGCAAGTCAGTAACGACGGTTTAGAGACCCGGCCCAAAAGGTGAAGCAGGTCCGCAAACGGCCAAGGGAAGTGGTAATGAACAACATCTGCCCATTCTACAAGCCGCTTAAACCCACTCAGAGATCCAATTGACACACCACAAGAAGCCACCTCAAAGGTACGATGAAACCGATGAACCTGCGCCTCTTCACGCTCTATCACCGCAGGCACAGGGTTATCGCTGAGCATAAACACACGACTTGCAATACCCTGCTCCTTGGTATTACGGCAAATCTGACGAATAACCTCCTCTAGGCCACCTTGGGTATCAGGGAAGTAGGTACGGTAGACATGCAGGACACGCAACTTATCACTCATAAGTCCACACCTCTATACAATTCATCCCTATACCGTACAAAATTCTGCCAAGTAAAGTCGTCAATGCAGGGAAATAGGTCAAGAGCCTGCCAGATACCGTTAATATAACCAAGATAATAACTCATTCAAAAATGGGGAATTCTCATATGTCATCACCTATACAATGGTTATCTGCTTGAACTGCTGCAAAGTTATCAAATGAACGTCAACCATTGCTCGTGAAAAAAACTCGAACTTTTTGCAAAAACGCTTTGTACCATACCGAATAAGGTTGGGCTAACCACCACCTAATCGGTATCGAACCATAGTGCTTTTTAACGACCTGCATGGACTCACGATAATGCTCCCGCCTGTTATTGCGAGTCTTTGTTGATTGATGATCCCTATTCACGGCCACAAAATCAGAAATATAGCGCGGAGAAGAGAAATTTTTATATAAGCGCCACCATAAATCGTAATCCATAGACATATGGTATTGAGCATCAAGCCCATCAAGGGCTTCCCAGGCACTCCTTCTAATCAGCGTGCCAGGTTGCGAGATAATACACTTATTAGCCAAGCGATTTTCGTCAAATTTTTCAACAGCTGTAGGCTCTCTGGAGCCTGAAAATTCAGAATCCGTAAATACATTACCATAAACGAATGGGGCTTTATCGTCCTCTTTTATTGCATTCAGCAACGCCCTCAAACCTCCGGGCAAAAAGAGATCATCACTATTAAGCCAGCAAACGTAGGGGGCTGACCCATACTTCATACCATTATTAATAGCCGCTGCTTGTCCGGAATCCTTTTCACTTTGCCAGTATGTAAGCTCATTTTTGTACTTTTCCAAAACCGACATTGACCCGTCGATAGACCCCCCATCCATGACAATCAATTCCACAGCCAAATCTTGAAGTAAAACTGAGTTGATTGCCGACCCCAAATAGTTTGATTGATTATAAGATGGAATAACGACAGTAATTTCAGGGATACTTTTAGCCTTAATATTCATAAATAGGGGTTCCTCAAAACCCATTTGAGGATAAGCGACTTAATTCTGGTCGGTAACATTGCCCCTAACTTTGAGCGATGTCGTCTAGGAAGCTTGTCTAAGACACGATTTGATGATTTGGCCGCAATATAGTTCATGCGCTCAATCCATGTCATCTCTATAAAACTACGTGTCGCCCGATACACCAGTTTGCTTCGTGGCGCAAGCGATATCTTGTGGGGCAAGCCAAGCTGATCTATCAACTTTAATTGATTCAAGGAACAAAACATACTGTGGTAAGACTTTTCCAACGAAAATTCGTTCTTTGCGTATATCTGGGCCGTTCTTGCCATGTTCTCACGTAGCTCATTATTTTCCCGTAGACAACTAATGGCCTGAGCCAGCGCCTCTGCGCTCATTTTTTCCACCAAGGTACCTGTCACACCATCCACAATGGCTGACTCGACACCAGACCCAGAAAAGCCCACGGAGGGTACCCCACACATAGCGGCCTCGACAAAAATCTGTCCAAAACTCTCTTTTCGACTTGGCCCTACGTAGATATCAGCGGCATTCAGGGCTGTGACCATTTCAGAGGTGTCGCTAATATAGCCTAGACTAACCAACTTGGCCCGACCAATTTCGATTTCTTGATCCATTCGACCAATCAACAACAGGATAACCGAAGAAGTGTCCAGATATTCCAACGCTTCCACCAGGATATCTCCTCCTTTTCGAGCATCACTCAAAGAGGAAACACTAAAAGCAATCACGAAGTGATTGGTATCTATACCCAGTTTTTTACGGCAAACGAACTTATCCGAAGGTTTAAACCGATCTGAAGGTACTCCTAAATTAACAACATGAACTGATTGACTGAAATCTTTAGCCTCAAGGTAGTTCTCAACGACCTCCTTGGACCACGAAGAATTCGCCCAGAAGTGCAGATTTTCAGCCCTCGCCATCAGTTGGTGTTTGCTAGTGTGAGCAGCTGCAATCAGTTCAGGCTCCAATATCGGGTAAGCCGTTGGCGTTGGGCAAGACTGGTCACAACCCCTTAGATAATGGCTGCAACCGCCAAAATAGGCACAACGCCCCGTCAATAACCAAAAGTCATGGGTTAACCAAAAGCAGGGATATTTATTTTCCAGAACGTCGAGTGTCTGAACATGATCACTGGCATAGGCGTGCAGGTTGCCAAAAACAACCAAGTCTGGAGAGAAGGCTTCGATATCGGTCAAAAGCTTCGACAAACCCTCGGAGTTCTCGTATTTAAGCAAATCAAAAGGCTTAACCTGGTGCCCTGCCATTTCAAAGGCCCCAGCGATCCTCATATGAGCAACCCCAGCTCCATACAAAAAACCCAAATCGTTAACAAAGGCGACTTTTAACTTTCTAAGCCAATCCACCGGAGGACGACAACTGGCTTTTTGTTCTACGCCATTGTCTTTACAAAACTGATTTCTAACCTGAACCAGTTCCTTTTTAAACTTTTCAGGTTCGGCGGTTTTCTGCTCACTGTGACTGCGAAAGTGAACCAAAGGGGTTCCAATCACGTGAATATTGGCATCATGAAGAGCAAATCGACACCACAACTCGTAATCCATACTGTAGTAGCAATCTTGGCGTACATAACCACCTGCCCGAGACCACAATGCCTTGGAAAAAAAGACCTCCGGCTGATAAAAGAACTGCCCGGCGTTCCAGCCATTGTCGAGATCTAGCATATCCTGCAATGGCAAAGGCCCATTGGCGCAGCTGGTCAAATGCCGATGCACCAATTGGCCGTCTTCATAAACTTCACAAATGCCCGCGACCAAATCTGCAGAGGACTGAATAAATGCCAAAGCAACAGACCAGAGGGCATCTGGCGCAAATTGATCGTCGCTGTTTAACCAGCAGAGAATATCACCCGTAGCCTGCTCAAAACCTTTATTGATGGCATGGCTTTGCCCTTCATCTGGTTCACTGACAAAGTAGTCTATTCTGTCTTCATAATCGTTAATAACCGACAGGGTTTCATCCGTAGAGCCACCATCGATAACAATGTATTCTAGGTTCGGGTAAGACTGGGACAGAACCGAATCAATCGTCTCCCGAATGTATTTCCCCTGATTATAGGAAGGTGTAACAACGGAAATTTTCGGAAGATCTAAAGAAGAACAATCGGGCTTAAACATCAGAAAACAGTGGGGCTATTTTGACCTGTGCCAACAGCGGAGCAATAGCCCTCTCTCGCTCTTTGAAAAATTCTCTTTCCGACTCTAACTGCCTGGTTTTTTCCCTGAAGTTTGGTTTGAACTTGTCGAGCTCGGGCTTTATTCCCGCGCCGCTGAATTCCGCAATCTGCAGAATGACTTCTCTGTCTTTCAAAGAATCGTAAGTGACCGGTAATACATTATCCCGATCGCCAAGCTCCAGCACCCACTTGCGAACAAAATCTTCCCAGAAGGCCAACTTTTGTTCAAAAAACTTTGGCCAGGGCTCCAGCTTTTTGCCCTTGCCGGATTCCATCTCGTACCAGCTTTTAATGGATAAAAAGGGGTGGCGATACTGAACAACAAATTTATCTTCCTTGCGATAGGGTAAGCGCAGATCAAAATCGTGATTCTTTAAAAAGGTTTTACCAGCACCACAGCAGTTTCGTTTCACCCGCCAATTAACGTGTTTTTGGGGGCATTCAATCGGCTCACCATTATGTTTCTCACAACTGTAAAATTCACAATAGTTGTCAGCCGCATCCGAAACGCGATTTAAAAAACCAATTAAAGCGTGATGACCGCTTCTCGGGAAAGAAACAATAAAGACTCTTGGGGCAAGGTTAGGCTTTGGCTTAAATAGATCAATGAGTTTTCGCACAACCATTTAGCTTCCCAGCTTATTTTTCACAAAGTTTTTCAAGGTCTGCCTTTTCACACAGTGAATGTCTGAAATGCCTAATCTGAAGGCACCCTTAGCCGTTGCCACCGGGGTAATCAGCGCCAAATGGGTTTTTGCTTTACTCTTACTTTTCGGGAGATGGGCAACCAACCTCTTATCCCCCTCTATAGTGGCAATCTTATGCTTTAAAGGTATTCCGTCAACTTCAATCTTAAGATTGTTCAAAATTCGATCATCCGAGCACACAGGGGTATTAATTGCCAAGGTCATAGCATTAGAACGATCAATATAAAGGTCGGCCACCACTTTTTTATCCGGTGGCATAAAGCAATAAGGAACATTATTTTCAGTGTGATAGAGCCCGCCCAAGTGATTATGCTGGCCTATATCAACAATCGACAGCTTTAGAGTATCCACAAGAGGGATAGTCGCCTGACCGGATTCAGAGGATTGTAAATCAGCACTAATGGCATCTACGCCCAGATTGCTCTCAATCACCGAGGCTCTGGCCGATATTTTGGCCATAAACAGCGCCAGCTCATCTAGAGTAAGATCTACCCGATTCTCGGCGGAGATCGCATTAGAGAGTTTTACCTGCAACGAACGCTTGAATTCATCCCGATTTTGATTAACCAGAGACTCCAAATATTGAATATCCGCTACAAGCTCACGATATTCCTGATCTATTGCCGACATTGCTATTCCTTACCATGCAAAAAACGAAAAGAAATTTTACCTTAAACAGAGCTATTTGGGGTGGTGAACGAGGTTCAAAATACCACTTTGTATGCTTATGGACTGTCTCATCAAGTATTAACTCAGACTCATCGAACCAGCGCTAATCATTGAGCTGCTCAAAAGGGAGCTGCAGCGTCTCAGCATCTACCGTAATTTCATGGAAATTACCACATAGTGAGTGGATATACCCTCATCCATCACGGAATCTGAGTAGAAATACTCAAAAGTCCCCAAAAATCGCGCATCAGAGAGGCAACACGGCATTTAATTCGGTCTTAACCAAACTAGAAAACGCCAAGCGCTATTGGCCATCTTTTATATTCTACCACCCGGCACAAATCAATAGCCCTTGGCAGGCCGATTATTACGCAACCCCAACAATACCTTGCCATCGCGTTTGCGAACGACCAAATCTATGGACACTAGAGGTGTTGAACCAAAACCGTTCTAAAAACACCATCGTCTAAATACATCATAGCCTTCCAAAGCTAGCCCCAATCGTCGAAGGCAGGCAGCGTTTGCAAACTGTTTTTAACAAATTCAAGATCGGCAAGATAGCGGTCATCCTTAACAAACGGCTGGAAGAACTTGGACGTAGAAAAAGCGTTATGAACCGCTCTGCGATATCGCGGGTGCAGCTTTTCTTTAACCAAATCTGTGGCCTTGTCAAAAACTAATACCCTATTAATAAATTTCTGGTAACAATCAACGAAGGCCGGTGCGGGTGATACATTGGCATTTTTCTTCTGCACCCAATTTTCCATAGGGATATCGATGTCATAAATAGACTCTAGAAACGCTGCCGTCATATTTTTTTCGGAGGCTTTCAGATCTTCATAGCGCAATACACAAGGCGTAAAACCGAATTTCTCCCAAATGGCCACTTTTTGAGTTACTGTTGACCGGCCTTTTTTATAAAAATTAAGGTAGTAATCCTTAAAAGAACAGTACTGATGCCCGGTTTTTACCGCTTGCATCCATTGCGATCTTAAGCGGGCCAGTTCATCGCGAATAACCAGCACCACCCTTCTATTCTCTGGCAACTTCCAATTGTCGACAATGTACTGAATGTGTTTCGGTCCAGCCATGGTAAAACCTTCAGAACTCAGCAGTAGTTCACCGGATTTCTTTAAAGCCTCAACAATAAGAGATTCATCCAGCTTTTTGTAGTGAACCGAATTGGGCGAGCACACAAAGGTCGGTAACGAATGGTGCGCCTTAGCATTTTGATGCATACCGATGCCACACAACTCCGGACAATAATCGACCCCCAGGTTCTTCAATAGAGTATGGTTATCAAAGCTGGTCCGCTGGATGGTGGTGGTTGCGGTCTTGGGCAAACCAATATGAAGGGTTAATCTATTTTCTGGCATCCGCACTGACCATGACTATTAAAACGGAGGCTACTAAAACCAAGACTAAGTCCTGAATTTATCATGGTTATCCAAAAACCACTGGTAGGCATTGGTTAACCCATCTTCCAGTGAATAACTGTATTCCCAACCTAGTAATTTTAAACGACTAACGTCCATTAGCTTCCTAGGAGCGCCATCGGGCTTAGTGGTATCCCAGGTGATCCCACCTTCAAATCCAACAACTTTAGCAACGGTTTCAGTTAATTCACGAATGGTGCAATCAACCCCGGTACCCACATTAATATGACTCAACATCGGTTCTGTTTGAGCGTCGTAAACGGGTTTATCCAAAGCCATAACATGAATTGAGGCCGCGGCCATATCATCTACATGTAAAAACTCCCGCATCGGGGTGCCACTGCCCCAGGCAACCACTTCTGCATCACCACGTAATTTTGCTTCGTGAAAGCGGCGCAATAAAGCAGGGATTACGTGAGAGTTTTCAGGGTGAAAATTATCGTGCGGACCATAAAGATTAGTCGGCATTACCGAGCGATAGTCTCGTCCATACTGCCGATTGTAGGATTCGCACAGTTTAATACCGGCGATTTTAGCAATGGCGTAGGGCTCATTGGTAGGCTCTAACGTGCCCGTTAACAACGCAGATTCCTTCATGGGCTGTTCGGCCACCTTAGGATAAATACAAGACGAGCCTAAGAACAATAATTTATTCACCCCCGTCTGATGGGCTGCGTTGATGATATTGCACTCGATCATCAGGTTTTCATAAATAAAATCGGCAGGATAGGTGTTATTGGCGTGAATACCACCGACTTTTGCAGCTGCTAAATATACTTCGGTGATATTTTCTTGCTCAAAAAACTCTCGCACAGCTTGCTGATTAGTTAAATCAAGCTCAGCTTTAGTGCGAAGCACCAACTCAATATCATCGCGCTTCTCTAACTGGCGAACAATCGCCGAGCCAACCATACCTCGATGGCCTGCCACAAATACTTTTTTCATAATACTATTTTTTGAATTTACCAATCTTTAGGTGGTATTTACTCAAATGAATCACATTTGAGTTTTCTGCCCTTTAAACGCTGGAATAGGGATGCCGTTAACCACCATTACTCTTTTGCTACAGAAACACTATAACCATGCTCTTTTAAAATGGCATGTTGCTTAGCTTTGTCTAAGTCATGCTGGACCATCTCAGCACACATTTCTTCAACCGTAATTTCAGGCACCCAACCAAGCTTTTCTTTCGCTTTAGTTGGGTCGCCTAGTAGGGTTTCAACCTCTGCAGGGCGGAAGTAACGCGGGTCAACTTTAACAATAACATCCCCCACTTTTACGCCGGGTGCGTTATCGCCTTCAACTGCAACTACAGTAGCAATTTCATCTACACCTTCTCCACTAAATTCTACTGTGATGCCAGCTTCTACAGCCGACATACGAACAAATTCGCGAACAGAGATTTGCTTACCTGTCGCAATAACAAAATCTTCTGGCTGCTCTTGCTGCAGCATCATCCATTGCATGCGCACATAGTCTTTGGCATGACCCCAATCGCGCAGCGCATCCATATTACCTAAGTACAAACAAGGCTCTAGACCTTGTGCGATATTAGCAATAGCACGAGTAATTTTACGAGTGACGAAGGTTTCACCACGGCGAGGTGACTCATGGTTAAATAAAATACCGTTACAGGCATAAATACCATAAGACTCACGGTAATTTACGGCTATCCAGTA